>Ga0206125_10003680_pt1 | contig 14334 bp, 14 predicted proteins | sample Helgoland_Spring_4_FD_148598 | JGI IMG/M metagenome (GOLD analysis project Ga0206125, IMG submission 148598) | Pelagic subsurface seawater microbial communities from Kabeltonne, Helgoland, North Sea - Helgoland_Spring_Bloom_20160331_1 | ecosystem: Environmental > Aquatic > Marine > Epipelagic ... | reverse complement strand
CGAAATGCAGGATGCGCTCCACAGCGTCACGGTCATCGGTGAAAGCGGCGCGGGTTTGGTCAAGGCCACAGCGACAGCCAAGGGCGAATTGACCGCACTCGATATCGACCCATCAATTTTTAACGGTGATGACAAGGAGGTCGTTGAAGATTTGATCCTCGCAGCCATCAAGGATGCACAAGCCAAAGCCAGCGAACGCTCGCAACAAGAGGTGGCGAAACTAACCGAAGGCATGGGCCTGCCCGCAGGAATGAAACTGCCGTTCTGAAGATGTACGGCACCCTGATCGCCCAGCCTGCTACCACATCGCGCAGCATCACTGCTTTTCGCGGCAAGCGTGGCCATAGATTGGGCCCTATGGTCAGGACAGCACATCAAGGCCGGCACAGGGAACCTTAAATGAGCAGCAATCGCGACATCGAGGCCTTGATCGAGATGATGGCCAAGCTTCCCGGGCTTGGGCCACGCTCTGCCCGACGCGCGGTTTTACATCTGATCCGCAAACGCTCACTGAAGTTGATGCCGCTGGCAGACATGATGCAGACAGTTGCAGCCACAGCCCGCGAATGCCTGAATTGCGGTAACGTCGGCACGGCTGACATCTGTGATATCTGCGCTTCAGGCAAGCGCGCAACCGGTGAGATTTGCGTGGTCGAAGATGTGGCTGACCTGTGGGCGATGGAGCGATCCGGTGCCTTTCAGGGGCGATATCACGTTTTGGGCGGAACCTTGTCAGCGCTCGACGCGATTGGCCCGGAAGATTTGCGAATTCCGCAGCTGATTGACAGGGTGGCGACCGAGAATATCACCGAAGTGATCCTCGCGCTGAATGCAACAATCGATGGTCAGACGACGGCGCATTACATAGCGGATCAACTTGAAGATAGGGTCAGGCTAAGTTCATTGGCACAAGGTGTACCCATTGGTGGCGAGTTAGATTACCTTGACGATGGGACAATCACGGCGGCGATGCGCGCGCGTAAACCGGTGTAACCGATCAGATCAGGCCAAGCCTAAATCAGGTCAAACAATTGTCTGCAACTTTTGGTTGGGCCCGCGCAAAATCAGCAACCAGTTTTCGCAAAGTGCTCTAACCCAATGCGGCGTCGAAACCGGAAATGACAGCCGTCAACCCTTCGTCCGTGACATCTTTGTGCATCACAAGGCGGGTAGTCCCAGTGGCCCCGCTCAGCTTGACCCCGTGAGTGGCCATATGGCTGTGAAGGGCCGGAGTGATGCCCGCGCGCGGAGTAAAAAAGATCATGTTCGTGGCCTGGTCAACTGTACCATATTGCGACAGAACCTGACCCAGCCGTTCCGCACGAGCCCTATCATCTCCGAGGCGGTCGATATTATGCTCTAGTGCGTAAAGCCCGGCGGCCGCCAATATCCCCGACTGGCGCGTGCCGCCGCCCAGCATCTTGCGCCAACGCCGCGCCCTGTCGATCAGGTCACGCGGCCCTACAAGAACAGAACCCACTGGCGCACCAAGACCTTTGGACAGACAAATAGAAAGCGTGTCAAAAATCCCCGATAGTTCGGTTTCGGCACAGCCTAGCGCCTCGACAGCATTGAAAAACCGCGCACCATCCAGATGTACCGAAAGCCCCGCAGCCCGCGCCGCATTTGCCGCTGCCTGACAGCGAGCAACCGAAACCGCGTGGCCGTTATGCGTGTTTTCCAACCCAAGCAGACGGGTGACCGCGTGATGAGGATCGTCTTCCTTGATCTGCCCTCGGATTGTGTCTGGCTCAATGCCCCCATCTGCAGCCACCTCCAGCGGGTCTAGCGCAATACCACCCAAAACAGAGGCCCCCGATGCCTCGTATTTATAAATGTGATAGCCTCGCCCGGTCAGGATTTCTTCGCCGCGCGCGCAATGTGCCAACATGCCAACCAAATTGCTTTGCGTACCTGACGTCAGAAACAGCCCTGCCTCTTTGCCCAGTCGTTCAGCAAGCGTCGCCTCAAGCCGGTTCACAGTCACATCCTCGCCATAAACATCATCACCCACTTCGGCATTCGCCATGACAGCGCGCATCGCGGCATCAGGTGCGGTGACCGTGTCACTGCGCAGATCACATATCACTGAGGCAGAGGAGGCAGGGTGAGCAGAAGCATATTGGGTCATGGGCAAACCTTATGAAAACGAAACGGGCGCGCCTTACCCTAGGCGCGCCCGTTTGAAACATAAAGCAACAGTTGTCGTAATCAGGGCTGTTCGTCCTCGTCGTCGCCCCCCTTGGGCAAGTTGAACAGACTGTCGGCATCAACCAATGTCGATTCCGCCTCGTCCTCGTGATCGACATCCATAGAAAGCGAGAACGTCTCCAATCCTTCAATAGCTGTCGGGATTTTGGGCTCGGCTTCCATACCAAGGCTTTGCTCGGTGCTCACAAGCTTACGGCGCTCGTCATCCGACATGACGTTGCCTTCGGCGGCCTTCTTGGCGGCGGCTTTTTGAACGGCAGCATCCAGTTCGGATTGTTTGGTCAGTCCAAGCGCCACAGGGTCAACGGGCTGAATATTAGAAATGTTCCAATGACTGCGGTCGCGAATCGCTTGTATTGTTGGTTTGGTCGTGCCCACCAGCTTTGATATCTGACCGTCGGTCAGCTCAGGGTGGAATTTAACCAGCCAATAGATGGCCGCAGGCCGATCCTGCCGTTTGGATAGTGGTGTATAGCGTGGCCCGCGGCGCTTTTCCTCGCCTTGAGCGGCGGCATTGAATTTCAGCGCAAGCTTATGCAGCGGATCTTGTTCTGCACAGTCAATTTCGTCTTGGGTCAACTGGTTATTGGTAATCGGGTCAAACCCCTTAACGCCGGCAGCGACATCACCGTCAGCGATGCCCTGTACCTCTAATTCGTGCATGCCCACAAAATCTGCGATCTGCTTAAAGCTGATCGTTGTGTTGTCCACCAGCCAAACGGCGGTGGCCTTGGCCATGATCGGTTTTGCCATTTTCACGCTCCTTACGCATATCTTCCCCATCGCCTGAAACTGGCGGCCCTGAGGATCAGGACAGGTTTCCGTTGTTGGGGAACTTATCGAAGATATAGTAGCCACGAACTAAAAAGGAAAGCCCCATGCGCGCCCTGTTGATTTGGCTGTTTATGGCTCTGCCCGTACTTGCCGATGACGAACGAACCGGTGCATTTGACTACTACGTCCTGTCGCTCAGCTGGTCACCCAACTGGTGCTCCTATGAGGGGAATGCCCGCGGTTCAGAACAATGCGATCCACATTACAATCACGGTTGGATCATGCATGGGCTCTGGCCCCAATTCCACCAGGGCTACCCGTCTTTTTGCAAAACAAACCAGCGTCCACCTTCGCGGGCGATGACCCGCGAGATGGCTGATATCATGGGAACTTCAGGCTTGGCCTGGCACCAGTGGAAAAAACATGGAACTTGCACAGGATTGTCAGCATCTGGCTATTATGCCAAATCGCGCAAGGCCTATAACCGCATCATTAGACCCGCCGTGTTTCGAGCGCTGGATAAGACCATACGCTTGCCCCCCGCAGAGGTAGAGCAGGCCTTTTTACAGTCTAACCCACAGATGGAACCCGACGGGATCACGATCACCTGTCGCTCTGGGCACATCCAAGAGGCGCGCGTTTGCATGTCTCGCGATCTTTTGTTGATGCCATGCGGGCACGAAGTCGTGCGGGATTGCAGCGCGCGCGATGCCCTCTTCAGACCAGTGCGCTAAATCTCGATCACTGTCGAACCAGTCGTCTTGCGGGCTTCAAGCGCACGATGCGCTTGCGCCACATCATCCAACTTGAAACGCTGATCAATGCGCAGCGTCACATCCCCACGTATCACCTTGTCAAACAAGCGATCCGCCATCGCCCGCAAAGTTTCAGGTTGCGCGATATGCGTGAACAGAGTGGGGCGGGTGATCTTAATTGATCCTTTTTGACCCAAGATACCAACGTTGAGCGGAGGTACAGCGCCCGATGCGTTTCCAAAAGAAATAAACATCCCCAGCGGCTTAAGACAGTCAAGCGAGCCATCAAACGTGTCTTTGCCAACGGCATCCATGACCACATCGACACCGGCCCCACCGGTTAGGTCACGAACTCGGGGTACAAAATCCTCAAATTTGTAATCAATGCAATAGGTCGCACCATGATCCAAAGCGAGCTGGCACTTGTCCGATCCACCCGCCGTGCCGATCAGGGTAATGCCCTCGGATTTTGCCCATTGGCAGGCGATTAGCCCAACGCCACCGGCCGCAGCTTGAAACAACACGGTATCGCCCGATGCGAGCGGCGTTGTCCTGTGAAACAGATACTCGGTGGTCAACCCCTTGAGCATCATAGCAGCGCCAACCTCGAACGGGATGGCATCGGGCAGCTTTACAACTTGCGCCGCAGGCATCACGCGGGCCTCAGAATAAGCCCCAGGCGGTGTCGAGGCATAGGCCGCACGATCGCCTGGTGCAAGATGGGTCACCCCATCACCCACGGCTTCAACCACACCTGCGGCTTCCATACCGAGCGCATGGGGCAGCTGCATCGGATAAAGGCCCGTGCGCTGATACACGTCTATAAAATTAAGCCCGATCGCCTTGTGCACAATACGGATCTCACCGACACTGGGTTCGCCCACAGCGCGTTCAACGATCTTAAATTGATCTGGCCCACCATGGGCCTCGATGATCACTGTTTTTGCCATGTTCAGATCCTCTTCATCTTGCAAGATAAACTCCGGGGTGAGGCCAAAGGCCGAGGGGCAGAGCCCCTGATACGGCCAAAGACAGCGCTCAGCCCGCCACGTTCAGAACGATTTTGCCAATATGGTCACTGCTTTCCATCCGCGCATGGGCGGCATGGGCTTGGTCCAACATGAATTCAGAATCCATCACTGGCGCGATCCGCCCGGCCGCCAGCAGTGGCCAAACTGCCTCGTACAGATCTCGGGCAATTGCGGCCTTAGCCAGGTCGCTTTGGGGGCGCAACGTACTGCCAGTTATCGACAAACGACGCGTCATCACTTGCACCAAGTTCAAATCGACCTTCGCACCCTGCAAAAAAGCGATTTGCACCAGCCGTCCATCATCAGCCAAGGCGCTTATGTTGCGTGGGATATAAGCGCCCCCCACCATATCTAGAATCAGATTGGCACCACCCGCATCTTTTACAACCTCGACAAAATCCGCCTCTCGATAGTTGATCGTTATATCCGCGCCCAGATCACGACAGGCTTGGCATTTCTCTTCTGACCCGGCGGTGGCAAACACACGTGCCCCAAAATGATGTGCCAGTTGGATGGCCGTTGTACCAATCCCGCTAGAACCACCATGCACTAGGAAACGCTCACCACCCGTCAGCCGACCCCTTGTAAAGACGTTGGACCAAACGGTAAAATATGTTTCAGGCAAGCAGGCTGCCTCTTTCATGCTAATGCCCTTCGGCACAGGCAGGCAATGCGCCGCTGGTGTCGCGACGTATTCGGCGTAACCGCCACCCGGCAGCAAGGCGCATACCATATCACCCACGGCCCACCCGCTGACACCAGTTCCAATGGCCGAGATCGTTCCAGAAGCTTCAAGCCCTGGCAAATCGCTGGCACCGGGCGGCGGGTTGTAAAGCCCAGCCCTTTGCAGCGCATCCGGGCGGTTAACGCCGGCATATGCAACCTGAATCACCACCTGCCCGTGCGCTGGCTCGGGACGTGGCCGTATCGTGGGCCGCAAGACCTCTGGACCACCAGCAGCAGTTATTTCTACGGCACGCATGTCTTGTGTCATCAGATCACCCTCTTTGATGAACACTGCCTATCAAGCGAAGCGGCAGGTGAAAACCTCTGGACAGCAGCGGCTCATTCGGCAAGCTGCATTTTGTTACTACTGCCGAGGTCCCCAACTGCCAGGCAAGTCGATATCAGGCATGCGCGGGGGCGCCTTTACTTGGCTAAGAACCCAGTTCGGACCAGTCAGCAGCGCACTCAGAAACTTGTTGTCGCGCGCCTGTGCCTTGACTTTTTCAATCTGCATCACGTCATCAATGCGACGGTCCAGAAATTCCCACGTTGCCTGGTTGTCAACGCTATCGTCGCCCAACCAATACAGCACTGTCGCGCTGTAAACACCCGACAAAGTAACACGCTTGGTGTACCAGTTTACATCGTCAGACGTGTCACCAAGCGTGTTCCAAATCTTGTCTGCTGTGCCCCAGATTGCCTTGGCCCCATCGCTCGCATACATTGGCAAGGCGAAAAGTGTTGTTCCCCGACGAACGGCTTCCTTGTCAGTGACAGCCTCGATGCGGAACCGAACGGCTGCAGCGATCTTGTCACGAAACCGGTCTGGCAACGCGTTAGATTTCATCTGGCTTATCATCGCCACGTCACCACGCGCATGATACGCTAACGCTAGGTCCACCGCACCACGAGGGCAAACAGCGCGCGCCATCCCGTCCTCGACACCTGCATCCAAAGCAGCTGCACGAAAGGTTACGTCGGACCAACCGTCAAAAGCCACGTGCATCAACGCTGCATCAAGCAGCGCCGTCTTGGTTTCTTCGTACGGTGTTGTCATTTGCATCTCCTGAACCCCATGGGCACTAGACAAACTAGTGCGTGATTGCTATTGCGCCACTTCCTGCAAATCATTGCAACTCGAAACTAGAAAGGTGGTGACAACCACATGCAGGTTAGTGTTCGCGACAACAATGTCGATCAGGCCCTTCGGGCTCTGAAAAAAAAGCTGCAGCGCGAAGGCGTGTTCCGTGAAATGAAGCTTAAGCAACATTTCGAGAAACCGTCCGAGAAAAAAGCGCGCGAAAAGGCCGAGGCGATCCGCCGGGCCCGCAAGCTGGCACGCAAAAAAGCGCAGCGTGAAGGGATGATGTAAATCATCTTGGGATCGTCGAGCTTGTCACATGGCGCTGAGGCGCACATGCGACACAAAAGAACAAGTTGACGGACGATGTTCGTCGCAAAAGGCCCCCGACCGACAGGTACGGGGGTCTGTTGTTTTATAGACCAATCCCGGTTGCCGCTCATGGGGTGTTAGCCGATCCTGAACCGCGCTGTCGGCGCAGCGACACCACGGAAAAACGGCAGACACCACAGCCTCAGACTGGCAATGCAGTCGTTTTAAAGACAGTCCTAAGCGCAAAACTTGATTGCATCTGTCCAACACCCGGCAAGCGCGCAAGGTGTTGGCGATGGATGCGGGCAAAATCTTCGGTCCCCTCGGCGACGACCTTCAGGATGTAATCTGCCGTGCCAGCCATCAGATGGCACTCCAAAACATTGGGAATCCGGGCGACGGCCTTTTCAAAAGCTTCGAGAACCTCGTCAGCCTGTCCTTGCAAGGTAATTTCGACAAAGACCGTTGTCGGCACACCCATCTTTCGCGCATCCAACAAGGCAACATAATCACGAATAAAACCAGCTTCTTCTAGCCGCTGCACGCGGCGATGACAGGCAGAGGGCGACAGATGCACAGCATCGCTTAAGTCCGAGTTGGACATTCGGCCACGGCGCTGAAGAGCCGTCAAAATCCGTTGATCTGTTGCATCAAGCATCATCGTCCGCAGATTGTTTCACATTTTATACCAAATATGCAAGATAGTTCGCAGAATAAGCCATTATGTCGTAAAATTGTATTCCTAATCTCACTGACAGCTCATGCGTTCGTGATGACGACTGTAGTTACAATGCTCAATCCAATTCAGTTATCTGGGTTCTGTTAGATGCCGCCAAACTTCGGCACCGGGTTCATGATCCGCACGTGTGCCGTCGGTCACTGCCCCAAGACGCTTTGAAACGGCTTGCGAGCGATAATTCCAACTGTCGATATAACTCTCCAGTGTGTGGACATCATGGGATTGATACGTCCAACGATGCCCGGCCTCAGTCGCATAACCGTTGCCCCCGCTCCCGATTCGCGCATGGCATCAAGCGACGTGCCTTGCGGGACATCGCCAGACAGCACCGCGTACATGTCGGTGAAATTGACCCTTCCCAAGAACAGACCAATGAGCGGGTTGGCCAGATTATCCACAAGGGAAGCAATAATGGCGGTAAATTCCGCGCCAATTATGATCCCAACCGCAATATCCATAATGTTGCCTCTGGCAATGAAATCTCTGAATTCGTTTAATATTTCAATTCCTCCTGGCCTACTTAAACAATATCTTTGATCCCAAAATTCACATGCGAAAACGTGATCACACACCAATTCAAATTACAAAACCTATTGCGACGAAACGAAAATAACTGTCTACGAGTTTCATCTTATAGGAGATTTTTTACATGGCCGATCTCAGCGCCTTCCCGATCACTCAAAAATGGCAACCAAAGAACCCAGAAATCCTGCAGCTGTTTTCTTTTCCCACACCCAATGGTGTCAAAGTTTCGATCGCACTTGAGGAAATGGAGCTGCCCTATGAGGCGCATCTTGTTACCCTGTCGGATGCCGACGTCAAAAGCGCTGAATTCCTGTCGCTGAACCCCAACAACAAGATTCCCGCGATCATTGATCCCAACGGGCCAGATGGCCCATTAGGCCTGTTTGAATCTGGGGCGATCCTGATCTACCTCGCGGAAAAGACCGGTAAGCTGATTGGTACAACCGCAGCGGATAAAGCCAAAACCATCCAATGGCTGATGTTTCAGATGGGTGGTCTTGGGCCAATGCTGGGCCAGCTTGGGTTCTTTTCAAAATTCGCAGGCTCTGAATGGGAAGACAAACGTCCTCAGCAACGCTACCTCGCCGAAGCGAAACGCCTGATTGCCGTGCTTGAACAGGAACTGAATGGCAAAGACTGGATTACCGGCACGTACTCCATCGCAGATATTGCCATCGCACCTTGGCTGAGTGCGCTGGCCTACTACGGCACCCAAGATGCAGTTGGTTGGGATGACAACAAAAATTTGGTGGCCTATCTGGATCGGTTCATGGCACGACCTGCGGTAGACAAGGCCAAAAATATACCCGCACACAGCTGATCCTCTTTTAGCTGTCAGGATCGCAGGTGTACGGCGGCAGAGCACCCATACACCTGCAGATTGTGTCATGCAGCAATTTTCATGCCCAGAGGTCCACCAATGGGCTGGCCCGATGAATTCCCGTTTATCCAGCACACTTATGGCGTTGAACGGAGACACGGGATGAGCAACCAGATTTAGCTTAAATCCGGAGCTCATAGTTATAAAAGATGCTCATAACAAAGCTAAGACCATACCGGCTTGCGGCCAAGATTTGCTTGCCGAAGCATATGAGCAATAAAACATGGCGTCGAAACAGGGTCGTTCTATCATTTCGCTAACGCGTAACCATATAACCTAAGTATCTTTCAGCCCATTGGTCAGAGGCCGACCGCGTTGGTCTGAGATTAGGGTCAAGCTGCTGGCAAAGTTCCATCGAGAACATAGCGCAGAATATGTACAACCTGAGCGGGCTTTTCAGCCACTGCCAACGCAGCCGCGTCCACCTCTTTCAAGGGATGCGCATGCTCTGCGCCATGCAAAATGATCAGTGACTTGCCCAGAGCCGCGGCATACCCGGCGTCAAAGGCCGCATTCCACTGCTTGTATTTCTCACCAAAACGAACCACCACGACATCTGCATCGGCAATCCCCTTGCGGGTGCGGATCGCGTTGAGCATCGCACCTTTGTGGTCGTGCCAATACTTGTTGTCCTCAGCCCCCAGAATAGCAACGCCGCAATCATCACTTGCAGCGTGATCTGTCACGGGGCTTGAAAAATCGATGTCCAAACCCGCTGCGCCCTCCACGATCTGCTGGCGCCAATCGGTGTGGATTTCACCGGACAGATAAACGTTGAGGGTCATGTGCAGTTTCCTTTTTGCGAGGCGCCATAAACTGCACTGCAAGAGCAAAAAGGCAAGATCCGATCCGGTCAGTGACGACAAAAAAGTTCGACGGGCAGCCGGGATCGTTCTCAGTGGCTCATAATAAAACCCATGCCGACGAGAACGCTTTTGCAACTGGTTACAGGCGCGCGCCGCACACCAACCTGCGCTTTCGATTGGTTTGACGATGCACTGGCGCAACGTCTGGACCAGACGTCAGCCACGCAGGACGCCGCCGGTGACCTTGGTCACCTTGTCGACTACCTTTTTCGCCACCGCTTCAATCTCGGCATCCTTTAACGTCTTATCCCGAGGCTGCAGGCGCACAGTGATCGCTAGGGATTTCTTGCCGTCTCCCAATGCGCCACCAATGAATTCGTCAAAGACGCGGACATTTTCGACCAGCGTTTTGTCAGCCCCAGCGGCAGCATTGACCACCGTCATAGCCTCGACCTCTGCATCAACAACAAAGGCAAAGTCACGCTCGACTGCCTGCAGGTCACTAATATCCAACGCTCCACGGTTTGCACCGGACTTGCGCGGTATTGGCACTTCACCGGGCCATAGGGTAAAAGCCATGGCCGGGCCTTTGATGCCCATCGCATCAAGCACGCGGGGGTGCAGTTCGCCGTAAGTACCTAGTACTTTTTTAGGGCCAAGACAGATCATCCCATGCCGCCCGGGATGCCAGCAGTCGGACGCGCCACGCAGTATCTGCACCCGCGCAGGTGCACCAATAGCGGCCAGGACGGCCTCTGCATCTGTCTTCACATCAAAAACATCGACCGGACGTGACGCGCCGTGCACATCCTTGGGGCCGGTGCGACCAACCAAGAGGCCGCTGACCAGCATGTGCTCTTCGCCCGGCTCACCACCGTGAAAAGCAGGGCCAACCTCAAACAAGGCAAGATCCATAAATCCGCGGGCCTGATTGCGCGCCGCGGCCTGCAACAAACCGGGCAGCAGCGCGGGGCGCATGTGGCTCATGTCGCTGGAGATTGGGTTTTCGAGCTTGGTCGCATCGTCGCCCCCACCGAACAGGGCTGCAGAGCGCTGATCAATGAAGCTGTAGGTAACGCATTCATTGTAACCCAACGCGGCCGAGGTGCGGCGCGCGATCTGCAAGCGCCGCTGCATCGGCGTCATCACCGGTTTCGGCACGCCACTGGTCACGCGCGGCAACGGACGACCCTGCAACTTGGTAAGCGATGCCACGCGGGCCACTTCTTCGACGAGGTCGGCCTCGCCCATCACATCGGGGCGCCAGCTGGGGACATGTGCCATGTTGCCATCCAAACGAAAACCAAGCGCCGTCAGGGTTTGACGCTGTTCCGCTTCCGCGATGTCCATCCCGACAAGGCTTTGTACGCGTGCGGGATTCAGTCTGTAAGCACGCGATACGTCCGGGATGTGACCGGCCTGCATCCGGCTGGAAATCTCACCGCCTGCATGTTCAACAATCATTTCACACGCCAAATCAAGGCCGACAGGGGTAAAGGTAGGGTCAATGCCGCGCTCAAAACGATAGCGTGCATCGGAGTTGATGCGCAGTGCACGCCCCGTGTAGGCCGTGCGAACTGGATCAAAGTAGGCGGCCTCGACAAAAACATTTACCGTATCTTCGGTGCAACCAGTGTGCATCCCGCCCATGACGCCGCCAATGCTTTCGACACCATCCGCATCCGAGATCACGGTCATATCCGCCTCGAACGTATATTCCTTTTCGTCGAGCCCAACCAAAACCTCTCCACCCTTTGCACGATACACGCGCAACGCATCACCCGCAATCTTGTCAGCATCAAACACATGCAGAGGGCGATTTCGGTCAAAGGTGAAATAATTGGTAACGTCCACGAGGAACGAAATGGGACGCAGACCAATGGCACGCAGGCGATCTTGCAACCACGCGGGGCTGGGGCCGTTCTCGACGCCGCGGATCAATCGACCAAAAAAGACCGGGCATTGATCCAGCGTATCCTCATCGATCGTGACAGAGATTGGACAGGGGAACGCCCCTTCGACGCCGGGTTCGGCCGCTGGCTTTAATGTACCAACCCCACGCGCGGCCAGGTCGCGTGCAATGCCACGCACACCCAACGCATCTGGGCGATTGGGTGTAATTGCAATCTCGATCACCGGGTCCACTTTTGCCGGATCATGCTCGGCCAACCAATCCACGAAGCGTTCTCCGACGTTGCCCGATGGCAATTCGATAATGCCGTCGTGTTCATCGCTCAGCTCCATTTCGCGCTCTGACGCCATCATGCCAAAGCTTTCGATCCCACGTATTTTGCCCACGCCGATGGTGGTATCGATGCCGGGCACATAAACGCCGGGTTTGGCCACGACAACGGTAATGCCCTCGCGCGCATTGGGGGCGCCGCAAATAATCTGTTTGATGCCCTCATCGGTATCAACCTGACAAACCCGAAGGCGATCAGCGTCGGGGTGCTTCTCGGCACTGACAACTTTGCCGATTGTAAAGTCGGCCAGCTTGGCCCCCCGATCTTCGACGCCCTCAACCTCAAGACCCAGGTCGGTCAAAGCATAGGTGATTTCATCAACGGATGCCGTCGTGTCGAGATGTTGTTTCAACCAGGAAAGCGTGAATTTCATAGGTTTGGCCCTTGGATGCGCTGAAACCCTGCAATGGCAAAGTTCCGACCAAGGTGCAAGGTCGCTGGGGTGCAATGGCCATCTGAATCGTGGTCACAGACACCGCTAAAGCGTTGAGTGATGTGCGATGCTTCAGCTATTTCGTCAAACGCTCTGGGCCAAAGCGTGCTTCAATCTGTGTGCGATCAGCGGCTCAGGCCGCCATGCAAAGTCGGCACGTCCAACGCGGAAAATCCGTAATGACGCAACCACCGCAGATCGCTGTCAAAGAAAGCGCGCAGATCCGGAATGCCATATTTCAGCATCGCGATCCGATCGATACCCATGCCAAAAGCAAAGCCTTGCCATTCTTCTGGGTCGATTCCACCCGCTTGCAGCACCTTTGGGTGCACCATTCCAGAGCCCAGGATTTCAAGCCAGTCGTCACCTTCGCCCACCTTGAGCGTTCCATCCCGCCACGAGCACCGAATATCCACCTCGGCAGAGGGTTCGGTAAAGGGAAAATGCGACGCGCGAAAGCGCAGATCAACGCCGTCCACTTCGAAATAAGCTTTGACGAATTCCTCGAGTACCCATTTAAGATTGGCCATCGAGATATCGCGATCAATGGCCAGACCTTCGACTTGATGGAACATCGGAGTGTGCGTCTGGTCATAATCCGCACGATAAACACCACCGGGGCAGATGATGCGCGTCGGCGCACCAGTCGCCTCCATTGAACGGATCTGCACTGGCGAGGTATGCGTGCGCAGCACATGCGGCGGGCGATCATCCCCATCGGCTCGGTGCATATAGAACGTATCCATCTCGGCGCGGGCGGGGTGGTGCCCGGGAATGTTCAGCGCATCAAAATTGTACCAGTCGGTGTCGATTCGGGGGCCTTCGGCAACGGAAAACCCCATCTCGGCGAAAATGGCTGTGACTTCTTCGGTGACCTGACTGATGGGATGGATCGTGCCCTGCCGCCGGGCGCGCGTGGGCAGCGTCACGTCAAGCCATTCATCGCGCAACCGTGCATCAAGCGCAGCATCGGCAAGCCCAGCCTTCTTGGCCGACAGTGCGCTGTTAATCTCATCCTTGAGCGCATTCAGCGCGGGGCCCGCCGCCTGCCGTTCCTCGGGCGTCATCTTGCCCAGTTCGCGCATCTTCAGAGCGACCTCACCCTTTTTGCCAACGGCGGCCAAACGGATTTCTTCCAGCGCGGCCTCGTCAGAGGCGTCTGCGATCCGGGACAGGTATTTTGATTTCAGATCATCCATAGTCTTGGCTCCGCTGCGGGTTAAGCAGCGGAGTAATCTTTCAGCCGCTGCAGTGCAAGCCATCCAGCACAGCAGATGAAATATCTGTCACATGGTGTTTTTTGGGTTGGATTTACATCGTTCGACAAAATGATTTTTCGACGAAAAAGAACGTCGGCTAAAACATTTTGACGGGAAAAGGACTCTCTGTTGTTGTCCGGGTGCAGTAGCCATGAAGGATTGAGTGAACTTTCGCTGCGATTGAGCCAATTCCTGCATCGTTCCGACTATCAAAATCTACGATTCTTGCAAAAACAGCAAATCTTACGCGAGATGAAGTATCAGATGCAGCATTTGTCCCAGTTTCTGCTTCGCTGTTAAGAATAGGAAGAATAGCGATGTTTTACGCGGTCAGAATTGGTCTGTTGGATTGGGTTAACTGCGTGGTTCTTTCGAGGTCTCAAGTCTTCATCCCAAAATTTTTGGACCGCGTGGCATATGCAGGCTTGGCGAGCTTCCCCAAAAATTGCTCCTCGATAAACTCGATGACGGTCACGTGTTTGGAATCATGATATTTCGTGAAAGCGGAAACCTTAACAGGGTTCTCTTTGCTCGCAGTTAAAAAAGCTCTCAGGGAAGT
>Ga0206125_10003676_pt1 | contig 14351 bp, 14 predicted proteins | sample Helgoland_Spring_4_FD_148598 | JGI IMG/M metagenome (GOLD analysis project Ga0206125, IMG submission 148598) | Pelagic subsurface seawater microbial communities from Kabeltonne, Helgoland, North Sea - Helgoland_Spring_Bloom_20160331_1 | ecosystem: Environmental > Aquatic > Marine > Epipelagic ... | reverse complement strand
TAAGGGCAGGCATAGGTCCAAACGGATTTCCTTTAAAATCCATATCCAGTCCTGCTACAATAACCCTGACACCACTATTGGCAAGGTCGTTACACACCTTTACAATTTCTTTGTCAAAAAACTGAGCTTCATCAATACCTACAACATCACAACCATCTGCCAAGATAGGAATATTGGCCGCTGCAGGAACGGCTGTTGACCGAATGTGGTTTTTATCATGAGACACGACCTGCTGCTCATCATAACGCGTATCTAAGGCAGGCTTAAAAATCTCTATTTTTTGCTGTGCAAATTGTGCCCGTTTCAACCGTCTTATCAACTCCTCGGTCTTACCAGAAAACATGGAGCCACAAATGACTTCTATCCAGCCAAATTGTTCTTCTTGATTTACGGTATTTTCTAAAAACATAGTTGGGTATTACATGAAAACCAAAAAGGTTTCAATTTACATATTAGCTGGGTAAATTTATAAAAACAAAGACAGAGCATATAATTTAAATCATAAATTTATCTCTGAATTTTAAAAATACATTTCCTAAAAAACCGTAGGCTATAAAAACCGTATTGATTTTAGGAATTCTTATATTGCCTCCAGAGATTTAATCACACCTTGTATATTGTAGCCATGTCAAAACTTTATATTGTACCTACGCCTATTGGTAATTTAAAAGACATTACTTTTCGTGCCCTAGAAGTACTGAAAGTGGTAGACTTCATACTTGCCGAAGATACAAGAACTAGCGGCAAGTTATTGAAACATTTTGAAATTACCACTCAGATGTACTCACATCATATGCACAATGAGCACAAAACAACTCAAAGCGTTGTTGCGCGGATCAAAGGCGGGCAAAGTGTTGCCCTGATTTGTGATGCTGGAACTCCAGCCATTAGTGACCCAGGATTTTTGTTAACCCGCGCCTGTGTGAAGGCAGGTGTTGAGGTAGATTGCCTGCCAGGGGCCACAGCCTTTGTTCCAGCTCTTGTAAACTCTGGCCTACCTAATGACAAATTTGTTTTTGAAGGGTTTTTGCCCCCTAAAAAAGGCCGTCAAACCAGATTAAAACTACTGGCTCAAGAAACCCGTACCATTATCTTTTACGAATCACCTCATAAGTTGTTAAAAACCTTGGCACAAATTGTCGAATATTTTGGAGAAGATCGTCCTGTGTCTGTATCAAGAGAAATCACTAAGCTTCATGAACAAACAATAAGAGGTTCAGCCGGGGAGGTCTTAGCTCATTTTCAAGCAAAACCTCCAAAAGGAGAAATTGTGCTCATTGTTGGCGCAAAAAAGTAAGACTGCTTTTAATTTAAATATGCTTTCCTTTTTCCCAACCATGTTTGCCCAGATACTGGTTACCGCTTTCTACGGCTCCATTCTCAATAGATGTTCCCATGGAGTCATTCCAACGATTTAGATAGCCAAACAAAGAAATAACTCCTAACATTTCTACAATCTCTCCCTCATCCCAGTAGGTGTATAGCCGCTCTTTAATTTTGGCATCCACTTGATTGGGAACCTGTGATGCTTGCAATGAAAAATCAAGCGCAGCTCGCTCGGCCTGGCTAAAAGCCTTGTGTGTTCTATAGTCCCAAATATTTTCTAGTTGTTCTTTTTCTGCTCCATAGCGCTCAGCGGCTCTTATGGCATGGGCCTGACAATACCTACATCCTGTTGCATTACTACTCACCCAAGCAATCATGCGTTTTAAAGACGAGGTAACGCGGCCATCGTTTGCCATTACTGCTTTGTTGAGGTTTATAAAAGCTCTACTAATGGCAGGTCTTCTTTGCATGGTAAGGATGCTATTTGGGCAAAACCCAAGTGTTTCATTAAAAAAAGCTGCAAGTTCTTTCGTAGTTTCATCGTGGTCTGGGGATAAAGGAGTTACTAATGCCATGGTGTGTTTTTAAGATTATTTATCGTAAAAATATACATAACCAAAGCTTTAAAAAATCATTACCAAGATTATTATACCTCCAAGGCTGAGAAACCAGAAAGTTAAATCCATTAAAAAATAACTTAGAATTCTTGAATTTGAAGTTAAAAACTCAACGAGGCAGGGAGGATACATTTTTATTTTTGTAATTTTCAAACCTATGCGATGGAACCTACTCCCAAAACCAAATTTAGAGACAGTAACTCATCTTTCAAAAGCCCTCGGGATTGACCCTCTTTTGAGCTCTCTTTTGGTACAAAGAGGCATCACTACCTATGCTCAAGCCAAACGTTTTTTTAGACCTAGTTTAGAGGAGTTGCACGACCCTTTTTTAATGCAAGACATGAACCTTGCAGTGGAGCGAATTCAAAGAGCCATAGCGGCGCAAGAAGCGATTTTAATCTATGGAGATTATGACGTAGACGGCACCACTAGCGTTGCGCTACTGAGTAGTTATTTAAAAACGTATTATCCAAAGGTAGCCACCTATATACCAGACCGCTATGCAGAGGGATACGGCGTTTCTTACAAGGGCATTGATTATGCTAAAGACAATGATATCACGTTAATTATTGCCCTAGATTGCGGAATTAAAGCCATCGAAAAGGTTGCCTATGCTTCAAAAAAAGGCATTGATTTTATTATTTGTGATCATCACCGTCCTGGAGAAAATCTTCCTAAAGCAGTTGCAGTTTTAGATCCCAAAAGAGAGGACTGCTCCTACCCTTACAAAGAGCTTTGTGGTTGTGGAGTTGGGTTTAAACTTATCCAAGCTCTTGGATCTAGGCGCGGGCAATCCATAGAAGATTTAGTATTGTATCTAGATCTTGTTGCCACTGCCATTGGCGCAGATATTGTTCCTGTTACGGGAGAAAATAGAGTGTTGGCCTATTATGGCTTGCAGGTGATCAACAGCAACCCAAGGGTAGGATACCAAGCCATATTAAAACAGGTCAACAAAAGCACCTTGACCATTACAGATGTTGTTTTTATCATTGCTCCAAGAATTAATGCTGCCGGCAGGATGAAGCATGGAAATCATGCTGTTAGCCTTCTAGTTGAAACAGATCCCCAAAGCGCTGCCCAATGGGCAAGTGAAATAGAGCTTTTTAACGTAGACAGGAAAGACGCAGACAAACAAATCACCAAAGAGGCACTAGAACAAATATCTCAAGCTGGCGAGCAAACAAACAACACAACGGTTGTCTATAAAGAGCATTGGCACAAAGGAGTTATAGGTATTGTAGCTTCAAGATTGATAGAAACCTACTACCGCCCAACGCTTGTTTTCACAAAAAGCGGAGACACCTTAGCGGCCTCTGCTCGCTCTGTAAAAGGATTTGATGTATACAATGCCCTAGAGGGTTGCGCGCAGTATATTGAGCAGTTTGGAGGCCATAAATATGCTGCCGGACTTACCCTTCAAGAAAAAGAGTATCCAAATTTTAAGGCGCAGTTTGAAAAGGTAGTTTCTCAAACCATAGACCCAAAACTACTGACTCCAGAAATTAATATTGACGCCCAACTAGACTTGACAGATATTACTCCAAAATTTCATCGAATTTTAAAACAATTTGCCCCTTTTGGCCCAGGAAACAGACAGCCTGTATTTATGACCCAGAACCTCAAAGATACCGGATACGGGAAACGTGTAGGAGCAGACAAAAGCCATCTGCGCCTTACGGTAAAACAAGTAGATTCAGCTCCTATTGTAGGAATTGGTTTTGGCCTTGGAGACAAAAAAGATACGGCGTGTAGAAAGCTTCCTTTCAAAGCGGTGTATTGTATAGATGAAAACCAATGGCAAGGGAAAGTGAGTCTGCAACTAAGAATAAAAGATATACAGCCTAGTTAGTTTTTGTAGCTTCAAACTCTTGGATAGTAAATTCTTTACCATCAAAAACACCATAGGTGTATTGCGAAATCCAATCACCTAAATTGAAATAGGTACTGGTGTCGCTAAGGGGTATTTTCATGGCTAAATGACGATGACCAAAAATAAAGTAATCATAGTGTTTTACCTCTAGCTTTCTTCTTGCATACTGAGCGAGCCACTCTTGCTCATCTCCTAAAAATAATTTATCATCATCTCCAGATATGAGTTTATTTTTTACAGAAAGGTATTGCGCCAAACGCATTCCTAGTTCTGGATGAAACCACCTAAAAAGCCACTTAAAGGCAGGATTCGTAAATACTTTTTTCATTCGTTTGTAGCCCATGTCTTTGGGTCCTTTTCCGTCACCATGGCCAATGAGAAAAACGCTATTATTGAAAGTGAACTCTTTTACATCTCTAAAGGTTGGTATATTAAGCTCTTTTTCAAAATAATCGCCCATCCAAAGATCATGATTTCCAACAAAAAAGTAAATAGGAATTCCACTATCGCTTATCTCGGCTAGCTTGCCTAATACTCGCACAAAACCCTTGGGAACAACAGTTTTGTACTCAAACCAAAAATCAAATAGATCACCTAATAAAAAAATAGCAGCTGCATCTTTTTTGACTAGGTCTAGCCAACGCACAAATTTTTGTTCTCTGGGAAGACTCACAGCAGGCGTAGGAGCACCCAGATGATTGTCGCTAGAGAAATATATTTTTTTTCCTGGAGGAATTTGCATGGTTCAAATATAGTTGGAAATTTAACAATGGCCACTTTGGAGCCTTAGATAAAAGCATTGAGTGGATAGCAATAGGCACTGTTTAATTATCACTAGCACACCATTCTGCATAGCTTGTCTCGGTTTCTTGTAATTTTAAAGAGAACAATTTTGTTTGTTTTGGAAGGCGGGTTTTTATTTTTTGGGCAAAATCAAGTACCATCATCTCACTTGTGGGTTGGTAATCTACAAGCAGCACACTATGGCCTCGATCACCGAGTTCTTTTGCAAGCTCAACATGCGGGGTATTTTTGTTAAAAACAGTTGCGTGATCAAAAACATCAACAATTTCTTCTTTCACTATTTTTTTTAGATCGGTAAAGTCTATAACCATTCCGTATTTGACATGAGAGGGGTCGGTAATTGGCTCTCCAATAACAGTAACAGAGAGCTTGTAACTATGGCCGTGAACATTGCGACATTTTCCGTCATATCCATAAAGCGCATGGCCGGTTTCAAAAGAAAATTTCTTGGTAATACGTATCAAACTCATGGGGCAAAGATAGGTTACTTTTGCTTATTTTTTCTAGCTTTTTTCATGTCTTTGAAATAGCGATAGTTTTTATATTTTCTGTACAAGACAATTACTACTACTATAAAGGCTAAAATTAGAAAACCACCCTGGCCATTTAGGTAATTGAAAACTTCCATTGTGTAAGTATATGTATAGCACAAAAATAGAATAATTTTGTCAATAAAAGCCCGTCATATCTGTAGGCTAAAACCTCATTTTCGAGTAAAATTTTAACCAAAAACCAAAAAGAAACGTATTTTTACCACTCTATTACCAGTTTATATACTAAAAACGAAGGTTTTAAGTTATTATAACTCACAAAACAAGCACATTTTGAAGCCCATACAATATACCTCTCTTTTTTTATTGGCCATGATCGCTCTAACGGCGTGTTCAAGAAAAAAAGACACCTTTTTAAACAAAAACTTTCATGCGGTATCTACTCAGTATAATACCTTGTTTAATGGGAACAATGCCTTTTTACAAGGAAAAGAAGCCCTTTCACAAACCTACCGAGATGATTTCTATCAAATTCTCCCTGTAGAGCGAATCGAAGCTGTAGACCAAAATGGTTTTGATACAGATTCAAAAGATCCAAATTTTAACACCGCAGAAGAGAAAGCAGTAAAAGCCATCCAAAAACACTCCATGTATATTGGTGGCAAAGAGTACAATCCACAAATAGATGAGGCCTATATGCTTTTAGGGAAGGCTCGTTATTATGACAATCGTTTTATACCGGCTTTAGATGCGTTTAATTTTATTTTAAATAAGTCTGCCACCAGTAACAGTGTAAATATTGCAAAAATCTGGAAGGCTAAAACCAACATTCGATTAAACAATGAAGATTACGCCATAGAGAATCTTCAAAAAATGCTCAAAGAAGAAAATCTAGAAGATGCCGTGGTTGCAGATGCCAATGCAATGATCGCCCAAGCAATGATTAATCTAGATTCTATACCCCAGGCACTGCCTTACATGAAGATTGCCGCCCAATACGAAAATAACAATGAGCTAAAAGGACGGTTCACTTACATTATTGGGCAATTATACAATAAGCTTAATTACAGGGATAGTGCAAACATTGCTTTTGACAAAGTAATAGGGCTTAAAAGAAAAACAGCTAGGGTGTATATGATAAACGCCTATATGGCAAAAATAAAAAACTTTAATTACCAATTAGAAGATCAAGTCCTGCTTTTAGAGCTGTTGCACGATTTAGAAAAAGACAGAGAAAACCGTCCTTATTTAGATAAGATTTATAATGCTCTTGCAGACTACCACAGAAATACAACCAATGATAGTTTGGCGGTTGTTTATTACAATAAATCCATCAAGTCTTTCAAAGAAGACCAAACACTGCAAGCTATCAATTACCAGACCTTGGCAGAGATGAACTTTGACAATGCTGAGTACAAGCAAGCGGGGGCTTATTATGATAGCACCCTTACAAATCTTGTAGAAAACTCAAAAAAGTGGCGACGCGTTAAAAAGAAACGTGAAAATCTAGACGATGTCATAAAATATGAGGATATAGCCATAATAAATGATAGTATTTTGCGCATTGCAAAAATGAGCGATTCAGACAAACTGGCATTTTTTAAAGACTACACAGATACCCTGAGGGCTAAAGCCATTGCAGATTCTATAGCTGCTGCAAAATTATCAGAAAAAGGCCCTGTTATTATCAATAACGAATTTTCTCGAACATCTGCAGGTGGGCCAAGCCCCTCTGGAGGAAAATTTTATTTCTATACACCCGCTACCGTTGCCTATGGGAAAGTAGAATTCAGAAAACTCTGGGGAGACAGAAAACTCGAGGATAATTGGAGAAGGGCTGAGAAAGAATCCAAGGGTTTTGATTCAGACCAAGACATTATTATAGACACAACACCCATTGCGGAACTAGAAATATTTAACCCACAAACCTACATTGCCCAACTCCCTTCAGACCCTAAGGTGCTAGACAGCTTGACAACAGATCGAGATTTTGCATATTATCAATTAGGGCTGATATACAAAGAGAAGTTTAAAGAGTATGATTTGGCGACCAACAGGCTAGAAAAGCTATTAACTTACAATCCCCAAGAGCGTTTGATATTACCCGCAAAATATAATTTATACAAAATATACGGACTCCTTGAAAACCAAGGTTTAGCCCAAAAGTATAAAAATGATATTCTGCAAAACCACAGTGATTCTAGATATGCTGAAATTTTAAGAAACCCAAATGTTCAATTGGCCTCTGATGCCTCGAGCCCAGAATTTAAATACAATACGCTCTATAAAGCATTTGAAGCATCTAAGTATGCTGAAGTAATTTCAAAAAGCGATGGATACATCACCCTGTATAACGGAACCGATATCGTGCCAAAATTTGAGTTATTAAAAGCAACGGCCATTGCCAGACAAGATGGTTTTCAGGCATACAAAAAAGCATTGAATTTTGTTTCTCTTACCTACCCAAACTCACCACAAGGAAAGAAAGCACAGCTATTGTATTCTACCACTATTCCAAGGCTTGAGTTTAAGCAGTTTGTTCCAGACAACCAATCAGATCATTTTAAATTACTATATACCTTTGATAACAGTCAAGAAACTGAAATTTCAGACATCAAAAAGCAATTAAGCGAGGCTATTGCGTATTACAACTATCAAGAAAAAATGTTTGTTTCTGTAGATTATTACAATCCCACAACAACTTTAGTTGTGGTACATGGACTAGATTCAAAATTAGGATCACAGGGTCTTGGAGCGGTTTTTGCAAACCCACAAAAAGAGGCTAGAAAAAATAAAATAGCACCCATTAGAAACGAGTTTTTAGGAATTTCTTCAGAGAATTACCAAATTGTACAAATACACAAAAACCTTGAAGCCTACAGGTTAAATCCAAAAAAAGCTCCGAAAAGCTCCACTCCAGTTACTAAAACAACAAAAGAGGAAAAATTAAAAGCTAATAAAAACCCAGACCCGATAAAAAAGAAAGCTTTAATTGAAAAACTTAAACGTCAAAAAAAAGCGGGAGATAGTAAGAAAGAAACACCTTAAAGATATGTTTTCAGATAAAAAAAATACAAATAGCGCTGCTGCAGAACCAGGCGCAAGCCAAAATAGAATCAATGAAGGAACTCATATTAGCGGAGACATTACATCCAATGGGTTTTTTAGAATTGATGGTTTTGTTGAAGGAACTATCTCAACACCCTCTAAGATTGTGTTAGGAAAAAACGGTGTTGTTAAAGGAAATCTTTCTTGTGAAAACGCTGACATAGCCGGAAGCTTTACCGGAAATCTTACCATTTCTAATTTATTAACCTTGCGTAGCTCTGCATCTATAAAAGGGGAGGTCGTGGTTGGAAAACTTTCTGTGGAGCCAGGAGCTATATTTAACGCTACTTGCAGTATGCAGCCAGCAGGGACCCCCCAACCTGAGGCCACAAAAAGCAAAGGCTATGATAGTGCTAAGCACCCGATGATCAAACAACAAGAGCAACTCAATTAACCCAATAACCCAAGGGCATGTCAAAAAAACCAACCAATGGTACTAGAAGGTGGGCCACCCTTTCTGCCATAGCCCTACAGATGGGTGTGGTTATTTACCTTTTTGTACAACTAGGTAAGTGGTTAGACGCCACCTATGGTGATGGCAAAACATATGTTATAATTTGCACACTATCTGGGGTAGCCCTATCTCTTTATGGCGTTTTAAAACAAACTAACCGGCTTAATAAATAGGTAATTTATGAGAACTTCTAGTGCTCGGTTTTTAGGTTTTCTTTTAGCAACACTATTGGTTCTTTTTGTGGTTCATACAGGGATATTGTTTTTTTTAAAAGTGCCTGTTTTTCAAAACAGAATTATGCTCTCTTACACAGTCAATTATTTGCTTGCTGGTGGACTTTTGTATTTTATCGCATCTAACTTCAATAAGCAAGCATCAAATACAGCCTTTATTTTTCTGTTAGGGAGCGGTATAAAGTTTGCTGTTTTTTTCATCCTTTTTTATCCTCATTACAATGCAGATTTTCAGATGCAAACCAGTGAGTTTGCAGCTTTTTTTGTTCCTTACGCAACCTGTCTTGCCCTGGAGGTTTTCTTTCTCTCCAAAGAGCTAAATAACCGGTCTTATTGATTGGAGGTAACCATTACAAACCATCAGAAAAACCAAGAATGAAAAAAGAAAGAAAATAATTTTTTCTTTTTATGGATTAGATGTATTTTTGCCCCGATTTTAAAGGTGCCTTTAAATTGTCTGAAAATGCAAAAAAATACATTGGTTAAATTACTTTCAATCCTGTTGTTGGCAACGACATTTACAATGTCTGCCAAGGATGCAACAAAAGATGACGCTTCATCTGCAGATACCCCAAGTCAGAGAAAGCAGAAGGTAAAAGATTACATTGCTCATCACCTATTAGACTCTCACGATTTTGGGTTATTCTCATACACAGATGATGCAACCCAAGAAAAGCACCATGTTGGTTTTCCTTTGCCTATAATTTTATGGGATAACGGCCTTAAAGTATTTTCTTCTTCAAAGTTTCATCACGGCGAAACAGTTGCCCAGGTAGACGGTAATTATTACAAAATAGAACATGCAAAAATTTATAAAACAGATGCCGCAGGAACCATAACTTATGATGTCGCCAACCATCCAACCAACGCAGCGCCTTTAGACTTTTCTATCACTAAAGGGGTGTTTATGATACTGATCACCGCTTTTTTAATGTTCTTTTTATTTAAATCTCTAGCCAAGAGTTATGGTAAAAACCAAGGCATTGCCTCTGGTGCGGGTAGATTTTTTGAACCCATTATAACATACATCCGCGATGACATTGCAATTGCCAACATTGGGGAGAAAAAGTACAAGAAATACATGCCATTTTTATTAACTGTATTTTTCTTTATATGGTTTTTAAATTTATTTGGCCTCACGCCCCTTGGGATAAATGTTACAGGAAATATTGCGGTAACAACCGCCTTGGCCCTTATCGTATTTATCATTACCAGTTTTACAGGAACCAAAGATTATTGGAAGCATATTTTTGACCCACTAGGAAACGGTATGCCGTGGGCAGGAAAGATTTTTATTTATATCATTTTAGTTCCTATTGAGATTTTAGGATTGTTCATTAAGCCATTTGCCCTCTTAATTCGTTTGTATGCAAACATGACGGCGGGTCACGTTGTACTTGGGAGTTTGCTTGGGTTAATTTACATTTTCCAAAACTGGATTGGCGGCACCTTGTCTTTTGGACTCGCGTTTGCCATCTCCTTAATTGAAATATTAGTAGCATTATTACAAGCATACATTTTCACCATGCTAGCCGCATTGTATTTTGGTTTTGCAAGTGAAACTCATGAACATGCAGAGCAGCACGAAGGAGAGGTTGCACATTTATAGATAATTACACACCCTTGTCTTGTAAAGACAGAGGGTCAAAATTGAGTTTTAACCTTTAAATATATATTTTATGACAGTTCCAATGTTAATTCAAACTACTGCAGAAGCAGCACCAGCAATCCCTTCTATTATAGGAGCAGGTTTAGCGGTAATTGGTGCCGGTATCGGTATTGGTATGATTGGTGGAAAAGCTATGGAAGCTATTGCACGTCAGCCAGAGGCTTACGGAAAAATTCAAACAGCGATGCTAATTGCAGCCGCGCTTATTGAAGGTATTGGTTTCGCAGCGATTTTCGCAGGATAATCAAAAAGGGCAACATATTGCTGTAACGGTTGGTTACAGCGATATGTTTCTATTACTTTAAAGGATCATCAAGAAAGGCGTTTTTTAGCGGCTTTCAAAACATAATAATAATGGAAAAATTAATAAACGAATTTTCGGTAGGTCTTTTCTTTTGGCAAGCAGTTGTATTTATTCTATTGCTTTTTTTGCTCAAAAAATTTGCTTGGGGGCCAATTTTAAATGCTGTAAATGAGCGCGAACAAGGTATCAAAGATGCCTTAGATGCGGCCCAAAAGGCAAAGCAAGAAATGGCAAACTTGCAGGCAGATAACGAAAAGTTGTTGCAAGAGGCAAGAGCAGAGCGTGATGCAATGCTTAAAGAAGCACGCCAGATCAAAGCAAGCATGATTGCAGGGGCCAAGGATGAGGCACAAGCAGAGGCAAGCAAAGCAATTGCCGGGGCTCAAGCCACTATTGAGGCAGAGAAAAAAGCAGCTGTAGCTGAGTTAAAACAAACAGTTTCAGGGCTTTCTTTAGCCATAGCAGAGAAAATAGTGAAAAGTGAGCTGTCAAACAAAGACAAGCAATTGGAATTGGTTGAAACCATGCTCAAAGAAGCAAACGTAAACTAATAAGTAAGATGAGTAGCAGAGCAGCCATAAGATACGCCAAAGCGGTTTTAGATCAAGCCAACCAAGCCAATATCAGCGAGGTGGTTTTTGGTGACATGAAATCTATACAAGCAACCTTGGCGGGAAGTAAAGAGTTGCGCGCGGTGTTACAAAGCCCTGTTGTTAAAACAGAAGATAAAAAACAAGCACTGATACAAATGTTTGATAACCACAGTGATGTTACCAAAGGGCTTGTTCAAGTTTTAAGTAGCAATAATCGTATCAACCTTTTGGGTGGTGTTGCACTTGCATATGTTGATTTGTATAATGACTCTAAAGGAGTAAAAGTAGCTACTGTAACGACAGCAGTTGCTATTACACCAGAGATCCAGGCCAATGTATTGAGCAAAGTAAAGCAAATGACTGGTAGTGAAAATATTACCATACACAACACTATTGATGAGCGTATCATAGGTGGTTTTATACTCCGCGTGGGAGACTTGCAATACAATGCAAGTATTGCAAACCAATTAGGAAATTTAAAAAGAGAATTTAGTAAATCATTATAATTTTTTAACGCCTTCGGAAAATTTCTGAAGTCACCCTTACAAACCAAAGGGTAAAATCTAAATAAAAATGGCAGAAGTTAAACCAGCTGAAGTTTCAGCAATCTTAAAACAACAACTTACCGGATTTCAGGCAAGCGCATCATTAGATGAGGTAGGAACTGTATTAACTGTAGGTGATGGTATTGCTCGTGTGTACGGGCTTACAAATGTTCAATACGGTGAATTAGTAGCCTTTGAAAACGGTATGGAAGGTATTGTTTTGAATCTTGAAGAAGATAACGTAGGGGTTGTACTACTTGGACCCTCTAGAGGAGTTTCTGAAGGAGCTACCGTGAAACGTACCCAACGTATTGCATCTATCAATGTAGGTGAGGGTGTTGTTGGACGTGTTGTAAATACACTAGGTGAACCAATAGATGGTAAAGGAGCTATTGAGGGAAAAACATATGAGATGCCACTAGAGCGTAAAGCCCCTGGGGTAATCTACCGAGAGCCTGTAACAGAGCCTTTACAAACAGGGATCAAGTCAATTGACGCAATGATTCCAGTAGGAAGAGGACAGCGTGAATTGGTAATTGGAGACCGTCAAACAGGGAAGTCTACTGTTTGTATTGACACGATATTAAATCAAAAAGAATTTTACGATGCTGGCCAGCCAGTATACTGTATATATGTAGCCATTGGACAAAAAGCCTCAACGGTTGCCAACATTGCAAAGGTATTAGACGAGGCAGGAGCCTTAGCATATACAACTATAGTTGCTGCAAACGCAAGTGATCCAGCACCAATGCAAGTGTATGCACCTTTTGCAGGAGCTGCCATTGGAGAGTATTTCAGAGATACAGGTCGTCCTGCACTTATTGTGTTTGATGATTTATCTAAACAAGCTGTTGCGTATCGTGAGGTATCACTATTATTGCGTCGACCACCGGGACGTGAGGCATACCCTGGAGATGTATTTTTCTTACACTCAAGACTTCTAGAGCGCGCTGCCAAAGTAATTAATGATGATAAGATTGCCTCAGAGATGAATGACCTTCCAGCATCATTAAAATCAGTTGTAAAAGGAGGAGGTTCTTTAACTGCCCTGCCAATTATTGAAACACAGGCAGGAGATGTATCTGCTTATATACCAACAAACGTAATTTCAATTACAGATGGTCAAATCTTCTTGGATGGAGATTTATTTAACTCTGGAGTACGTCCAGCTATTAACGTAGGTATCTCTGTATCTCGTGTAGGGGGTAATGCGCAGATTAAATCCATGAAGAAAGTATCCGGTACACTAAAGCTTGATCAAGCTGCGTATCGTGAGCTAGAGGCATTCGCCAAGTTTGGTTCAGATTTAGATGCTGCCACATTAAACGTAATTGAAAAAGGAAAACGTAACGTAGAGATCTTAAAGCAAAATGAAAACACACCTTTTACGGTAGAAGATCAAATTGCAATTATTTATGCAGGTTCTAAAAACTTGCTGCGTGATGTACCTGTAGCCAAAGTTAAAGAGTTTGAGAGAGATTACATAGAGCTTTTAAATGCACAACACAGAGGCATGTTAGATACATTAAAATCTGGAAAGTTAACAGATGAGGTGATAGCAACCCTAACCAGTGTTGCTGCAGATTTATCTGCAAAATACAGCGCATAAATTTTATATGTTTTAGCTGGTAAAACAGTAGTAATGTCTGGTGTTTTACTAATAACTAAATGAAATGGCAAACTTAAAAGAAATTAGAAATAGAATAGCATCGGTTGGATCAACCATGCAAATTACCAGTGCCATGAAAATGGTGTCTGCAGCAAAACTGAAAAAAGCGCAAGACGCTATTACAGCAATGCGTCCCTATTCTGAAAAATTAACGGAGTTATTACAAAATCTCAGTGCAACACTAGACACAGATAGTGGAAGTAGTTTTGCGCAACAGCGTGAGGTAAACAAAGTGTTGGTTGTTGCCATTACTTCAAACCGTGGGTTGGCAGGAGCTTTTAACTCCAACATAATAAAAGCAAGTAAGGCCTTAAAAGAAAAAACGTATGCAGGCAAGCAGGTTGATTTTGTAACCATTGGTAAAAAAGGGAACGATATCATCAGTAAAGATTCAAATGTTATAGAATTTAACGCAACTATTTTTGATGATTTAAACTTCAAGTCCTCTTCAGACATAGCACAGATGTTAATGGATACATTTACCAAGGGTGCTTATGATAAAATAGTATTGGTGTATAATCATTTTAAAAATGCTGCGACGCAAATTGTTATGAAAGAACAGTTTTTGCCAATTTTACCGCCAGAGCAAACTCAGACTACCAATGCGGTAGATTATATTTTTGAGCCAACAAAGCCAGAGATTGTTGAAGGATTAATCCCAAAGA
>Ga0206125_10003675_pt1 | contig 14358 bp, 14 predicted proteins | sample Helgoland_Spring_4_FD_148598 | JGI IMG/M metagenome (GOLD analysis project Ga0206125, IMG submission 148598) | Pelagic subsurface seawater microbial communities from Kabeltonne, Helgoland, North Sea - Helgoland_Spring_Bloom_20160331_1 | ecosystem: Environmental > Aquatic > Marine > Epipelagic ... | reverse complement strand
ATTGTCTGAAAGTTCTAATTTAAGAATATAAAATGCTGTGTCTGAACTATTCATTACAAAACTAAAAACTGAATCAGTGCTTAAGGTTGCACCAGTTCCATTCCAATCTATCCATTCAAAATCAACTGCAGTTGTTGTTAAGCTAGAGACATTTGATCCAATTGTAATTGAATCAGAACTAGCAGTTAAGTTGACAACATTAGTAATACTTAAGTCAACTGAATCACAAAGCACGTAACAAGTGTTTTGGCAGTCACTTAAAGAAGCATACTGACCCCCCCATGGGCCTGCAGGGCCTGCATCATAGCAACCTAAAATTGGGTCACAGTCATAAGAGTTACTTGGTGTTACAGTTTGCCAAGTAGTTCCACCCCAAGCAATTGTATCGCATGTGTTACAGGCAGATCCTAAAGGAGGGTTTACTTGCAAATTATGTTGATATAAACTATCATATAGAAAAACATTGGCACAAACAATAAAAGTATCACAAAGAAGCCCGTTAAAACCTCCTATATTTATAAAGCTAACAGGATTAACTGATAAAGCAGCTAATAAATTAACATTACCATCAGTTGAATAAGCCTCCCAAAATGATAATGAATCTATTACTTCAGGAAAGTTATTATTTAAATAGTTTGATGAGATTGTGAGAGTATCCTGACTATTATTAAGTTCATTGAAATCTATTAAATTACAATCAAAAGTTGGAGTCAAAGAACCATTATATAAATATGTACTTGTATACACACAACCAGTTGTTGTAGTTACAGTACAATTATATATTCCCGATGAATTAACATTAATGGTTTGAGTAGTATCTCCATTTGACCATAAATATGTGTCTGGATAATTATTTGCACAACCAGCACTACCACCAATATTGTAAGTCCAGTCAGCTGATAAATTAGTGCCTGAAGCTGAAATTTGTAAATTACCATAGTTACATGGGTTCATTAAAATTATAACTTGCACCGAATCTGTATCTTGACATGTATTAGATGTTGCAACATCTGTATATGTTACAGACAAAGTAACATATAACGGATATGTAACATTAGATAAATTTCCATAAGTATGACAAGGATTTTGTTGAGTTGATGTGGTACCATCTCCAAAGTCCCATAAATAAGATACTGAGTAATTTGTTGAAAAACTTGTGTCTACAACAGAACTATCAGAGAAATTTACAGTTCCTGATGCTCCATTGTCAGAGATTGGATTTGAATTACACTGTGCTTGAACACTTATAAAAGCTATAGCAGTAAAAAGTGTAAGTATTAATTTTTTCATAGTTTTACGTTTTAAAATATTTTTGATTATTGTTTTTAATTATTTAACAGTGCAAAAATATATAGTTATTTACAACTTACAATTTATTCTACTTTAATAAATTATAAGTTCAACAGCAATATATAGGTGTTTTAATCTAGAAAATAACTTACACATCCAAAGAACTTAATTGTCGAAAAAAGTTCGAAATAAGGACCGAGAGGCCCACCAAAAATAAACCCACTCATTTGAGTGGGTTTTTATTTATTCAATAACACTAAATTTAACTTGGCCTATTATATTGTCTTGATTAAATATTTGCATAAGATATATTCCATTTTTCATGTCACCTTTATCTAATATGAATGTAGGTGGATGTACATGATTATATTCTCGTATCTTTTTCCCTTCAATACTAATTATTCTAATCGATAAATGATTTGACTCACTATATGGGATATTAAGAATTGCAATATCTGAAACAGGATTTGGATATAATTTAAGATTCAATAATTCGGACTGATAGATAGTAGTTGAACTACTATCAGGGACATAATAACTACATGAATCTGCATCAAGATCTATTTTTAAATAACAATCATCCACATAACTATCATTATCAACTCCACCAGTCCTTTCACCCATTATAATATATTTAATAAATCGTGTTCCTGATGGAATTGACCATTGTTTATCAATAGGGGTCCAAACTATTTGTGTACAGGAAGAAGTATCCGTTCCTAAGATTAAATTACTATTTATATCAAGAAATTCAAGAGCAACAGAGGGTATGTCTGAACCATTATAATCTGACATATACGCTCCAAATCTTGCTTCTGTAATACCTGCATCAATATCAATATTATAATTACTTACATCTATTGTTTGTGATGCAGATCCAAAAACAGACTCTACACAAAGTCCTCCAACTCCAAAATACTTATTTCCAGTAAATGGTGTAGTTCCTGCACATTGTCCGGAAGACAATGATTCCAAAACACCACTTTCAACAGTCCAAAAGTTGATACTATCTTCACCTCCAATGTTTTGTAGTAGATTATCCGTTAATATACTACTATCCGTTCGGAAAGAAATTGGTACTGACCATTCAGACCAAGCTAAACTTCTATCTCTATACCTTACTCTCCAACAGTAATCTGTTGAGCCATTCAGATTGTTTACTAATTCATCTGTTAAAATATCATTTGCTTGAGTATTTATATCAAAATACCAATTCTCATATTGTTTCCAACTATCAAAAACAGGAGAAGCAAAATCATTACAATCATTACTAATCTGCCATTGTGAAGCTCCATGAAGATCACCATCCTGATCAACAAAATCATCTGCCAGTAAAATCAAACAGCTTGGATTAACTGTATCTGAAGATGTAGGGAAAATACCTGACGGAATATTTGGTGAGTTATTGTTTAATCGAATAGTGACACTATCTTCTAAGCTATTTGTTTTACTAATAACATCATCACCAACACTTAATCTTTTTAAGGTAAACTTAGGGTCATTTCCTGCTTCAACCTCTAAAAAAACATATCCCCACTCATCTTGAGTTATTGTATATTCTTCATAATCTGCTTGTGGATATGCGCCCCAATAATCAATATATCCACCAGCAGTAGCAACATTTACCATGAGATGAGTATGATCTTTCGATTGACCCCTAGAATACCCATGCGTGTGGCCATAGAAATGTACTGTTGGTTTACCAGAACTTGATGTAAAAGCCTCTAACAATGAAATAACATCTCCAGTAAAACTAGTATTTCCAGGAGTCCATAGTTCTGATTTATGAGGATGATGTAATTCAGCAAACACAAAATCAATTGTATTATCAGCAGCAGTTATTGTAAGAATACTATCTAACCAATCTAATTGTTCTTGAATTTGATATGGGCCATTTGAGTTAAGGCCAATAACCCTCACATTTGAGTTGTCTTTATACCACCAATGCTCCTCATAACCTGGCGTGCCATTTTCTTCTAAATCAACATACTGAAAATACAGATTGGCATTTGCTTCATGATTTCCTAATACAGGATAAAAAGGTACAGTTGAAAATAATGGTTCTGATTGAGCAAAAAATTCATCCTTCCAATGCGAATAATTTGTTCCTGTATTAACTAAATCCCCTGGTATTAATATCATGTCAAGGTTTTCATTCGTGTTCCCTCCATAATTATTTTGCACATAATCTATTACGCCATTATTAATAATTTCCGTAAATTTTGTTGGATTATTACCATCAGTTTGCATATCGCTCATAGCAACAATATTAATTGACTTTTCATCTGCATTATTAGCTGGTGTGTAAAAATCAAACATTATTGAAATAGAATTACCTGATATCACCTGATAATAATATTTTGTATTTGCTTGCAATCCAATTAATTTTGCTGTAAAAAGACAAGATGGAGTATTTGTAATCTCAAAAGTTGTGGAGTCTATATTTCCTAATGCAGTCGTATTACCCCACTCAACATATGAAACATCCCAATCACTATACTCCCACATAATTGTAATACTATTAGGATTTGCATTTTGTAAATATGGTTGTATTGTAAAATTCTGACTAAATACTATCATTGGCAAGCAAAGAAATATAAGAAGTAGTTTTTTCATTAGACAAACTTACTGAATAATTTTTTAAAAAAGTTCGAAATATGGACCGAGAGGTCCACCAATAAAGAACCCACTCAATTGAGTGGGTTTATGATTATTCAAGAATTATTCTTTTCTCCATTGTACCATCATTATAGATGTAAAATAGAAGTTGATTTGTTTGTTTTGTTTGTCTTCCCAAGAGGTCTGTTAATTTATAAATTTTTTTGTTGATAATGTATTCTTTTATAGATGTTATATCGCTGCAGTTAGTACTATAGTACTGATAAGTTGTGTCAAGAAATCCAATAAAATTATTTTGCCAACAAGATAAATCAGTCACTTCAATACAATTTAGATTTGGATTTTCACTAAAGTCAGATTCATTAATTTGTAGAGCACACGAAATTTGAGATAAGTCTAAAGATATTAACTGATTATTATAACATAACAAACTAAATAAAGATGTGTTTTGGCTTACATCAAGATTAACAAGTTGATTATTCCAAGCATACAAACCCGCCAGAGCAAAAGCACCATTTAGATTAAGGCTTGTTAACTGATTATCATTACAAGTCAACTAGTATAATGATATATTTTGGCTAATATCAAGTGCAGTAATTTGATTATAAGGACAGTATAAACCTGTTAAATTTATAAAATATTCTATTCCTGTTAAATCAGCAATATTTAAATTCTCACACCAAATAGTTCCATTAAATGTATTTGCCTCACTTACTTGAATTTCAGAATCTCCATTTGTATTAATTAAAGTCTCTCCAACTAAATATGTTTTAAAGTTAGAATCAGGTATGTTTACATTCTGCCCAAACCCAATAATAGGCAAGCAAAATAATATAAGTAGTAGTTTTTTCATTGTTAATCTAGTGTTTTATTCTATAACTATTCTTTTCTCCACCGTTCCATCATCATAGATATAAAATAGAGGTTGATTTTTTAACTGTTCACTTTCTCTACCTAATACATCTATAATTTTTACAATATTTTTGATTTTAATAACATTCTCTATATTAGAATTAGTTAAGGTGTTGCAATCATTTGAAATATCTAATATTGAATTACAAATAGTATTATTATCATAAATAGTTGATATACCATATTGTTGATCAATATACTCACATATATTATCAAGTGCACAGTAACTTAAAGAATCACATTGATATATATTAAGTGATTCTATTAGATTTGGGATTACGCTATCTAATCCAGAAAGACTAGTAAGTATAGGATTTTTTCCTATCTCAAGTTCTCCTTCTACTGTTTTAAGGTTAATTAAACCAGACAAAGATTGTAACTGAGCATTATCTCTAATCTCTAAATCAGCTCCAATATATTGCAAACTACTAAAGCCATTAAGATTGCTTAGTGCAAAATTATCATCTATATATAGACCTTCAAGGAGAGTATCGATTTGTTCAAAACCAATAATAGTTGTTAAACTATTACATTCATATATTTCAATTTTATTTACATTATTTAAATTATCTAATCCACTAGTAGATTCAAGAGACCATTCAGATAATTTAAGTGATCCACCAATATAATTTAAGCTTGTTAAACCATAAAAATTGTCTAATTCAAAATTATGTGGCTCATCAATCTTTAAATCTCCACTTATATATTTTAAATTAGAGAGCCCTGCAAAAGAAGTTATATCACATTCATCACAAACTAAACGACCACTAATAGAATCTAATTGGTCTAGTCCTGGGTAATTCGTTAAATCCCCACCAGAAGTATATGGTAAATATAAAGTTCTAGGTAAGTTTTTACAGCTTGGATAATCAATAACAAACTGAGCAATATCAGAGCAGTTATAGTAATTTGGCAAACCTATAGTTGGACACTGACCAAAACCAATCAGAGGCAAACAAAGTAATATTAGTAAAATCTTTTTCATCATTTTTTTTAATTAATAATATGCAATTATGCGACAAATATCTAAAATTCACTTCACGTCTAAGAGTGAAGTTTCTAATTATTTTAATTTTCTAAAAAAGTTCGAAATAAGGACCGAGAGGCCCACCAAATAAAAACCTACTCAATTGAGTGGGTTTTTATTTATTCAAAAAATATTTTCTTCTCAACAGATCCATCATTGTAAAAATAGAAAAGTGGAATATTTTTTAACTCTTTTATATTTCTTCCTAACATATCAGTTATGCTAAGTAACTTTTTGTTTTGAATAATACTAATTTCATTGTTACTTGTAGTATTACAAGCAATTAATCCATTTATATCAAATTTAGAAACAAAATTCCAAATTTCTTCTGAAGCATTAATATCTTGATTTCCCCATGAACTTAAGGGTGATGGCCAATCATGTCCCCCGTTAATAATTTTCAATTCTTCAACAGACACACATCCATCTCCATTTACCCACGAATAACGCTCTACTGTGCTGCCATCTGAGGAGCTTAAATCTGGTAATTGGACAACTAATGGCGTTGGATCAGTATTATTGTAGGTTGCCCAATAATTATTTATTTCTGAAACAGAATAATACCATCCGTTTAAATCATTATAAGGATGAGTTTGGTCATTAGTGCCAGGAATACTAAGAACAGCTGTGGGATGAGATAAAATACAGTAACTAAATGATCCTAAAAAAGCTGCCCCAGCAACTGCACTAACTGATGCAATACGATTATTTAGATTACAAGCTAATTCATACGAAAATATACCCCCTAGTGAATAGCCACAAGCATATATTCTTTCAATATCTACATTATAATTAGATGCAATACTATCAATAAGGGTTTCCACAAAAAATATATCATTATGATTAGTTGGCTCCTTATGCATCCAATTAGTTGAATTTCCATCATTTGGATCTTCAAGTGCTTGAGGATATACCAAAATAAATCCTGCGGTATCAGAAATTAATCTAAAATCCGCTTCATAATTCATAAAATCATTGGCATATCCTGATCCTCCGTGAAAAGCAAATAATACTGGAGTAGGACTTGTTGGTGTATAAGTTTGCGGAACATATATAATATATTCTCTATTATTTCCATCATAAAAAATATTTTCTGTAGTTAATTGTTGTGATATACCTATATAAGGTAAGCATAATAATAAGAGTATTTTTTTCATGCTACAAATTTATATAATATTTTTCTAAAAAAAAGTTCGAAATAAGGACCGAGAGGCCCACCAAAAATAAACCCACCCAATTGAGTGGGTTTTTATTTACTCAAAAATTATTTTCTTCTCCACTGTTCCATCATCATAAAGCTTGAATACTAAGCCAGATTTCTTTTTCAGAACATCCCTTCCTGAAATGTCCAACACCTTAAAAGCTCTACTTTCTATACCTATTTTTTCTGGAATATAGCTTACAGTACCAAAATCAAGTTTTAAACCAATTGGCCTATGATCAGAAATAATGTTCTCATAATTACTCCAAGTACCCATATAATCATCAATTCTAATTACAGAAACAAGCGAATTAAAATTTTGAAAATTAGCAAACAGTTCATCAGTAATAAGGATATGATCAAGGTGAGAAGGCCAAGTAGGATAAGACCAATCTGCACTATTGCCTTGAGCGATTAGCATGTCAGTAAACAAATAATTAGCATTATCATTTATAAAATCCTGAAATACATTATTGGCAGTGTTATCAATTATTTCATCATTTAGATCTCCTAATAATATTACCCTTTTACCTAAAAGAGTATTATCTATATATTGTTTTATATAAGTAACAGCTTGTAATCTTCTATTTTCTTCATCATTAGTATTATTTGTATTTAGCATGCCATCTCCACAGCATTTGAAATGATTATTAATAATAATATAGTTGTTGCCCATAAAATTACAATCTAGTACTTGAGGAGATCTTGGAAAAGCATTCCAGTATGGTTGAGAAGTAAATATCTCATATTTCGAATTAATCTGTATAGTATTCGTATTATATACATAGGCTAAACCTCCATAATAGCTACTTTTAAAATAGCACTCATATCCAGGTATATTGGATACAACTTGTTTTAAAAGTGTAGTGTCTTCAATTTCTTGTAAAGCGTAAACATCAGCTTCTAATCTAGTAAGAATTTCTTGCACTTGACTTGCAGTATTATTATTCTTTGGAAACCATTCAATATTCCAACTGATAATATCAAAAGTTGTATCAGTACCAAAGTACAGATCATTAAGAGTTTGTGCTGATAATATTTGACTACTAACTAAAAATATAAATATGATTTTATTCATAAGACAAAATTACTTAATAATTTTAAAAAAGTTCAAAATAAGGAGCTAGAAATCCGCCAAAAATAACCCCACTCATTTGAGTGGGGTTTATTATTTTAGCTTTATGAAAACAATTATTAGAAAAGGAGTTAAAGAAGACTTACCATCAGTACTAGAACTAATCAAAGAATTAGCTAATTATGAAAAGTCTCTAGATGAAGTAACCATTACATTAGAGGATTTAGAAAATGACGGATTTGGAGACCGCCCATGGTTTTGGTTTTTAGTTGCTGAAGATAACAATAGAATTATTGGATTATCCTTTTATTGGATACGCTATTCTACATGGAAAGGGAAATTCTTATTCCTTGAAGACTTTGTAATTAAAAAAGAATATAGAAGATTCGGTATTGGGTCTAAATTATTTGAAGAAACAATCAAAATATGTAAGGAACATAATCTGAATGGAATGATATGGCAAGTATTAGATTGGAATAGTCCTGCTATAGATTTCTATAAAAAGTATAATGCTGAAATTAGCTCCGATTGGTTGAATGGAAAACTTACAAAGAAACAAATTGAGAAGATGAATGAACTAATTCGAAATTAGGACCGAGAGGTCCAAAATAAATAAACCATCTCAAATTAGTAGATTTATTTTATATATTAGCATCATGAAGAATCTAAATAAAAAGATAGGAATTAGTTCATCTTTAATTATTATTGTTGGATGTTTGTTAAAAGCATTTCACCTTCAAGGAGCAGCAATTGTATTGACATCAGGATTCTTATTTTTCTCTTTAATTTTCATGCCTTCTATTATTTTTTCTCAATTAAAAGAAAAAAAAATAATTCACGCAATAGCAGGTTTTTTTCTTAGTACATTAATACTCGGTGTTCTATTCAAAATAATGCATTGGCCTTATGCAAATTTTCTTATTTCTTGGAGTGTAACAATATCTCTTTTTGGTATAACACCCATATACTTTGTAAGTAACTATTACACCAAGATAAATGAGGATTTCAGTAAAGAGGATCGTATGAAAAATATTCTCATTGGGGTCTTTATTCTTACTCTTTTATCATTATGGTATGCAATGATAGATCTTTCTAAAATCCCAAGCCCTTACTCAATACCTTAAAAAAGTTCGAAATAAGGACCGAGAGGTCCACCAAAAAGAAACCCACTCGTTTGAGTGGGTTTTTGTTTATTCAAGAATTATTTTTTTCTCTACTGTTCCATCATCATAGATGTAAAACAGAGGCTGATTTGTTCCTTTTGTTTTTCTTCCTAAAATATCCGTTATTTTAATCAGCTCTCCTTTTGGAGTGTTAATAGGAATATTGTAAGTGGTTGTTGTCGTATTGTTTTCAATAGATATATTTTCATCTCCTAATTGATAAGGTAAAAACTGAAAAATAAAAATAAACATTTCATCTTCAGTATTAAGGCCAGATTGAACAGTAACAGGGTTAGGGTTAGTCGCACTAACGGTATTATCATAGTTTCCTTTTGCATATATCATGCTACCTGCTGGAATTTTAATAAAGGTTTGGTAAAAATAAAATCCTTGCCATTCAAAATCCCAATTATTGATTCTGATTAAATTAATAGTATCATTAGTTGGAGTTACCGCCATACATTCCATATCTTTACCTAAAAGATGCATGTGAGGAAAAACAGACATAAAAGAATAGTCTTGTGCTGTTGGTCCAAAAGAACCTGTAATCTCAGTAATCTGATTTGGTGGCAGAATAAACGGTGCTCCAAATAATCCTTCATTAATTACAAACTCAGTTGTTATTTCTCTAATCACTGTGCTTTGTGGATAAAAATAGAATCTGACTTTAGTGCTATCTACCTGACCAAAACTTCCCTCCGGATAGTGCATGGAAAGCGAAATACTACTATTTGCAGGTAATTCTACACCAAAAGAATTATTCGTATTTGCAGGATAAGTTAATGCTACTGATCCTGGAGCATAAGCATAAATCATATCTCCTGTCGGCCCCATACAATTAGTTGTAGTTACTATGGAGTTATTAGGAAATAAATCTATTGATACCAGTACATGATGTACGGTTTGTAAATTTCCAGGAATAACCTCAATAGCTCTTATTTTTCTGCTTTGCAACAAACCAGTTGGTATTGAAAAACAAACATAATCATCAGAATTTGATGTTGCAGTACTTGAATATGTTGGTATTTGTAACTCTAAATCAGGTGTGCCTAATTGTGAGGAGTTAGAGAACGTTGGCATTGGCGGAAGTAAAGAAGTATCTCCAAGAGGAACCCCAGCAGTAATCCAATCTGTAATTTTTGCAATTTCATCTAAAGTTAAAGTATTCTCATATGCGTAATTCTGAAAAAGTGTATCAGGAGGCCAAGGTGGCATCTCTCCGTTGGATGTAACGTGTTGTATCATTCCAGCATTAGATACTGCATTAGCATATGTTTCTAATGGTAAAGGAGATATCCCTCCACTATGATGACATTGTAAACATTTATTATAGATTATTGGAGCAATATCCTCTGAATAATTAGGATTTTGTCCAAACCCAATAAAGGAAAAGCATAGTAATATAATTATTAGTTTTTTCATTCGCTAAACTTACAAAAAAGTTTTAAATACTCGAAATAAGGACCGTAAGGCCCACTATAAAGAAACCCGCTCACTGAGTGGGTTTTATTGTTTTTACATTAAAAAGTAAAGTAAACCTTACATAATTAAATAATTTATGTACTTTTGTAAACTAAACCTTACAAAATATAATTATGAAAGAACAAAAAAAACAAACAAAAATTATGCTAGCTTGGTGCTTTGCTTGGGTAGCAAGTCTAGCTTTTTTATCAGGAGGAGTAAATTATCTGTGGGATAGTTTGCTAATTACTAAAATAGGATTATTAATAAATTTAGCTATTGGAATTGGCATGATAATCGCACATAAAAATTTATTTAAGACTTATGACGAGTTGCAAAAGAAAATTCAATTTGAAGCAATGGCCATTACATTAGGATTAGCTGTTGTTGTTGGCAACACATATGAAATTTCTTTTGATTTTGGAGTTATTAACTCAGAACCTGAATTTGAATATTTAATCATCTTTATTAGCTTTATATATATAACTTCGACTATCATTAACTCAAGAAAATATAAATGAAAAACAGAGTTAAAGAATTAAGAAAAAATCAAAAATTAACTCAGGAAGAACTGGCAGAGTTAATTGGAATCTCTCGTCAAGCTATAAACGCTATTGAAAAAGAAAAATTTGATCCAAGTTTACCCACAGCTTTTAAGATGGCAAAACTTTTTAAAACTTCAATAGAAGATTTGTTTATGTATGAGAATAAATAGATACAAAATGGACGAAAAAACAAAAATTAAGTTCGAAAAAAGTTCAAAATAAGGACCGAGAGGTCCTCCAATAATAAACCCACTCAAATGAGTGGGTTTTGTTTTATCTGAAACTAACTAATCTAATTCTTTTTCCATTAACAAATTTAAAGTTTCCTATAAAACCAATTTTATTATTTGTCTTTTTCCTAAAATATTCTAGAAACTTGTGAGGTATTTCAATCTCAACTTTATCCATATAAAGATAAGTACTATCATTTAACTGACTTAAAGTGTAATTAGAAATACCCTCTTCTTCTAATTTATGATAATACCTTAAAGGATCTATAAACATTCTAAATATTACCGTATCAGATACCTTTTCTTTAGAAATGACTTTTAACAAAGAATACTCATAACGGGTTCCGTCTGACAACTCCCCTATATCAAGTTCTTTAACTCTTAAAGTATAATAATACCCCCATTCAAAATTAAATCCATCAATAAACTCTGCTTCAGAATCAGGCGATTCAAACACTAGCCTTTTAAAATGCTCATAATTCTGAGTATACATATAAGGCTCAATTTTTATTTCTTTAACTACCGCTTGCTGACCAAAGACGAATATAGGTATGCAGAAAAATATAATGTATAATTTTTTCATTGTACAAACTTACAAAACAACACCAGAATAAATCTATTCAATTAGTTTTTCAGAAAATAATTATTAAGGAAATCCATACCCTTTTCTAAGCCAGCATGATAATCTTTTGTTAAGTCATCTACACTTGTACCCACTACACTTGATTTCAAAAAATCATCAGGACAAATCTGCATAATCTCTAAATTCTTGTGTTTTGCTGTTAAGAAATCTACCGCCTTATTATATCTAATATCTTCCTTAAAAAAGTTATCCCTTACTTTCGGATTATTTTTCCACCAGTATCCGGCAGCTAAACCTAAATAACTTAGCCCATTTAATTTAAACCCCAAAGGGTTTGGTCTGATAACAATGATTTTATTTGCTCCAAAATCTGCAGCAGCTTTTGCAGGTATAGAATCGGACCATGCCCCATCCATAAAATTTACACCATTAATTTTGCAAGAACCTTTTGTAAAAAAAGGCAATGATGAAGTAGCTTGTAAACACTTGTAATAATTTTTTTTATTTGGCTCTAAATAAACAGCCTCTCCATTTTCTAAATTAGTGGCAACTATGTAAAGCTCTTTATTTTCAGTAGACTCTTTAATGTTTTGTAAATATAAAGGATTGTGCTCTTTAGCATATTTTGATAAAAAATTTAAATCCATATAGCCTTGTTCCGAAAGAGTATGTTTATAACTTAAAAACTTTTTATTAATTGACACTTCTTTGGATAAGGAGAAATAGGCTTTGTATTGATTAGCTACATAATAGGACTAGCACATTGCTCCACTTGAAACACCAATATAAATATCAAAAGGTTGAAATTTATTGATTAAAAACGCATCTAAAACGCCTGCAGAAAAAACTGATTTAAAACCACCTCCTTCAATTACTAATGCTATCTTCTCTTGTTTTTTCATATTGCGAATTTAAGAATATTAAACATAAATAGATTTAGACTCTTTCCCTGATTTTTCAAAAAGCAATTCTACAGCCTTTCTCCCTTTTTTCCCTAAAGAAATAGAATAGTTATTTACATACAAAGCAATGTGAGCATCAACAACTTCTTTTTTCATTTCTTGGCAATGGCACTTTATAAATTCTGAAGAGGATTCTTTATTTTTAAAAGCATACTCTACACTTTTACGCAAAAGTCTTTCAATTTTTTGCTGTGTAGCTAAAGGTAATCTTCTATTTGTTACAATCCCACCTAAAGGAATAGGAAGTCCTGTTTCTTCTTCCCAAAATTCACCTAAATCTTTTACCTTTTCCAAGCCTTTATCTTTATAAGTAAATCGGTTTTCATGTATAATAAGCCCTACATCAATACTTCCATTTATCACTTCATCTTCTATTTCAGAAAAAAGCATTTCTACTTTATTTTGATGATTGGGAAAAGCAATATTCAATAACATATTAGCAGTTGTGTATTTCCCTGGAATAGCAATTTTACTTTCCTTAGTTAAAATGGTATTTGGTTTTTTAATTAGCAATGGGCCGCAATTATTTCCTAAAGCCGAGCCACTATCTAATAACGCATAATCGTTTACACAATGTGTAAACGCATTATAACTAAGTTTTGTAATATCTAATTTTCTTTGAAATGCCCATTTATTTAACTGTTCTACATCTGCAAAAATAACTTCAAACTCCAATCCTTCTGTATCAATCTTATGATGCACGAGTGCATCAAAAATAAAAGTATCGTTTGGGCAAGGCGAAAAACCTAAGGTCAATTTCATAATTTATTTAGTATTTTTTCAACTTCAATATTCAAGTTTTTTATTGCCAAATTAACACCCCAATTTTCCTTATTCCTTCTTTCAACTTTGTTAGAAATTGACCTAATTTGCATACAAGGAATATCAAATTCCTTACAAATTTTAAAAATAACAGCCCCTTCCATACTTTCAATATCAGGATTTAATCTGTTAATTATTTTTTCAATTGAGCCCTCATTTCCATGAACAGTATTTACAGTTATTCCTATAACTTTCTTTAATGAAGTTTTAGATTCGTTTTTATAGGAAGTTGGAATCACAAAATCTTGAAACTGAGAGAAATCACTGCCATCTTCAAAACCAATTTCTGAAAAAATATCTTCAGCAACTTCAACTATATCCCCAACTTTTAAACTATCAGCAAATGAACCAGCAATACCCATATTTATAATTAAATCAAAAGTGGAATTAGATAATTTTCTTGTTAAGCCTATAGCTGTATTAACCATTCCAACTCCAGTTATTAGAACTGGAAAGGACATTACTTTA
>Ga0206125_10003672_pt1 | contig 14365 bp, 14 predicted proteins | sample Helgoland_Spring_4_FD_148598 | JGI IMG/M metagenome (GOLD analysis project Ga0206125, IMG submission 148598) | Pelagic subsurface seawater microbial communities from Kabeltonne, Helgoland, North Sea - Helgoland_Spring_Bloom_20160331_1 | ecosystem: Environmental > Aquatic > Marine > Epipelagic ... | reverse complement strand
TTTTCAAGAGACTCGATAATGATGCTGATTGATTGATCTGGTCGAGGGCATCAAGAGTGTTGATGTCAGTACCTGAGCCAATGAGGGCAAACACAATCCGCCTCTCGTTGTTTGCTTGTTTAAAAAGATCCTTGTGCCAACTTTGCCAATCAACAGAAGAGGAGGTTTGGTTATCGAGTAAGCTGCTTTGACCTTCACTCAAGGGAGCTTTTTCGTATGCCGTATCCTGACTATTTGAAGTCGCGCTGTTCTCAGCCTCATCACTATTCGAACGACAGCCGACCATGACGATAGAAGTCATGAGAAGTGTGGTGGTTAAGGCTATTAGGAAATGTTTATTGTTTGTGGAGCTAGCGGCCATTGATAAAGATTGGTGTAATAATTTTGCGATCCTAGTTTCATTCTACAAAGATGCACCAAAAAAATGAATGTATCCTTTAGCGTTTTTCCCTCAAAATAATCTCGCGCATGGGCGAAAAAATGCTTTTGTCTCTTTGCGGAGTCGTTACTCTCACAAAGATTTTTAATTGTTTTGATCACTATCGCTATAACCAGTCAAAAAGGAGGTGTGGGTAAAACCACGGTCTCAATCAATCTTGCCCACGCTTACGCAAGGATAGGCAAACGAACGCTGCTTGTTGATGCCGATCCACAAGGTTCTGTCGGATTATCTCTCACCAGACAATCACGATCACTTAGTGGTTTTTATGATGCCATTGCAGATTCCGACTTTCCCATCGAGGATCTGATCATACCTACTCGTCTCGAGACCCTAAGCATTGTTCCTGCAGGTCGTTGCAGTGATTATGAGTTGGGAGGAGGCGCTATGGGCGTATCGCTGCACCGTGTGCGCACCTTCTTTAAAATGGCGGAGGAACAAGGCTATGATGTTTGCATTATTGATACCGCAGCGGGACTGTTTGGAGCAACAGCTGATGTGCTCTCTGCCTGCACGGCGGTGGTTGTGCCTCAGCAAGCAGAGCCTTTAGGTGTGCGTTCAGTGCCAAAAATGCTTGAAGCGTTGACGCGCATGCAGATCGTCAATCCTAGATTGAAAGTTTGCGGGGTGTTGATGACGATGGTTCAGAACCGACTCACAGAAAGTGTCGAGGCTGTGCAAGCATTACGAAATCTTTTGCCGCAAAAAATGGTTTTGCGTAACGTCATACCTCGTGATGATCTTTTCGTTCGGGCAAGCGCTAAGGGCCTGCCAGTGGGAGTGATGGAAGAGGGTGCTGGAGTGCTTGCTGTCTTTGAAAGCCTTCGCGCAGAAATTGACGCAACCATTAATCAGTAGACAAAATAAGCCGAAAATTAATGGATCCGCTACAACCATGGTTAGATGCTAAGGAAGTTCGCCGTTTGGCGGAGGGCTTGCTGGCACCACCCCCTGAGGTAGAGGAAGCTGCAGTGGATGCTGCCTATGGTGAGGTGTTTGAGGGTTTTGCTGGTGGGGGTGATGCTCCAGCTCCAAGTAAAGCAGGCCAAGCTGTAGCGGTAGATTTGTCCAATAAACAAGAAGTGCCGCCTAAGCCGCAGCCACCGCATGAGGATAAGGCTGAAGATAAGGCTGAGGATAAGGCTGAGGATAAGGCTGAGGATAAGGCTGAGGATAAGGCTGAGGATAAGGCTGAGGATAAGGCTGCAGATGACGGTTCCGCCGATGATGCATTATCCCAACAAGCCGATACATCAAGTATTGAGCTCACCAGTCCTGTCGAGGATACTGAGGAGCCGGCGCAAACTACAGAGCCGACAGCTGCTAAAGTTGATTCGCCGTTTCACATATCAGCTAATCAAAATCACAGCACGGCGGACGTCATGGCAGCCAAGTTTGAAAACAAGGAAGATAAAGCCACTAAGGCTACAGCTTCGGAGGTGCCGGTATCTAGCTCGGACACCGTCAAGGAATCTTCGCCGTCCCCAGCTGATAATGACGAGCCCATACGTAAGCTAGACGCACGAGGGCCTTTTCTATCTCGAATCCGTCAATTTAGTCAGGTTGTTCGAGAGGATCTCGGAGCCAAAGCGATGTTTCTTATTGATGTCAATGGTCAGATTCTTCTCGATGAAGTCGAGAACGCAAAGCTTATCCAAGTGGCGCGAACCTTGGCTAATGCCTCTCAACGAGCAAATCGCCAATCCGCTGGAGCAGCGGCTGTGGGCAATCTGCATGTTAAGATTGGGGCAAACTCAACACTTGAGGTAATCCCAGTAGATAGCCGTTATGGCTTACTTATTTTGGGAGTCATCTTCCCTGGACCCATTGGGGCTGTGCGAGTCATGCAAGTTGCAGACGAGCTTCACAGAACGATTGAGAGCCGTCGTTAGGTGGATTTTCACCATCGATTCACATGCCAGTTTTTGACAATCTGATCTACTGGAGAGACACAACTTTGCGTAAGGCTGCCGAAAATATGGCGGTAGATCAGGTCTTGATGTCGCGAGTTGGCAATGATCCTATTCTGAGAATTTATGACTGGAGTGAGCCATCGGTAAGTTTTGGTTATTTTCATACTTTGGAAGATGCGAGATTTGCCTTTCCATCCAGTAAAGAGAGCCCTGTTGATTATGTCAGAAGGTGGACGGGTGGCGGTATTGTCGATCACCGCATTGATTTAACTTATACTCTGGTTGTTCCGAGAGAATGTGGGCTCAGCCATGAGCGAGGAGCATCGAGTTACCGAATCATTCACCAGGTGCTAGCTCGTGTGCTCAACGCATTAGGTCAGAATGTTGAGCTGAGCGATCATGATCATGGTGACGGTTCTGTATGTTTTAACAACCCAGTCGCGTTTGACCTAGCTGACACACATGGGGTAAAAATCGCCGGTGCTGGTCAGCGCCGAACGCGCCACGGACTACTCCATCAAGGAAGTCTTTTGAGCAACCTGGGCACGGATCTGATCGGGCAGGAGTTTGCCAGTCAGCTGTCAAGTAAACAGGAAGCCTGGCTAGGCTGCGCAAACTTTGAAGAAGAAGTGCTCGCGATTGCGGCTGATCGCTACGCCACAGCAGAGTGGCTGGGGAAGAAGTAATACACGCGGGTTACCTGCCTAAGCCCTTATTCCACTCCCATTCCCATCGCAGGCTCGCTTCCTGCAGAACGCGATTCAGTGGGTTTTTCTTCAGCCTTTAAGGGAGCTGAGGGATCCGTAGTCTGGTCTGCTTTTTCTGAGACAGGCTTTCTTTTGAGGAGATCGATGAGCTTGCCGGGAAGGGAGTCCCCCGTGCGCAATTTGTGGCTAATGGTCATGCCCGTAAAGATAGCTGCAATAATGAGGATGAATATCAGAAGTGGCTTTGCTGAACTCACACCAGAGCGAATCACGGGCTGGTTGTAGCTAGGGGGGCTAGGAGGGGTGGGGCTAGATGAGCTCGGGCTGTCTGACTTGTCGGATAGCTTGTTTTCATCAGATGAAGCGGAGTTTTCCTTGAGAGCTAAGCTGTTCTTTTTCACCACTTCAGCTTCGGGCTGTGAAGCGGACTTTTTCTTCATCTGATGTGGCACAAAGTCCTCCTTGGAAAGGGTTTCGATCTCTTCCTCAGAAAGCTGAAAATCCAGAGTGACATCGCCCATATTTACCTCCATGCCGTCCTTGAGATCGATGACCTGCATTAAGGATTCACCTTGTTGGATGCCGTTGGTGGAATCTTGATCACGTAAGATAAATCCTCCTTTGACTCGTTCCATCGTGCAGTGCTCACTAGAGGTAGAGTCGTGTGTGAGCAGGATCTCATTATCACTACCACGTCCAATGCTTACATGCTTGCGGTCAATTTCGAATCGGTAAGGTTGGCCTGGGCCATCGGGCTCTGTGATAACAATTCTAGGCATGATGTTGGATGAGGTAAGTGATAGGTAAGTAGAGTTGTCTAAAAGGCAAATTCCATGATTAGGTGCTTATTAGAAGGCAATTCCTATGCAAAAGAAAAGGCCTTAGTTGATTCTATGAGGCGAATGAGAGAATGACAATGGTGCTAATAGCGGGTGATTTCATGGATATTATTGATCTGAGTGAGTGATGATCTGAGTGAGATTTTTTCTATACGAAGTTTAGGGAGATTTTATTGCACCTTATTAAATAGCCAATAAAAAATCAGTAATCATAGACGTTTTTATTGCTTTGATAGCTGGCGATTGAAATGACTCTATGGTTGGTCTACTGGGGCTACCGTAGCTGGTGTCGCAGATTTTTCAGCGGTGCCAGTTGTTGGCAGCTTTGCTGGAGGTGGTGGCGGCGGGTCAAGAATATTGAGGATGGCTAGGGTTGTTATCGATTCTGGAATACTAGGAATCATTTGATTTGCCTGCCTGAGTATCTGAATGGCCATGCGTTTGTTGCCAGCCTCACGATGAATGTCTGCCGTGTAGAGCCATTGGCGTAGCTGATCTGATTCTCTCAGGTGCTTCTTGCTAGCCGAATCAAAGAAGGCGATAGCGATCTTGTTATCTTCGTTGTGGCGGTGCCAAAGCCCGAGGTATTCGTAGATCGTGCCATTGTTTTTGGCTGCAGCAGCTGTGCGAAGTTTTTGAACTAAGGTATCCGGCTGCTTGCCCCAGCGCTCATTGGCAATGCGGATGGCCCGATAATCACGATCCTGATCGACTAATTCTCCGCTGCCCTCTAGGTGTAAAAATGGGCGGTAAAGTGGGTCGCCGAGCACCACATTTTGCCATGATAAGGTAGGCGCAGCCATGTAGGCGGCTTCAACCAGGGAAAACCCTTTCATTAAGCGGTCATGAAAAATATCCAAATGATGCGTGAGGTGTAAATAGGGCTCGTAAACATTACCTATGGTGGCTGCTGCTCCTTTGGCGAGAATGGGACCTGTCCAATGGCTATTAGTGTCCCGCAGGTTGCTGGCGCTAAAGGAATGCAGATGCATTGCAACAGCGCCCTTGCGGAATTGAAAATGTTTGTTGAGTAATGGCCCGTTTCGATGTTTCGTATACCAGCCGTAATACAGAGCGGCATCACTCATGGGGTAGTTGGTCGTGAACGTTTGTTTGTTCCGATCGACGACAGTTGGAATACCCGTGAAAAAATTAAGTTCGGCAATGTTTTCAAGCCACTGGTCTCCCGCAGCGTAGCCGCCACCTTTTTTTGCGATGTCGATATAACACATGCCCCAAAGACCGTGAGTTTCGGTGGAGACGGCATCATTGATCATGCGCTTGCAGATTTCGTAACTGGGGCCGTCAACCCGGCCAACAAGAAGCATGATAGAGAGTTTTGCACTCGCGAAAGACTGGTCCTTTTTGAAGTAGGGGTTATTCAGTGGGCCCGCTGTCGGAATTCCCTGTATGCCCATCATGGCAAGTTCTGAATCGACAGAGGCTTCGTTGACATGGGCAAATTGAGGGCCTAGTTTGGTAGGTTTGTCGGCTTGTTCGGCAGGAATAACCTCGCGTCCAATCTTGAAGGGAACGCCGCGCATGCAGACCACGGTGGTGATCTTACACGTGGCAGGCATGATCATGCCCTCAGCAGTGCGTCCAAATGTCCACCATCCACGTGCGCTAAAGGCATTTCTTAGAGGGTCACGCAGGGACGTGTTGTAGGCAATACGCGAGATCTGGCCTCGCTCTGGTAGTGAAATGCCGATTAGGTTTTGTGCAGGGATATTGCGCACTTGAGCATAGTATTCCGCGAGATCCTTAGACTCAGCAATATTACTGTTGTAGACCACGGCAACACTTTCCGGCGCAATGGGAGCTGCCTTCGCGACGAGGACAGAAAGTAAAAAAGCTGCAATGAGTGTTTTCATAGTATGAGACCGGGCAAATGAGCAACTGGAGGTTCAATCAGATCATCTATGCATCGGTAGGAAAAGTCAGTTTCATGCCGTCATGGGCAAACTGAAAGTGCTCCGCAAGCTCACCCAAAGTCTGATCAACGTCAAGCTCATGTGAAAGATGGGTCAGATATACCTGCTTGGCCCTCAGCTGGGTAGCGGTGGAGATTGATTCGCTGAGGTTCATGTGCGTTGGGTGTTCGCGCTTATGTAGAGAGTCAATAATGAGCACGGAGATATCCTCCAAGAGATGCCAGCTTTGTGATGGAATGGTTTTCACGTCAGGGAGATAAGCGATGGATGGAGCGCCTGGGTAATCAAAACGATACCCTTGGGTGTCAATGTTGCCATGCTCCACGGCAATAGGGGTGATGACTAGTTTTCCCAGAGTGAAGGGCCCCTCGGTTTCATTGGCCTCAGGTCTGACATAGCCGCGGTTGTTGTTGCTGGGAAGAAAGGCCCACTGGTAGATTCGTTTTATTTCCGCCAGGCATGCTGGGGATCCGTAAAGAGGAAGGGCTGTATCGCGCTGCCAGCAGAAGGCGCGCAACTCGTCAAATCCAGTAATGTGGTCAAGATGCGCATGAGTGTAGAGAACGCTGTCTACTTGAGTAAGATTTTCACGAAGTGCTTGCTCACGAAGATCCGGCCCTGTATCAACAAGAATCGAATATTCGGGTGTCTGTAGATGAATCGAAGAACGTGTGCGTTTTAGTTTTGGATCATCGGAAGTGCAGACTTCACAGCGGCACCCAATGATTGGAACACCAGTGGATGTACTCGTACCGAGGAAAGTGAGGCAAATTTCAGGTTTCAACTTGGCTTTAGCTTTGCATAATTACACCCATAGAGCCAAGGAGATTGGTGAAAGAAGATCATGTTGAGTTTGCTCAAAGTAAAAAACCTCGCACTCGTTGATGAGTTGGAGTGGCATTTGGACACCGGTCTAGTAGGGGTGACGGGCGAGACAGGAGCAGGGAAATCTGTGATTGTTGGCGCGCTGAAGCTCGTATTGGGCGAGCGTGCCGATAAGGGATTGATCCGCACGGGCGAGAGCAGCTGTATCGTCGAGGCTGTTTTTGACTTGGCGAATGTGCCCCTCTTTAATGCCGTGCTGACTGAGGGCGGTTTAGAACCATGCGAGGACGGGCAACTGATCATAAAGCGTGTGATTGGTCAGTCTTCTAACAAGCAATTTGTAAATAATTCACCGGCAACACTCAGCCTGCTGAAAGGTCTTGGTGAACATCTCGTTGATCTACATGGTCCACATGATCATCAGGGGCTTTTATCGACGGAGCGCCAGCTTGCGATGCTCGATGCCTACGCGGGCGTTACTGAGCTATGCGGCAAATATCGAGCTAAGTGGCGAGCCTGGAGAGACAAGTCAGATGCTTTGGAGGATTTTCAAACAGCAGGTATGGCCGATGCACGGGAACTGGATTTACTCTCACATCAGCTAGAGGAAATTGATGCAGCAGGCATTAACATCAGTGATGAGAGTGAGCTAGAATCAACTTACCAACGTGCATCTAATAGCTCACATCTGTCCGAATCACTGAGCAGGGCTTTAGCGCTTTTGGGTGGTAGTGATGATTCACTGAATCATCAAATAGGACAGTTGCAAAAAGTAAGCCGTGATCTCGAAAAGTTGGATCCAGCGCTACGTGATACTCTCGAAGGGGTGGATAAAACGGCACTTGAGCTCCAGGAAATGGAATATGGTTTGGCTCAGTATCTTGAGGAGCTCAACACTGATCCGGCTGAGTTGCTGCGTCTTGAGGAGCGCATCAATATGCTAGAGTCGCTCAAGAGGAAGTATGGCCCGTCTCTTGAAGACGTATTAGAGCATAGGGGTGAAGTGGCCCAGCGCCTGGATAGGGTGGAAAACCATTCCGAACATCTCAAGTGCCTTCAGGCTGAAGTCGATGCAGCGCGTATTGAGACAGACGAGCTCGGCATAAAGTTAAGTGACAAAAGACGTCGCTTGGCGCCCAAGCTTGCCAAAGATATTTCCCTCCACCTGAAAGAGCTCGGATTTAAGCAGGCTGCTTTCGATGTGCGTTTAATGCCGCATGCCAAGCCGAACATGAGCGGTCTTGAAGACGTTGAGTTTGAATTTGGTCCCAATCCAGGAGAGCCGATGAAGCCACTCAGGCAAATTGCATCGAGTGGTGAGATTTCCCGTGTCATGCTTTCGGTCAAGAGCGCACTTGCTCAACAAGATGCGACCCCTCTGATGGTCTTTGATGAAATCGATGCCAATGTGGGTGGGGAAATTGCACGAGCGGTTGGTTGTAAAATGGCGCGCCTAGGTGAGCAGCACCAAGTGGTCTCGATTACCCATTTCCCACAAGTGGCCGCGGTTGCGGCACATCACTTTGTGGTAAGTAAAGATGTGGAATCCGGCAGAACGTGCTCGCGTTTGGTGAGGGTGAGCGGGGAGGAACGCATTAACGAGCTTGTTCGCATGCTCGGTGGAGGAGGTAAGCAGGCGCGAGCAATGGCAGAGAGCCTGCTGGAATAGGCGGACTGTGGCTATTATGTGGCAGGCCTGTAAGTAGCTGAGCTCCAAGTAGCGTCCATTACCGCAGGGCAGGTGAAATGACGGTTTTAAAGAGGAGGGAGAAATTTGCCCGTGGCTCCATATCTCCCTTGGCTTCCAATACCTCCAGCTCCCATGCACCCGTTGTGCCAAGCTGGTAGGTGTTAAAATCTACCTGATTGTGAAAACCGTCAGATGCGGTGATTTCGATCGTGTCATTACCATTGGAGAATAATCCGTTCTGGAAACTCATCGTGACGGGGTCTCCCACGCTCTTCATACTAGAATCACGAAAGTAGAAACGGAGCGCTCCTGATGAAGAATCTTTCCTCAGTGTGATCGTAGCAGCAGGGATAGCTATAGCTCCTATTTTAATACCAGGAGTATCACCGCATCTTTTCCAATAGCTTGAAAAATTTGAGATGGTGGCGTAGGCGCCCTTGGAAGGTAATTCTATACCCTGGTTGCCACTGGCTAGATGGTTTTTTTGTCTGAGCCAAAATCCAGCCCAAACGGTAAGGCCTAAAAAGATGATGGCTATCGATATAAGGGCTATCTTTTCCGGACGACTCAGTGATAGCTTATTTTGAATCGTGGCAAGCAATTTAGACCAAGGTATCGAAACACGACGCCGAGTCGCATTTTGGAGGTGCTTGCGGCCAAGGTCTAGCCATTCACCTTGATGAGAATCCCTCGCTTCAATATGCTTGTCGGATGCTTGATTCTTTTTTTGGGTATCCATGGTCATATGCCTATTTGATGCCTATTTGATGCCTGTTTGAAGGGGGGATTGCGAGGGGTGCAATTCAACTTGATCTAGCAAAACGGTAGCCGACCTGCAGGGCTCTTGTCGAGCTTGTTGATGGGCTGTTTCGTCAAGGAAACCTAGCATGATCCGGACAACACCGTGTAGGTAAGTTCTCATGAATGAGATAAATTCGGGCTTGATTTTAGGGTTGTCTTGGGCGAAGCAAGCGTTGACAACATCACCCAATTTACCGACATGGCAGACAAAGAAGATATCAATCCAGAAAATATAAAGGGCACTTTCTATGTAGATAGCCAGTGCATCGACTGTGACCTTTGCCGTGAGACGGCCCCAAACAATTTCCGCCGTGAGGAAGATGAAGGTTACTCCTACGTATATAAGCAGCCCGACAATGACGAGGAGCGTGAGCAGTGCGTTGAAGCGATGGACGGCTGCCCCGTTGAGGCAATCGGCGATGATGGAGGCGAATAATTCGGATACTGGAAATACCACGGGTTCTGATTCAGAGCCTAGAAAAATTACGTCCCGCGCTAAGTCTGGCGCTAAACGAGGTAATGCTGCTAGTGAACAGCAGAGGAAAGCCCGTGCGCGTATTTTAATTGAATGGCTTGGGGGACTCAATCCACCTAATCCATCGAGGAATATTCACCAGCCAAGAGAATTTGTTGATAGCCTGTTGAAGAGTATTGGCATTTCTGATGGTGTTGATGAGGCGCGTCTCAGAGAGGTTTGGGCTAATGTGGCAGGCCAGTTTGTTGCCCAACATACCGTGCCGGAATCAATCCGTGGTGGTGTGCTTGTCTTGCGTGTTTTGCAGCCCGCGATGAAATTCCACCTTCAGCAAATGAATGGCAAGCTTCTTGAAAATCTCCATCGTGAGTTGGGGGCAGATACGGTCAAAAAAGTCGTCTTTAAAATTGGTTAACCTATGATCTGAAGCCGTAGTGAAATCAAAATTACATCATTATCAAAACTGGATATTTGATTGGTCAGGGACTCTCGTTGACGACCTTGCCATGGTGCTGGATGCCACCAATCACGTTTTAGCTAAATACGGTAAAGGCGAGATCGGGCGGGAGGACTTTAGGATGAGTTTTCGTCTGCCTTACGCAGGTTATTACGAGGAGATTCTGCCAGGCATTCCTCTGGTGGAGCTCGAAGATCACTTTAGGGAGGGCTTTGCACAATCCGAGGCCTCTGGGGTAACGTCACCTTTGCTTCCCTATGCACTCGAGTTTTTGGAGTGCCTGCATGCCAAAGATAAGCGCATGTTCATACTCAGTTCGATGGATGCGGCTGCATTCGAACGTCATGCGGTGGAGCTTGGAATAGATCATTTTTTTGAAGCAACCTATGCAGGGGTCTTGGACAAGAGAGATCAGATTCACACGATGCTCGAAAAGCATTCTCTTGAGACTTGGGATACCGTTTTTCTTGGCGATATGTGCCATGATGTAGAGACGGCCAAACATGGCGGCGTGGCATCTATTGCATTACTGACCGGGTATCAAAATGCGGAACAGCTTGGGGCCGCAAACCCAGATCTTCTTATTGGGGATTTATCGGAAATACACCCATTACTGGAAATGCCATTAAACAACGAGATTCGATGAAGGAAAAAGATCAAATTTTCATACGTGGTCAAAAAGTCAGCTGTCACATTGGTGTGCCTGATCAAGAGAGGTCAGAGCTTCAGGAGTTGATTATTCACACTCGATTTTCGACCGCGGCATCTTCTCAAACGCTAGGGGATGATATTGATCAAACCATCGACTACCATGCGGTATATCTCAGAATTGACGAAGTGGCATCAAGTAAACCTCGTAAGCTAATCGAAACACTAGCAGAGGATTTGGCAGTAATGATTTTATCGGAGTTTTCTGTTGTAGAAGTTTCTATCGAAATCGAAAAGTTCATTCTGCCCAACACACAGTGTGTGGGGGTTGCCATCACACGTAGAAAGGTGAGTTAGGTATGCGGCAAGCGTGCCGCACTGAGCAGGGCAGAAGTGGCTCTGTTGGCTGGAGGAAGAGATGATCTTCGGTGTTGATGGGGCTTTGACATCACCAGTATATTATTGCACAGTAACTGTAGTTTCAGGTTCACCCTTCATTATCTATCCCCTTACTTTCCGGCGCACGTATGGCTAAAAAACCTAAATCAGTAGATCCGGATGCCGATTTGGTGAAGCGTGCACAAGGCGGAGAAACACGGGCTTTTGATGAGCTGATTATGAAGTATAGCCGTAAGCTATACGGTCTCGTCTACAATATGACCTCCAATAAGGAGGATACGCACGACTTACTGCAAGATATATTTGCCAAGGCATACCGCTCATTAGGACGATTTCGTGGTAATTCGATGTTTTACACATGGATCTACTCCATTGCGGTCAATATGACCCTTAATTTCCTCAAAAAACGCAAGAGAAGGGCTGGTTTTAGCTTTGATGACATGGATTCTGGCATTCAGAATGACCCTGGTTTCATCGATCAAGGGCATCATTCCAACCCACGAAGGCAATCAAATATCAATGAATTGCAAAAAAAATTGAACGAAGCGATGCAAACGCTGTCTGAACAACATAGAACCGTGGTTACCATGTTTGACATTCAAGGCATGCCACACGCAGAAATAAGCCAAATTCTAGGAGTTTCAGAGGGAACTGTAAGATCTAGGTTGTTTTATGCGCACAAACAACTTCAAGGATATCTAGAGGAATTCCTCACGCCAACACACTCACCAGACCAGTAAAAAAGCAATTAAAGCCTGTTTATTAATGATTTCTATTAAAAAACATCTGTATAAACGCATGTTTAATTTAAAAAAACACAAATATTCTTGCATTCGGTAGCTTTTTTATTAAAATCCTCACATCACGACTTACCAAACCTATGAACGACGATAATTTCCACTCACTCAGAAATCTGATTTCGCTTAAGCGTCATGAGCAGCCTGATGATGCTTATTTCGATGAGCTGCTTGAGGAATTTCATCGTCGTCAGCAGCAGGACCATCTCAACCCATCGCTGCACAAGGAGATTTTAGAGCGTGTTTCAACCTGGTTTGCGAACACCAGCAGATGGAACTATGTGATGGGAGCTGGCGCTGCTTATGCGCTTGTCTTCTCTGCGGTCATTTTCTTTTGGCCAAAGCCTGATGTGACACCTGTTCTCAACACGGCACCTATCCAGCACCAAGAGCAAGTTCAAGCTGTAGAGACACTAGACGAAAAGGCACTCGAGGCACTCGAGGCTAACGAAGCCAACAAAGGTAAGAGTGAGCAAGTTGTCGAACCTCAGGCTTACTAGGCATTTTATCTGCTTAGAGTATTTTGATAGAGCCTTGCTCTTTTAGGAGACTGCTATTGAGCACTCTGTTTTGTTTATCTCACAATGAGGCTGCATGGTAATGCAGTGATTCAGATACCTTGTTCCTGCGCTTTTTTCGTATCGATCTATTTTGAAAGGTCATTTTCACAGGGGGTGTTGATTTTTTGTTCAATCAATCCCGTATGGTGAGCCGATTTATTGTAAGGCCCGGCAGGCCAGCTCACAGCACAACTGCAAAATAACTCAAGATCTTGAATGGTTTTTGATATTAGGTGATATTAGGTGTTGGAAACCTAGGACCTTACGGCTACCACTCCGCGCGCTCTTTGTTTTAGCGCTCATCTAATTTCATGGCCTTTGAATTTTCCAGTCTTAATGCCGCCCAGGCAGAGGCCGTCAATGCACTTGATGGCCCCGTATTGATTTTAGCAGGTGCGGGAACGGGCAAAACCCGTACGGTGACCTGCCGTATTTCCCATATGGTCGAGCGCGGGATTGCGCCTGAAAATATTCTAGCAGTGACCTTTACTAACAAAGCAGCCAGTGAAATGCGTGAGCGTGTTGCTGATATGGTAAGCAAGGCTGCTGGAAAGGAGATTACCGTCTGCACTTTCCACTCACTCTGTGTGCGCATTTTGAGAACGGGGATCGACCGGCTTGGTTATAAAGATAATTTCACGATCTACAGCGGTAACGATCAGACTGGCCTGATCAAGCAAATCATTATCCGCAAAGGAGGGGCGCAGGAAAAAATCGAGCCGGGCATGGTTTTGTCGATTATCTCAAAGGCAAAAAATGCCGGCGGCGATGCTGATTTGATTCAAGATCCTTTTATTGCCGATATTGCGCGTGCCTACCAAAATGAACTGCGTGCGCAGAACGCGGTTGATTTTGATGACCTCTTATTACTTGCAGAGCGATTGTTGCGTGAATTTCCAGATGTCTGTGAAATTTGCCGGAAGCGCTGGACACGGGTCACAGTGGATGAGTTTCAGGATACCAATGGATTGCAAATGCGTCTGCTGCAGCAGCTGGTCGGTGAGCCCTATCATGTCTGTGTGGTGGGAGATGATGATCAGAGTATCTACGGCTGGCGCGGTGCTGAAGTAGAGAATATCCTACAATTCGAGAAATTTTTCCCTAACCCGAAAGTCATTAGGCTTGAGCACAATTACCGAAGCTCTGAGGCCATTATCCACACGGCGAATTCTCTCATTGTGCATAATGTGGGTCGGCGGGAGAAGCAGCTAAGGTCAGTAAAACCAGTAGGGGACCCGCTGCGTATTATCTCGATGCCCGGTGACGAAGAAGAGGCAGAATTTATTTCCCATGAGATTACTGAATTGCATCGAGTGGAGAAAAAACCACTCGAAGATATAGCGATCCTATTTCGAACAAACTCGCAGTGCCGCCATCTCGAGCTGGCTCTGCGCAAAGAGCAGATTCCCTACCGGATGATTGGAGCGCAGAGTTTCTATGACAAGCGTGAGGTGCGTGACATGCTGGCCTACCTGCAGGTGTTGGCCAACCCGAGTGCCGACGTGCCCTTGCTTCGCATTATGAACTCTCCCCCGCGTGGCATTGGTCAGGCAGCAGCAGTATTACTGACAGATACCTCGCGCGAACGTGGCGGCAGTGTCTGGGAGGCCATGGGCTCGGTATCCGATCAACTCTCTAGCCGAGCTCAGAAATCCATCGATGCCTTCACCGAGATGATCCTTGGCTACCGCGAAAGGATGACTTCCAACCAAGAAAATATGGGGAGCGTGATGACCGCTATGCTCGATGAGATGGGTTACATTGAATGGGTCAAGCGGAGCAGCAAAAATGACAGTGAGATGGATATGAGGCGTGATAGTATCGATACTGTGATTCAGGATCTCAAGGAGGCCTCGAAGAAAAAGCTTTCGCTACAAAAGT
>Ga0206125_10003670_pt1 | contig 14367 bp, 10 predicted proteins | sample Helgoland_Spring_4_FD_148598 | JGI IMG/M metagenome (GOLD analysis project Ga0206125, IMG submission 148598) | Pelagic subsurface seawater microbial communities from Kabeltonne, Helgoland, North Sea - Helgoland_Spring_Bloom_20160331_1 | ecosystem: Environmental > Aquatic > Marine > Epipelagic ... | reverse complement strand
AGACCTCTCTGGCGCTTGTACTACATCCGGTATGGCTTACAAAATGGCTGGTCGTGTTGGTGATTCCCCCATTATTGGCGCCGGACTATTTGTAGACAATGAAATAGGTGCTGCAACTGCTACTGGTGTGGGAGAAGAAGTGGTAAAATCAGTGGGTAGTTTTTTAATCGTAGAACTCATGAGACAAGGGTTTAGCCCTCAAAAAGCCTGTGAAGAAGCGGTGGGCCGCATTGTGAAAAAAAATCCTGAATACGCCAACTTTCAAGTGGGCTTTATCGCTTTAAACAAAGCGGGAGAAACGGGCGCATTCTGTATTCAACCAGGATTCTCTTATAGTTATTACGACCATTTTGGCCAAGAAAACAGACCGGCTACTTCTTATATTTAATGTATCATTGTGTGCGTAAAAACGCACCCTAAAATGGACTTTAACATAGAGTCCTCAATAATTTTTTTAGAATGTCCAAAAAAAGACTTTTCCTCTTAGACGCCTATGCTTTAATATTTAGAGGCTATTACGCACTGATTAAAAATCCAAGAATTAACTCTAAAGGGGAAGACACCTCTGCCATCATGGGGTTCATGAATTCTTTATTCGATGTAATTAAAAGAGAGCAACCAGACCATTTAGCGGTATGCTTTGACAAAGGCGGCAGTAGTGAACGCACCGAGTTATTTCCAGCATACAAAGCCAATAGATTAGAGACGCCAGATGCTATTAGACTCGCAGTGCCTTATATTCAAGAAATTCTAAGGGCCATGCACATCCCAGTTGTCGTTTTAGAAGGCTTAGAAGCAGACGACATTATTGGTACGCTAGCCAAACAGGCAGAAAAAGAAGACTACCAGGTCTTTATGGTCACCCCGGACAAAGACTTTGGTCAATTGGTGTCTGAAAATATTTTCATGTATCGTCCCGCAAGGATGGGGAATGGAATTGAAATTTGGGGGATTCCTGAGATTCAAAAAAGATTTGGTGTAGAAAGGCCTGAACAAGTCATAGACTATTTAGGCATGATGGGAGACGCCAGTGACAATATACCAGGACTTCCAGGCGTAGGAGAAAAAACAGCCAAAAAGTTTTTGGCAGATTTTGGAAGCATGGAAAACCTTTTGGCCAACACAGATCAGCTCAAAGGGAAAATGAAAGAAAAAGTTTCTGAAAACGCTGCACTCGGTTTACTGTCAAAAAAATTAGCCACCATTAATATTCATTGTGACGTTACTTTTAATGCAGCCGCTTATGAGCTCTCCACACCAGATAGCGAAAAGGTTCAGGCCATTTTTGAGAAACTGGAATTTAGAAGGCTTACGGAGCAATTTCTTAGGTTGTTTTTCGCACCCAAAGAAACCCCAAACAATCCAGAGGCCAACAGTCAGAAAAAGGCAGAAGCTACTAGCGCTGGAAGTGGGCAATTTGGGCTTTTTGACACCGCTGAGAACAGCACAGATGGCGTACAAATATTCAGCTCAAGAAAAACCATAAATGAAGTTTCCCACCACTATCAATTGGTAAGCCCAGGACTGGGCATGAAACTATTTACCCAAAAACTATTGCAACAACCTCAGGTGTGTTTTGACACAGAAACAACCAGCCTAGATCCTTTAGAAGCGAACCTTGTTGGTCTGGCATTTAGCTGGGAGGCCCATAAAGGATTCTACATATCCCTTCCTGAAGACCAGGAGGAAACAAGTGAAATCTTATCTGAACTCAAAGCATTTTTCCAGCACGAAGGCATTGAAAAGGTAGGGCAAAATCTAAAATATGACCTTAAGGTACTCCACCGTTATGGCATTGAAGTAAAAGGCCCTTGTTTTGACACTATGTTGGCCCATTACCTCATCAATCCAGACATGAGACACAACCTAAGCGTTCTGAGCGAAACTTACTTAAACTACACGCCCATAGCTATTGAGACGTTAATAGGAAAAGGAAAACAAAAAATAAGTATGAGAGAAGTGGCGCTTGATCAGCAAGTAGCCTATGCGGTAGAAGACGCAGACCTTTGCTTTCAGTTGGCACAACAATTCAAAACAGAATTGGCGGCTGCAGGAAATGAGTCTCTTTTCGTAGACATGGAGGCACCCTTGTTAAGGGTATTGGCGGGTATGGAATTAGAAGGCATTAACCTAGATGTGGCCTTTCTAAACGAACTATCTGTAACCTTAGACAAGGATATTCTCCAATTAGAAAAAGACATTTATGAGGCCGCAGGAGAAACCTTTAATATTGCTTCTCCAAAACAATTGGGCGACATTCTTTTTGGAAAAATGCAGTTGGTAGAAAAACCAAAAAAAACCAAGACAGGGCAATACTCTACCGCAGAAGATGTACTGTCTTATTTGGCCAAAGAACACAAAATAATTGCCGATGTTTTAGCATACAGAGGGCTTGCTAAGCTGAAAAGCACCTATGTAGACGCACTACCGCTCCAAGTGTCTGCTCAAACAGGAAGGGTACACACAGACTATATGCAAACGGTAGCCGCAACGGGAAGATTGAGCAGCAACAATCCAAATTTACAGAACATTCCTATCAGAACAGAAAGGGGAAAACAGATCAGAAAAGCCTTTATTCCAAGAGATCAAGAGCACCTATTATTGGCAGCAGATTACTCTCAAATAGAATTAAGGATCATAGCGGCACTCAGTGAAGAAGACAATATGATCGCTGCCTTTAAAGAAGGCGCAGACATACATGCTGCCACTGCAGCAAAAGTATTTAATGTGCCTCTAGAATCCGTAAGTAGGGAGCAGCGAAGCCATGCCAAAACCGTTAATTTTGGTATTATCTATGGTGTATCTGCCTTTGGACTCAGCAACCAAACAGATTTGAGCAGGGCAGAATCAAAAGCACTCATAGACACCTATTACGAAAGTTATCCAAAGCTCAAGGCCTATATGAATAGTCAAGTAAATTTTGCCAGAGAAAATGGTTATGTGGAAACAGTATTAGGACGTAGAAGGTATTTAAAAGACATTAACGCCAACAATGCCATAGTAAGAGGTGCAGCAGAGCGAAATGCAGTGAATGCGCCTATTCAGGGAAGTGCCGCAGATATTATAAAGTTGGCTATGATTGCAGTTCAAAAGGCACTAGACGACCAAAAGTTACGAACAAAAATGCTTCTACAAGTACATGATGAATTGGTCTTTGATGTGTACAAACCAGAGCTAGAACAAGTCAAAGCACTTGTTAAATCTGCCATGGAAAACGCGTTTACGCTCACCGTCCCTTTAGACGTAGAATTAGGGGTAGGTGAAAACTGGCTAGAAGCACACTAAAAAAGTGACCAAACACCGGCTAACTAAGTCACCGTTTATGGTGAATAATTTATCTGGCAAACCTGTAAGTAGCTTTAATTAAAAAAGTGTTTTCTAATTTTTGATTTAGGATCTGATCCCTAAGACTGAAACCCAATCCATCCATTGGATTGGCAAAACCTGTAGCCCCCTGTGACCAAACCAAAAACAGTTCAGATCCAGGAATATACTCCCAACGCATCACGAGATTAGACCTAAATTGAACAAAAGAAAAGTCAGGATCTGAAAACGAAAAATCGCTAGAACCGTCTCTATCCTGATCTACAAAGTAACTGCCATTTTCTTTTTTCAATTGCTGTGCGTCATAAAAAGCCACTCGGTCATCTAAGCGTTTGGCTGCAGCATTAGTCACATAATTAAAATCTGAATAGACGCCATTGGCAATAAAAGGCTGTCCGTAATACTGAATGGTTAAGTTTGGATTAATCGTATAATTCAAACGCATAGAAGTCACAAAAGACGTCTGGTCAATAGCCGCTGTAATATAATAAGGAAGGCCATTGGCCAGACCTTGAGTGACATACTGCGTTCTGGATGGGTTTACCTCATACTCCAGCTCCAAAGACATACTCAAGGCGTCTAAAGGTTGGTAGGTGAGGTCTACCCCATATCGATCCAAAGAAAAATTATTGTCCTGCGCCTGGCTCTTCACAAAACCAGCTCCAACAGCCAGTTTTTTACGATCGTCCGAACCCACAGAGAAAAACATAAAATTTTCCTCAGAAAAACGCCACCTGGGCCCTCCCCTTAAAAATGCATTGATATTAATTAGGGGCTTGTGGGTAAGGCCCATCTCAAAATTCCAGTTATTAATAGTATTAACTTCCCCCCTAAAATCATACTGAAGGCGGTTGTTATTTCCTTGAAAATCATAAGTACTGCTCTGAGAAAAACGAAGGGAGGCACTCCTGTACCATGAGGTAGGATCTAAAAATTGGGCCCTTAAATTCGCAAACTGCCTAATGAGGTCTGTTTCCCTTAAAAATCCCACATCGTTGAGTTCTAATTCAGGAGAACGCCAATTCCCCCCCATACTGTATTGCCAAAGACCCGCTCCTTTTCCAAAAACCAACTTACCCCCTGTCCCTGTCATACTGGTTTTAGTAGGATCTAAGCTAACATGCGTAGCGTCTGAACGCTGGAACATATGCACAATACTTTCCTGGGTTTCTTTAATGGCTTCTGGAGTGCCTTGCACCCTAGAACCAATCACATTCCCTTCTATGTAATAAGTACGGTCTTTCCATTGGTGCAAAAAATCAATTCCACCTGTATAGGCTGCTTTGTGTAAAGAAACTGCCAATGGATCTGATTGCCTGTTGGTGGCCGTAAAAATAGCCCCCAAGAAAGACATGCGGTTGTTAAAATCTTTCTGTGCACGCCCCACCAAATAATTGGTCATGGGCTCCACCAAAGTCTCTGTTCTTTGTCCATTGAGGTCGGATTGCGCATACATTCCACTAGTCACACTCTCTAAAAGACCCAAAGACCAACCGTTTTTAGTCTTACCAGAAAACTTAGCGGCCCCCAAAATAGTAGTATTGTTTGGCCTTTTAATATGGCCCCCTTCGGGCGCCGATGCCCCCAACTGTGGACTTCTGCCAATCCTTCTAGAATAGAACAAATTGTCGTTTCCGTTGGCAAACCTAAAATCAAAAATATTTTTATTCTCTACAAAAAATGGCCGCTGTTCTCTAAAAAAGATTTGAAAACCATCTAAGGCTATGGCCCCAGGATCTGCCTCCACCTGACCAAAATCTGGATTCACCGTAAGGTCTAAAGTCAGGTCATTGGTAATACCAATTTTGGCATCTAAACCTACATTGAGCTTAGGATCCTTACCATCTCTGAAAGGATTGCCGCTTTGGGCCTGATAAGTGTCGTATTGGCCCACAGTAAAAGGTTGAATTTCCAACTGCCTTTGTGGCTCAATATCTATCAGTCCCCTTAGGGTCCCAAATTCACTGACCATCCCTGCAGCATTTTGTGGAATTCTATCCCAAGCAGAACGCTCTTGCGCTCTAAATAACATTCTGGAAAGTTGTAAGCCCCAAAACTGTTCTTTGGCATTTCCAAATTTTAATTGACTGAAGGGAATCTTCATTTCTGCCGTCCAACCCAGCTCATCAATATGAGTGGCCACGTACCAGATAGGGTTCCATGAGTCGTCCCAATTGTTGCCATTTTCAGAGACAAACTCATCTCCTTTTACCCCTGCGGCAGTGACAGAAAAGGCAAAAGCAGTTCGCTTGTCTAAATAACTATCCAATATAAAAGCTACTCGGTCTCCCTGAAAGCCATCTCGCCTAGACAAACGCTTTTCTATTTTATCAGGTTCAGTGTCAAAACAACGCACCGCTACATAAAGGTATTTAGAATCATAGGTAATTTTAAATTGTGTTTCTTGGGCTGGAGAAGTATTCTCATCGGGCATTTGTTCTATAAAATCTCCTGTCCATGGAACAATATCCCAAATAGATTCTTTAATAATACCATCAATACTAGGCGCTTCATTTTTTGGTAGTCGCTGAGTTGTATAGGTCTTCTGATCATATTTAGACGGCCTTAGCGTGTCAGAAACTGTAGTATCTTCCTGAGAATAGACAAAGAAATTAGTTACAAAAAAAAGAACAGTAAGGTATTTAAAGCGCATAAATATAGGGTGGAATAAGTGGCAAAAATACCTTGCTCAATTGTAACATGAGCCACTCACAGGAGTTTTAACATTTCCTTATGAGTTCAAAAAACAAAAAAAATGAACTTTATACGAAAATAATCAAAAAACAGCATTTGGAATTCAACTAATTAGTTGTACATTTGCAGCCCGATTATCGGGATTATAGTGTTTAATCAATAAAAATATTAGTGTGGACACATTAAGTTACAAAACTGTTTCAGCTAACAAAGCTACAGTTAACAAACAGTGGGTACTGGTAGATGCAGAAGGACAAACTTTAGGACGTTTGGCTTCTAAAATAGCTATTATGCTTAGAGGTAAAAACAAACCTAACTACACCCCTCACGTAGATTGCGGGGACAACGTTATAGTTATAAATGCGGAGAAAGTTACCATGACTGGTAATAAGATGCAGACTAAAACTTACATCAGACACACTGGTTATCCAGGAGGTCAGCGTTCTCTTACTGCTAGTGAATTACTAGCGAAAAAGCCTATTGGTCTTGTTGAGAAAGCAGTGAAAGGAATGTTACCTAAAAACAAACTAGGTGCGGATCTTTACAGAAATTTAAAAGTATACGAAGGTACAGCGCACGGTCAAGAGGCGCAAAAACCTGTAGTAATAAACTTAGAATCATTTTAGCAATGGAAGTAATTCACAAAATAGGAAGAAGAAAAACAGCGGTTGCTCGTGTATACCTAACACCAGGAAACGGTAAAGTTACGATCAATAAAAGAGATCTAGAGAACTACTTTCCAACTGCTACCTTACAGTACAAAGTACAACAGCCTTTCGCCCTTACAGGAACAGAAGGAACTTATGACGTAAAAGTGAATGTGTATGGCGGTGGTATCACTGGTCAAGCTGAAGCAGTACGCTTAGGGATTTCTAGAGCGTTGTGTGATATTGACGTAGAAAACAGGTTAACACTTAAGCCAGAAGGTCTTTTAACAAGAGATCCAAGAATGGTAGAGCGTAAGAAATTCGGACAGAAGAAAGCCCGTAAGAAATTCCAATTCTCTAAACGTTAATCGTTTAAACTATAAAATTAAGGCCTTATTCGTAGGGCCTTTATATGTTCTTAAAAGTATCCTCCCATCTTGGGAGGTCTTTATTATAAATAAGTTGTTATCTGGATACACCAGAAACTAGTTTAGCATCTAAATGTTACGCAGTAGCATTGCTAATCCAACAGAAAGTAAACTAAGTAAAAATGGCAAACAAAATTGAAGTTAAAGACCTATTAGAGGCTGGGGTGCATTTCGGTCACCTTACAAGAAAATGGAATCCAAGCATGGCTCCTTACATCTACATGGAGCGTAATGGTATTCACGTAATTAACCTTTACAAAACTGCTGCAAAAATTGAAGAAGCTAACGAAGCATTAAAGAAAATTGCTGCCTCTGGTAGAAAAATTCTTTTCGTAGCGACTAAAAAACAAGCAAAAGACATCGTGGCTGAAAAAGCGGCTAATGTAAACATGCCTTACATCACAGAAAGATGGCCAGGCGGTATGTTAACCAACTTTATAACGATCCGTAAAGCTGTGAAGAAAATGGCTACAATTGATCGCATGAAAAAAGATGGTACCTTTTTAACCCTTTCTAAGAAAGAGCGTTTACAGGTAGATCGTTTAAGAGCAAAATTGGAGAAAAACTTAGGTTCTATATCTGACATGACTCGTTTGCCTGGTGCTTTATTTGTTGTAGACACCATGAGAGAGCATATTGCTGTGAAAGAAGCTTTAAAGCTTAACATTCCAATCTTTGCCATGGTAGACACCAACTCAGATCCAAAACAAATAGACTACGTGATCCCATCTAACGATGACGCGTCTAAATCTATCGAAGCAATTTTAGCCCATGTTACTGGTGCTGTTGCAGAAGGATTATCAGAAAGAAAATCAGAAAAAACTGCTGAAAAAGAAGGTGCCTCTGACGCACAAGAAGCAGCTCCAAAAGCTGAGGCAGCTCCAGCAGATGACTTAAACAGCAAGACTGTTGCTGAATTAAAAGAAATGGCTACTGCAAAAGGTGTAGAAGGTATTTCTAGTATGAAGAAAGCAGATTTAGTAGCTGCATTAAGTTAATATAAAGTAAATCAAAATAACATGGCAAATATTACTGCTGCAGAAGTAAACAAATTAAGACAAACTACCGGTGCCGGTATGATGGACTGTAAGAAAGCCTTAGTGGAAGCTGAGGGTAACTTTGATACAGCTATTGAAATATTACGCAAAAAAGGACAAAAAGTAGCTGCCAATAGAGCAGACAGAGATTCTAGTGAAGGTGCTGCAATTGCAGTGTTAAATTCAGACAATACACAAGGAGTTGCCATTTCTTTAAATTGCGAAACTGACTTCGTTGCTAAAAATGATTCTTTTGTAGCCTTGGCTACAGAATTGGCTTCTTTAGCCCTGAATTTTGACACCAAAGAAGCTTTCTTAGGAGCTGATTTCAAAGGAATGTCTGTTCAAGAAAAATTGACTGAGCAAACTGGTGTTATTGGTGAAAAAATAGAAATTGGCGGATTTGAGAAATTAAGTGCTGCATTCGTAGGAAGCTACATTCACGCAGGAAACAAAATTGCTACTTTAGTAGGTTTGTCTGCTGCACCAGCCGGAGCAGATGTGATCGCTAGAGATGTGGCTATGCAGGCTGCTGCAATGAATCCAGTTGCTTTAAATGAAAGTGGTGTAGACCAATCCATTATTGACAAAGAAATTGAAATTGCAAAAGACCAATTGCGTCAAGAAGGTAAACCAGAGGCTATGTTAGACAATATTGCCAAAGGAAAAATCACTAGATTTATGAAAGACAATACTTTAGTCAATCAAGAATTTATTAAAGATTCTAAAATGAGTGTAGCGCAGTATGTAAAAACTGCAGACGCAACTCTTGAAGTAGTTTCTTTTGCTCGTGTAGCATTAGGATAATCCCTACTCAAATAACATTAAAAAAACCCGCGTTCTTCGAACGCGGGTTTTTTTTTGAATCTCATTACACACATAATCGCTATGCCTAAATAAATTTGATTATTTTTGTGAAAAGAAATTCCCCTAAAAAATGCCATACAAAAGAATTTTACTGAAATTAAGCGGAGAAGCCCTCATGGGAGATAGGCAATACGGAATAGATCCAAAGCGTATTGCAGATTACGCTCAAGAGATCAAAGCGGTTGTAGAAAAGGGCATTGAAGTGGCCATTGTTATTGGCGGAGGTAATATTTTTAGAGGTTTGGCAGCAGCCAGCAACGGGATGGATCGGGTTCAAGGAGACCATATGGGTATGCTTGCCACTGTCATAAACGGACTGGCCTTACAAAGTGCTTTAGAAGAAATAGCCGTTCAAACACGCCTGCAATCTGCCATTCAGATTAATGAAGTAGCGGAGCCTTTTATTAGAAGACGCGCTATGAGACACCTAGAAAAAGGTCGTGTAGTTATTTTTGGTGGAGGTACTGGAAATCCATATTTCACCACAGATTCTGCAGCAGTGCTTAGGGCTATAGAGATAGAAGCAGACGTTATTATCAAAGGAACACGGGTAGATGGCATTTACACTGCAGACCCAGAAAAAGATGCTAATGCCACTAAATTTGACAATATTTCTTTTAATGAAGTACTGTCAAAAGGGCTGAAAGTAATGGACACCACTGCGTTTACTTTAAGTCAGGAAAATGAACTTCCTATCATTGTATTTGACATGAATAAGAAAGGAAACCTTTTAAAGATTGTTTCTGGAGAAGCTATAGGAACAGTTGTAAACTTATAAAAACATCGTTTTAAAGATGAATGAAGAAGTAGATTTTATATTAGACAGCGCTAAAGAAAACATGGACAGAGCCATGGCGCATTTAGAAAAATCATTTGCAAAAATCAGGGCTGGAAAAGCGAGTCCTATTATGCTCTCTACCGTTAAGGTAGATTATTATGGATCTCCAACGCCACTCTCACAAGTGGCCAATGTAAATACCACAGATGCGAGAACCATCTCGGTACAGCCTTGGGAAAAAAACATGCTTCAAGAAATTGAAAAAGCCATTACAAACGCCAATTTAGGATTTAACCCTATGAACAATGGCGACCTAATTATCATTAACGTGCCTCCTTTAACGGAAGAACGTAGAAGGGATTTGGTCAAACAAGCCAAAGCAGAAGCGGAGGATGCTAAAATTGGGGTTAGAAACGCAAGGCAAGAGGCCAACAAAGACATTAAAGGAACTGACTTACCAGAAGATACGGCAAAAGATGCTGAAGCATCTATTCAAGAGCTCACCAATCAGTACAGTAAAAAAATTGAAGAACTGCTCACTGTAAAAGAAGCAGAAATCATGAAGGTGTAAGGCCTTTATTAAAAAAACCTCATGATAGGATTTAGTACCCAAAACTTTTGGGCTACCACTGCTAGAATTATTCTAGAAATAGGATCACTATCCTTATTGGGGTCTTTCTCTTCACTGTTTTTATGGCCATGCAATGGAAAAATATGCGTTTTTCCAATACAGAGGCCAACCTACTTCCAGACAACCACCCTGTAAACTTAGCTTATCAAGACTTTGTTTCACGCTTTGGAGAAGAGGGTAATATCATAGCCATTGCAGTAAAAGACAGCGCTTTATTTGAGCTTAATAATTTCAAAAAGTGGAATAGATTAAGCAAACAGTTGGCCGCATTCCCCGAGGTAATTGCCGTACTTTCCACAGACAACTTAAAATTATTAGAGCGTTCGAAAACGGCAGGTAAATTTATTTTTTCTCCCTTCAAAGGAAGCTTGGCACAGGATCAACAAAGTCTAAATAAACACCTAAAAGACCTTTATCAAAACCAGCCTTTTTATGACCAACTGCTCTTTAACAAAGAGACTGGCACACTCAGAACGTTGGTTTATTTAGACAAAGAGATCCTCAATACTTCTGTAAGAAAAGACTTTGTCCTTAAAGATCTGAAACAATTACTAGACAATTTCAGAGAAGACACCGGACTAGATGTTCGTATTTCAGGCATGCCTTATATCAGGACCATGAATGCCCAGAGTATTATTGATGAAATTGGACTCTTTATACTAGGCGCCTTAGCGGTTACTTCTATTATATTTTTCTTTTTTTTTAGAAGTGTTAGGGCCACGATTATTTCCATGGCAGTAGTTATTATTGGGGTTATGTGGTCTTTTGGTGTATTGGGATTACTTGAATATGAGATCACAGTACTCACCGCCTTAATTCCTCCATTAATTATTGTGATAGGAATTCCAAATTGTATTTTCCTAATCAATAAATACCAGCAAGAGGCTCAGAAACACGGAAACAAAGCACTCTCCTTACAGCGTGTCATTGCTAAAATTGGGAACGCTACCTTAATGACCAATGTTACAACCGCCTCTGGATTTGCTACTTTTATCATTACAGAGAGTACCCTTTTGAAAGAGTTTGGTATAGTGGCTTCTATAAATATCATTGGAATTTTCATTCTCTCCTTACTCATTATCCCTATTGTCTATTCATTCATGTCTATGCCCAAAGAAAAACATTTAAGGCACTTGAATAAAAAATGGATTGACGGTTTTGTGGGGAGTATGGAAAAGATAGTGAGAGAGCAGCGAATTGCAGTATATATTGTGTCTATTCTATTACTTATCACCAGCATCATTGGAATTTATCAAATCAAAACTTCTGGAAGTCCTATAGAAGACATGCCAAAAGACAAGGCTTTCTTTAAAGATATTCGTTTTTTTGAACAAGAGTTCAACGCCATTATGCCCATTGAAATTGTCATAGACACCAAAAGACCTAATGGGGTATTAAGGCCCAGCACCCTAGAACAAATGGACGCTTTAAGTCAGTTTATAGAAGAAAAACCAGAGCTTTCAAAACCTATTTCAATAGTGAATTTGGCCAAATACGCCAAACAAGCCTATTACAATAATTTACCTAAATATTACCAGCTTCCCACTTCCCAAGAGAGGGGCTTTATCTTGTCTGCAGCCCAAGGTGCCAATACCAACGAGGATTTACTCAAAAATTTTACAGATTCCAGGGGGCAAGTCGCCAGAATCTCTACAGCGATTAAAGATGTAAAAACCGATCAAATGGAACAGGTAGAACTGGATTTATTGGAGGAAATAGACAAACTATTCCCAAAAGATCGCTACAACGTATTGCTGACAGGAAAAGCACTGCTGTTTTTAAAAGGAACCAAGTACTTGATTAAAAACCTAATCATGTCATTGGCATTGGCCATTTTTCTCATCGCTCTATTCATGGCTTACCTTTTTAGGTCCTTTAGAATGATTGTGATTTCCCTTATTCCAAACTTACTTCCCCTACTGATTACTGCGGGAATGATGGGATTCATTGGGGTACCTATAAAACCCTCTACCATATTGGTATTTAGTATTGCCTTTGGGATATCTGTAGACGACACCATTCACTTTTTGGCCAAATACCGACAAGAACTCATTGCCAATAAATGGCGCATAAAACCTTCTGTTTACGCTGCTTTAAAAGAAACAGGCGTGAGTATGTTTTACACCTCCATTGTACTGTTTTTTGGATTTTCTGTATTTACAGTCTCTAGCTTTGGTGGAACAATAGCTTTGGGTGGACTCGTTTCTGCTACCTTGCTTTTTGCCATGCTGTCCAACCTAATTCTATTGCCTTCTCTTTTACTGTCTTTAGAAAAAAGTATTGCCAACAAGCAGACCTTTAAAAAACCTCAAATAGATATTTTACCAAAAGAAAGTGAAACTTAAGTGATTAAACTATCTTTGCGTTTTAACTGAATAGGAATACAAACAACCATGATTACACCGAGAATTAAATCTATTTTACAAGATGTAGCCCCGCTGACCACCTTAACTGTTCAAGGATGGGTAAGAAGTTTTAGAAGCAACCGTTTTATTGCCTTAAACGACGGGTCTTGCATGGAAAACCTACAATGTGTCATAGATTTTGACTCTTTACCAGAAGAAATATTAAAGAAAATTACGGTTGGTGCAGCTTTAAAAATTACTGGAACACTTCAAGAAAGTGAAGGCAAAGGGCAGCGCGTAGAAATACAAGCAACAGAGGTGGAAATTTTAGGAGTTTCAGATCCAGAAACTTATCCCATACAACCCAAAAAACACTCTTTGGAATTCCTGAGACAAAATGCACACTTAAGGGTTCGAACAAATACTTTTAGCGCCATTATGCGGGTGCGCTCTACACTGTCTTTTGCAGTGCACCAATACTTTAGGAGTCAAGATTTTAATTACGTACATACGCCTATTGTTACAGGTTCAGATGCAGAGGGTGCAGGAGAAATGTTCCGCGTAAGCACCTTAGATCCCAAAAACCCACCGCTGGATTCCAATGGTGCAATAGACTATCGTGAGGATTTCTTTGGCAAAGAAACCAACCTAACTGTTTCAGGACAATTAGAGGCGGAAACCTACGCCATGGCGCTGGGTAAAGTATATACTTTTGGTCCTACCTTTAGAGCAGAAAACTCAAATACCTCTAGGCATTTAGCAGAATTTTGGATGATAGAACCAGAAATGGCTTTTTATGATTTAGACGCAAACATGGACCTAGCAGAGGACTTTATACAAAACGTGATTAAATATGTTTTAACACATTGCCAGGAAGACTTGGCATTTTTACAAGAAAGACTCCTGGACGAAGAAAAACAAAAGCCACAAAATGAACGCAGTGAAATGCCATTACTGGAAAAGTTAAAGTTTGTGGTAGACCAAAACTTTGTGAGGCTCAGCTATACTGAAGCCATTGAAATACTTCAAAATAGCACTCCCAATAAGAAAAAGAAATTTAAATATCCAATCACAGGATGGGGCGTAGACCTTCAGAGTGAACACGAACGCTACTTGGTAGAAAAGCACTTTAAATGTCCTGTGATTTTGTTTGATTACCCAGCAGACATTAAAGCCTTTTATATGCGCTTAAATGAAGACAAGAAGACCGTTAGGGCCATGGATATTTTATTTCCTGGTATTGGGGAGATTGTAGGAGGTTCTCAAAGAGAAGAACGTTTAGAGGTGCTAGAAGAAAGAATGTCTGCCATGGGTGTAGACCACAAAGAGCTCTGGTGGTACAAGGACCTGAGAAAATATGGGTCTGCAGTACATTCAGGTTTTGGATTAGGCTTTGAACGTTTGGTGCTTTTTACCACGGGTATGGGAAACATTAGAGATGTGATCCCTTTTCCAAGAACACCTCAGAACGCAGAATTTTAAGGACGGTCTCTATAATACTTTTTTGTAACTTAAGGTATTGAATCCTGTAGTATCTTATGCTTAAACAATACCTTCAATATAAACTTTCACAAAAGCTGTCTCCACAACAGATACAGCTTATGAAGCTCATACAA
>Ga0206125_10003668_pt1 | contig 14371 bp, 14 predicted proteins | sample Helgoland_Spring_4_FD_148598 | JGI IMG/M metagenome (GOLD analysis project Ga0206125, IMG submission 148598) | Pelagic subsurface seawater microbial communities from Kabeltonne, Helgoland, North Sea - Helgoland_Spring_Bloom_20160331_1 | ecosystem: Environmental > Aquatic > Marine > Epipelagic ... | reverse complement strand
CTAGAAACTGTTCTACTTTGTTGATGGATAAGCATGATTTTTGCAAGAAATCTACTGATGCATCTGGGATAACCTTTACTTTGTATCGCTCAAATAACAAAAAAATGGAGTTTTGCAAAGATTTAGTGATAACACTCACTTTGAGCCGCTTTACCAAGAGTGGGGATAAAAAACGAATAATGGCTCGATGCAAGGGGCGCCATTCACTCGCATCTGCATGAATATCCAATATTGTATCCCTGCCTAGTAATGAATAGAGAATTGCATACTTAATAGACCGAGTAATAATTAAATCCTCACTGCGCAAAATGTTGAACTTGTGCTTTAATGAAAGTTCCTGAATTCCAAATGATTTTATGTAATTCAGTGGATAACCATTTATATTCAACACAAATAAATCTGTTTCTTCTAATCTGGAAAAGGCCTCACAGAGCCCTGTGACATGCACACAACTAGCGCGTCTATTTGGAAAATCTTGTGTATAGATATAAATCATTACATCATGCTTTCCATAAGCTTTTCTTTCAATTGATTCTTAGAATTAAACTTTGAATTAATATGCGGTAAGCCAACGCCGAATCCGAATTTTTTCCCATTTATGATATAGTGTGGCAATTTTTCTCCATAAATACGCTTTAATAAAACTTTATAATTATCTTTGCTATGAGTTGAGCTAAATAATTGTAGTGCTAATGTAGCCACACTTAGATTTAAAAACGGATTGCGGATTTCCACTGAATAGCGCATGGATACATGATCTGACTTGAATAATACAAAATCTGATAAAAAAAACTTAATATCTAATAATGTAAACGCTTCAGCTATCCCAACTTCCTTGGGGAAAAAGCGTTCGTGAAACTGCGCTGTAACATCATAATCTCTTAATTCTGGGTATGCGCTTAAAAGCTGTTGGGGAAATTGTTTAGAATTTGCACCAAATGTGAATTTTATATATCTGTCAATCAAGCTCTTTTCACTATTCCTAACAAAAGGTAACATTGATCTACGTAATATCTTATCATATTTATCGTAGCCAAAAAATAACTCGTCGCCTCCATCTCCCGAAATACATGCTTTGTATTGTTTTGAAACAGCTTTACACGCGGCACCAAGTGTAAAAACTCCTGGGTCTAAAAAAGGTTCGTTGAAAATTGCGCGTAACTCTGTTTCTAAATCATAGTGTTTTTCTAATTTAACTTCTATTTGTTGAATATTGTATGCCTTTGCTGCTAATGCGGCGTTTGTAAATTCATCTCTCTTCGTATCTGGATTTCGAACTGTGTAACAGTTTTCAATTAATTTTTTCTCAGATCCGATATAAGTTAAAACATTTGAGTCCAATCCACCACTTAGTAAACTGGCTATCGGAACATCTGCAGACAAACATTGTTGTGCAGATATTTGTAACTTTTCTTCAAGTTCTAATGTGTAGGCGTCCAAATTTCGAATTTTTGCTCTGTCACTCAGAGAGCTTCTCAATATATCCTGAGAATACGGATATTTTGTCAACGTTAGTGTACTGTTTTTCCAACTAACTATTTGCCCAGGTTCTACTTTGAAGATATTTGAGTATATTGTCTTAGGACTTGGGATCATCCCAAGTATACTAAAGTCAGCTAGGGCTTCTTGAGATACCCCATCAAAGTCTATGTTATCAAAATAATTTATTTGTGAGGCAAATTTGAACCCAGATTTTGTGTGCCCATAAAACATTGGTTTCATGCCAAAAACATCACGTCCTAAATATAGCATTCCATTACGCTTGTCATAAATAGAGAACGAAAACATACCTTCAATCTCAAGTAAAAATGACCAGTCTACGCCAAATTTTAAATATAATAGCCCCAACACTTCACAATCGGATCGACCTCTCATTTCACTTTGATCTAAATTAAATCGACTAATTAAATCAAGATGATTATAAATTTCCCCATTTACGCATACAATTACTTGCTCATGCGCATATGTGAAAGGCTGATCCCCCATTGGGGAAAGGTCACAAAACGATAATCTCGAATGTGCTATCGTTAAATCATTGTACTTATATAAATTAAATGCGTCCGGTCCCCGTGCATGCATTTTTTTCATTAGTCTTTCCGCATCAGTTGGAAATATACCAATATATCCGTAAATACCGCACATGACCCTACACCACTATAGTTGTTTTTTTCGTAACAACATCAAAACCAACCGTCGAACTAGTGTCATCACGAAATATGAAAGCCCCCACAATGGTAAATAGTTAACTATCTGTTCAACAATATACCAGAAACTAGGTTTTAATGTGTCCAAGTTAGCCGTGTATCTTATGATCTCTCCACCATAATATATTTCACCGGAAAAGATACCCACCATACCCTCGTTTACATCAAGTTTGTTACGTTTCAATATCGCAAGAACTTCACTTGTGAGTTCTCTTGCGTTTACTAATATTAGTTGTCGATCTAGATTTTTCTTTAACTCAACATATTTGGAAAAATCGTCACAAAATGGACAATCTCCATCATAAATAATCACATCTACTACACCACCGTTTGTCAGGTCTTCTATCCAGCTTGTAATTTCATAGCTTCTTTTCATTTGTCACCTTTCTGTACAGCAACAGATATAGTGCTGCCCATGTTGTGTGCAATACCAATACCGACCAAACAACATGCAATTGAAGATTAAAATAGATCAAGATAGATATTGAAATCAAATAAAATGAAGAACTAACTGCTTGGATCGGAATCGAGATAAACTTTGAGTGGTATGAGAATATAAAAGCTGGAATTTTTCTTATCCAAGCAAAGATTACACCTGAAATTAGAAATGGTATTGCGTACCCGATATAAGAAAACATTTTAATGTTAAATATACTACCAATGTAATAAATAGTGATAAAATACAATGATACGGCGATAGAGGAAATAAGGATATCTTTTGAAGATAAATGGTACATACTCTTATTTTTTTCTACTTCTGTGTAGCTTAGAAAAAATAGTGGGGTTATTAATATGAATATTGGTTGTCCGAGTGTTTTTGCTATTCGAAACACCCCAGCCATAGCTTCGGATCCAATAAATGCAATCATAATAATATCCAATTCGCGCAGAACTTTAAATTTGTGCTCTATGGTAGGAAATCGAATCGCATTTTTATCAATGAAGTCTAAAGAACTTCTTACGTCTGAATATATCGAACTTTTTAATGACGCACGTATGTTCGCTAACGTGAATATCTTCATGCTAGACACAGATAGTAGTATCAATAGAATACCCTCCAGAAGAAAGGAAAACATTCTTATAATGACAAGAGCATTTACTCCAAAATCCATTTTTAATGCAAAGTAGGTCACAAGTACAAAAAAAGACCCTGAAATAATATAAACATTCATAAGATATTTATACGTCCCGTTTCGCCGTATGTAACCAATAATTGAATTTGGAAAATTTGCGATACTGGATATTAAAATCAGGATAACACTAGCAAAACTAAAATCAATATTATAAATCTTCAATATTGCTATGTATACAAGAGTAAACACCACTGATATATACATCCCAGATCGCATATCTGATGCTAAAAGCGCAATTTTCATATCGGTGGATGAATTGAAGTACGCAGATGTAACGTACATCCACGTCTGAGTTTGTATCATCCGTTGGATTATATTGAACCAACTAATCATGACACCATAAATACCGATTGTTGCCAAGTCTGTATAGGCAAACATGAGATATGCAACAGCGAAATTTGATGACGCCTGAACTATTGATGCAACGATTGATGCGTATTTCATTTTGTTTTTATTAAAGTAACGTATCGATCTTGATAAAAGTTAATTGGGCGTTTCAAGTGCCTCTCTGATAGAATTTTTTTAGCTTTCCGTAACTTTAATGGTTTATCATATTTAGGTGTCAAGGCATCAAACGTGTCATGGATACCATATTCGATTAGAAACTCTTCAGTCTTCGACCCAAATGTGTTCTTTCGCGAGTAATTGTAAAACGGAACAAATACCCAATTTAAGTAACTACCAACTTTTCCAAATTTAAATAGAAATTTCGATACCTTGAAAAGCCACTTGGCGTTACGTTTGATCGTATTAAAAACAAAATTTGGTTCTAACCTTCTAGTGATAGGCAAAAGAAAGTACTTCCACCTGAAGACTTGAAAAAAAGTATCAGCATAAGAGTGCACGAATATTAAACCATCGTCGGATACATACTTCAGAATTTCCCGCAAAGTGTGCTCAGGATTTGGAGTGTGCATTATGACTCTATGACAAAAAACAATGTCAAATACCTTATTCTTGAATGGTAAATCAGCTAAATCAGCTTGAACAATATAAGCTTTCCCTTCCGTAATCTGTTGTTGCAAGTTGTTCGCTGCTACATTTAGGCCGGCTAGATCAACAGAAACAACCTTCGCGCCAAGCGCGCACAGGATCTCCGTATCGGGACCTGCGCCACAACCACACTCCAAAATTAATTTTCCTTGAAAATCTTCTTTTTCCCATCCAGTCCGCTCTAAGATGATGCTGCTTCGCTCTTCTGTTTCATTACTACTATCAAACTGGATAGTTGGAAACTCATCTCGTAACTTCGAAAAATTACCTGTACTAACAGATATGTCAGGGCTGAAGGCTATGTAACCATCACACTGCCGGGCGCTTTTCAATTTAGTGTCTTCAATAAGATCAATATAGTTTGGTTGAGTATTCATGTTTAAGATATTCTCATCAACTTCTTGATTTTACGTTTAGCGCGAAAATCGATTAACTTTTCTTTAATGTTGGGATGTCTTATCTTTTCTTTTGCGTCAAATAAGGACGCGTTAATCAGAACCATCCAACGACCAAGTCCACCCTTAACACTTCTAATTTCTTCGACGCTGTGTTCAATATTCTTATCAAATATTATTACGTCTCCCATCTGTAGTTGTGGTCCCAGTTTAATTTCTAAATCATTTTCTAAGTGCAGAATAAGGCTGCCACCATCAAAATCTTTGCCATATTCAGTGAGGGTTAATTGCCCTTGCAACTCGCAGATCCCATTTTCTTGATCTTTGTGACGAGGATAAAATCCAGAATTGCTTGAATAAATGGTGTAAATTTCAAAAAATGTTCTTTTACCGCGTGCGCGGAGTAAATCAGGTGGTTCACCTTTATTCACTATGTCCTCTACCGAAATGCAAGATAGCCGCAAATTATCGATTATTTTCACAAGAGTTTTTGGACGATTATGTGACTGCTGATAAAATCTTGCAGCTACTAATTTTCCAAATCCTCTTGTGATCCACGTCGTACAGTAGTCTGGCGACCGATTTGTAAAACTTTTTCCCCTCAGCCAACGGCTATTACTGAAACCTGATCTCATGTTGTCTTTGAGTCGCTCTACTTGATCTTGGGGAAAAAAATTCCTCAAAATAAAAAACCCATGACTTTCGATCAATCTCGCAGCTTCCGAACTATCCATCACTTCATCAGTTCCAAGACAAATTACTGGTATTTTCATTTTTTTACCTCCAGTCGATACATTTCTTTTTTGTCAACTACTTGCCATTTTCCTTGCCGCAAACATTTTGGCTCATAAACAAATGTCATAGCTGTTACTTTATTCATACTAAAACCTTCCGAGAATGGGTTTATGAATGTCCATATGTGATGTGGATACAACAAGTGCAACCTCACCCAGTTGACACCCAGCTTACGTTCAATTGATTCATATTCGTTGATGACGTTCAACATGAAATTTGATAACTTTTCAACGTCCAACATTTTATTATTTTTTCGATAAACGCTACATTTATTGACTTCGTTTAAACTTATTGGCTCTTCACCTTTGAAAAACCCCCACGTTCTCGTGTGAAAAGTACCATTTACACCTTCCATAAACGACTGTTGTGCAACTGTCACTGAATCATCAAAGAAGTAATTAGAAGGTAACCTTATTTTTGAACTGTCGTTAAGCTCGATTTCAAAATATTCATCGTTCCAAGCTCTAGCGTCAAACCATCCCAAAAAAGTAACCGTAAACAAAAATGGTGTAACTATCATCGTTGGAATTGATATCTTGGCAATACTTTTAACATTCCAGTCAGGCATCCGTATAAGTGTATAGGTAATTAACAAGTTTAATAGTATCCACTTCCAAAAAAATATCCCAGTAAGTACAAAAATCCCAATATGGCTCAAATCAAACGTTAGAGTTAAAATCGCTGCAAATCTTCTAGAAATGAAGAATAAAATTGACAAAATTTGTATTAAAATAACTGTTAAATTTATTATTATGTGGACGTTAGATATGTCTAGAGTTGTCGATAATGTATCTATAAAATTTTGCGGTAAGTAAATTAAAGGTGTGGATGAAGTCACTTTGGCGATATGAAATAAATTTTGTGTTTCATTTACAGTAACCCAATTCTCACCAATCATAACGCTAGCAACTAATTTCTCATATGCTGAATAAAAATAGTTGCAAAAATGGACGCTGATAGCAAAGATAATTATACATCCCTCTTTTGAGAAAGATTTATCTTTTAAAGATGTATTTCTCGATATCGGATCCCAAATTTTACGAAAAAAATCTGGAATACTGCGGACACGATCAGAACGTCTCAATATTGCCGTTATTAACATTCCAAATGTTAGCACTATTAAAAAATCAGATACGGCAATATAATCTACTTCGGAGATATGAAAACCTGAGTATTTTGCAATTGACGCTTTATAATATTCGAATGCCGGTACCAGTAATACTGGGAATATTAAGCGGTACAGAGATATTACTGCACACAAAATGCAAATTATTAACCACAGGGACTTTTGCTCTGTCACTTTCATGGTTCCTGTGATTGAATCAAAAGTGAATACCCAAACAAGATAAAGCAAAAATATACTTACCGTACCTCGATATAAAAAGGTAATAGGGCGATCAAATTCATTAACCTTAATATTCAAAAATGGTGCTGATAAGAAAATTAATACTAAAAATAGCTCTTCAGCATATTCCACTCTATATCTACCCAATACCCCGCTCATCTTAGCTAAGTAGGCAAACATAATACAGACGATCGTAAAAATTATCTGATTTTTGTTTAAAGCCAAAAATATTTTATTCAATAAAATCATTTTCTTATCACTCCAAAGTGCCGTTGATCACCACGAAGCCACCGCCGCTAGCTAATTTTAAAGGATTTTCAGCTTTATTCGCAAAAAATTCATCGACTGTTTTCTCGACGCCGGGACATGTATCGACTGGATAATCGTCTAAGATAATTATTCCCCCAGGAACCATACGCGGGTAAAAAAATACAAGTGAGTCATAAGTTGGGCTCTCTAAATCTACATCAATATGAACCAACTTGAAAAGTTTATCAGAAACGTTGTGGAATTCACTAGGTATCCATCCTGCATGTACAGTTATTCTATCATCGTATATTTTAAGATTAGCCTTAAGTTCCAATTCACTTGATGCAAGATCGCCCTTTCGCCACTTAATACTTGATAATTCGTTGACATCTGTTTTTTTAGGCTTTGAGAGCCCCATAAAAGAATCAAAAATATAATGATGTGTATTTCTGTCGCTTAATGCTGCACAAATTAAATATGAGCCACCGCCTTTTAAGGCACCACATTCAGCTGTACTGCCTTCAAGTTTTTCCACCATTTTTGTTAAATAAAACAAATTATAACGTCGAGGTTGTGGCGCTCCATTCGCTCCAGAAAATTTTTTCCAAACAATAATGAAATCCTGATCACGCCACCACATAGCAGCCTGATTATAGTAATGTAAACCAAACCTGCGAGAGATAATTGCTAAAAATCTTATTAAAAAATTTCTCAATCTATTTATCCTTGTTTTTGGAAGGTATGTAAAACAGCCGCTACGTATTCATTTGCTGACCCACAATCAAAGCGCCGGCCATTCAAGCTCACAGTTTCAATAGAACCTTGCTTTGCGTGTATATTAATCGCATCCGCCAATTGAATTTCTCCATTTGATCCTGCGCCGAGGCGCCGCAAGGTATCAAAGATAGCAGGCGTCAGGACATACCGACCTATAGAGGCCAAGTTTGAGGGTGCATCATTCGCATCTGGTTTTTCAATCAACCCCGCGATACCAGCGCCCGAATTGTTTGGAACGACAACTCCGTATTTTGAGATATCAGGCCCATCAACCTCCATCACCGAAAGCTGTGATTTACCGCTACGCGCAAACGCCTGTACCAAATCTGCAGTAACACCAGATTTATAGTCCGTAAGAAAATCGTCAGCTAGCAACACAGCGAAGGGATCTCCGTTCACTACACGTTCCGCACACAAAACGGCGTGGCCTAAACCCAACTGCTCCGCCTGACGCACAAAAATACATTCAACACCTTCGGGAATGATATTACGGACCATATCAGCCTGTTCATCTTTGCCTTTGGCACGCAGTATTGTTTCTAGTTCGCTATTCGCATCAAAATGATCTTCAATCGCGCGCTTATTTCGCCCAGTGACAAAAATGAGAGTATCAATACCTGCGGCAATCGCCTCTTCCGCAGCGTATTGGATCAAAGGTTTATCAACGATCGGTAACAACTCTTTTGGCATCGCTTTGGTCGCAGGCAAAAAACGCGTTCCAAAACCAGCAACAGGAAAGACAGCTTTTCTAATTTTTGTCATTTTTCAAATTCGATTCAAACATTATAATAAGATCTGTACCAACGGACAAAGTTTTGAACTCCCGTGGTTAAATCCGTATATGGTTTATAGTCAGTTAACTCTTCTAACAGAGATGTATCCGCCCAAGTTGCTGGCACATCCCCTGCCTGCATTGGCATTAGGTTCTTCAGCACTTCAACGCCAATGGACTCTTGAATAGCGGTGATAAAATCCAACAACTGAGATGGTTGAGAATTGCCAATATTTACGACCCTAAACGGAGCAACCTGAGACTTGCTATCCACACTACAGGCATGTTGTTCCACAAGATTTTTGTCTGCAGGGATCACGTCAATTAACAAACGTATTCCACACACAAGATCATCAATATAAGTAAAATCGCGGCTCATATTCCCATTATTATAAACATCAATCGGATCGTCATTCAATATAGCCTTAGTGAATTTGAATAATGCCATATCAGGGCGGCCCCAAGGGCCATATACAGTGAAAAACCTAAACATAGTAATTGGCAAGTCAAACAGGTGCGCGTAGCTGTGCGCCATATTTTCAGTTGATTTCTTTGTTGCCGCGTAAAATGACATCTGGTGATCCGCTTTTACCGTCTCCCTATACGGCATATCCTCGTTTGCACCGTAAGCCGAAGAAGTGGATGCAAGAAGCATATGCTTTGGAGGATACGCGCGCGCTGCCTCTAAAAGCTCAAAAGTCCCATTAATATTGCACTCAAGGTATGCACGTGGGTTTTCGATTGAGTACCTAACTCCCACCTGGGCCGCCAAATGAATTACAATATCTGGCGTCTCAACTTCAAACAATTCCATAAGAACATTGGGCGTCTCAACTTTTTCATGTACAGATCTGTAAGACGCGTTTTGCAAGAGCATACTCTCTCGCCGTTCCTTAAGTGAAACATCATAATAGTCGGACATGCAGTCCAAACCCACGACTCTCCAACCTTCATCCAAAAGCCTATTCGAAATATGATACCCAATGAAGCCAGCCGCACCAGTCACAAGGGCCGTTTTTTGTTTCTTAGTTTTCAAACTCAATCAGCTCCAAATAGATCCCGGGTAAATACTTTTTCCGATACGCCTTCCAACTCTGGAGCCATTCGGTTTGCCAAAATAATATCAACGTTCATTTTAAATGCATGAAAGTCTCTTTCAATGCGTGAATTGAAGAAATCCATCCCATCCAATTCAGGCTCGTAAACAACAACTTCGATCCCTTTGGCCTTGATCCGCTTCATGATTCCCTGAACGGAGCTCTGACGGAAATTATCACTCCCCGCTTTCATGACGAGACGATAAATTCCAACACTCTTGGGCAGTTGTCTGAGGATCGCATCAGCCAAAAAATCTTTGCGGGTTAAATTTGCGTCAACAATCGCACGAATAATATTTTGAGGAATTGCGTCATAATTTGCTAGAAGCTGTTTAGTATCCTTCGGCAGGCAATATCCACCATACCCAAAAGATGGATTATTGTAGTGATTACCGATGCGTGGGTCAAGCGAGACCCCGTCGATAATCTCTCGGCTATTCATATCGCCGGCGAGCGCGTAACTGTCTAACTCATTGAAGAACGCAACACGCATCGCGAGATATGTATTCGAGAACAGTTTAATTGCCTCAGCTTCACTCGCTCCAGTAAACAGTAGCTCAACATCAGGCTTTAACGCACCTTGAGTGAGCAAGTTTGCAAATGTCCGTGCACGTTCTGATTTCTCACCTACAATTATACGACTTGGGTACAAGTTGTCGTAAAGCGCATTACCTTCTCGCAAAAACTCTGGTGAAAAAATTACAGCATCAGTTTTCAAACGCTTTCTCACATCCTCTACAAACCCAACTGGAATTGTTGATTTTACAACAATACAGGCGTTTGGTTCGCCATCAATAACCTGAGAAATAATTGTCTCAACCGATGACGTATCAAAAAAATTTGTTTTTTCATCATAATTAGTGGGCGTAGACACGATCACATAATCAGCACCAACAATTGAGGATTTTAAGTCCTTACTAGCGGAAAGATTTAACTTCTTAACTGCCAAATATTCAGAAAGTTCGGCATCAATAATTGGAGATTTACGCGCATTAAAAGCATCGACACGCTCTTGAGAAATATCCACACCAATTACTTCATTATTCTGCGCCAACAAAACAGCATTCGACAGCCCAACATACCCCAATCCAACAACAACAATTTTCATGATTTAATTCTCAAAACGTCCTGTTTACGGTGGCCGAAAAGTCCCACTGATCTACCCATAACACCCCATTATAGCAGACTACAATCTATTAAATTTGATTTAGATTTTACATAATTCGAAATTATATCGTAATTTATGTGCATTTCTTCGATTCTATCCTTCACTCCATATCCCGCTCTAATTCAGCGATCTCTTTTTTTAATAATTCATATTCTTTCTTCTTGCGCACAAGAAATTTGCTTGTAACTAAAGATTTCTCACGAATACCTTTTGGGGTTAACAAATAAGAATATTTTATCTTTTTTGAACTATCATTAAAATTTGAAAGCTTTACAAAGCCCATATCAATTAATGATGTTAGCAAATAAAAGGCAGATCCGTTGGAAATTCCAACTTTTTGGGCAATTTCACGTGTGGTCATTTGAGGGTTTTCATTTATTATATGAAATACTCTAAATTTTGCATCTTCCTGATGTTCCTTACGGCGACTAGCCATGAATAGCTACCGCACAAAGCTTTGAGGTAAAGATTTGTGATTTTAATATAATAATCGACTTGGCTGTTTGCATACTATTCAAAAATGAACGTGCATAAATAAATAATTATTGTCAACCGTATATTTATATCTTCTTGATACTATACATATTTGTTTAATACAAAATTATAAAAATTTAAATACAAATATATTATAAATACATATGTTAAAAATTATTCATCTTGACAAAATAATACTCAAAATAATACCTTTTATAATAGAAATTTGGTAACCAATTACATATTATTACGTATAATTGCTCAAATATGAGCAATAATTAAGAAGGAATTTTAATATGCCAAAAGAATGGTTTATTTTACAATTTAAGCCGAACGCACATCATCAGGCAAGCAGGAATTTAAACCGACAAGGTTTTGAAACATTTTTGCCATTACATGATACCACTTCACGAAATGTGTCCCGATTTATTAATGCTACTCGACCATTATTTCCAGGCTACATGTTTATCAGATTTGATAAATCAGAATCTGAGTGGCATAAAATAAATAATACTTACGGTGTATCTAGCTTAATTACGTTTAATTCTATTCTCAAATCAATTCCTACCACATTTGTTGATAGTTTGATGAAGCGGTATGATGTATCTGGCAAATTACTACCTATACAAAAATTAAAAAAAGACGATCAGGTAAAGGTTTTAAAAGGACCTTTTGCAAATTTTATTGCTACTGTAGAAAAATATGAAGCAGATAGTCGCATATGGATTCTTATCGATTTAATGGGTAGGAAAACAAAAATTCAAACCCCATCAAATACCCTTGAATTATCAAATTGATATATTTATTTAAATTTTATTATTCCCTTTCATAACCAGTTGGATTGAGTTTATGCCAACGCCAAGTATCCTCACAAATATTTTTTATACTTCTTTCTGTTTTCCAACTCATTACCTCAGATGCTTTTGAAGAATCCGCCCAAGAGGCAGCAAGGTCTCCTTCACGTCGAGGTAAGTATTTAAATTCAATTGTAACTCCAGATATATCTTCAAATTTACTCACCAATTCAAGAACAGTAGTACTTTTCCCCGCTCCAATATTTAATACTTCAAATCTATCCAGTTTATTTTTATTTAAAGCAGTTATGTGCGCCAATGCCAAATCTACGACATGTATATAATCTCTTGAACCAGTTCCATCTGATGTGTCATAGTCATTGCCAAAAATATTTAAATGATCGCGGCGCCCATCAGCTACCTGTGCAATATAGGGCATTAAATTATTTGGAGTTCCAATTGGTTCTTCTCCAATTTGACCAGACTTATGCGCACCAACAGGATTGAAATATCTAAGAATAGTTGCTTTCCTTTTTGTCTCTACATTTGTCCAATCACTAATTATATTTTCGATTATCAACTTAGTGCGACCATATGGGTTAATTGGATTGGTTGGGTGTTTTTCATCATATGGTAAATACTGTGGTTTACCATAAACAGTAGCAGATGAAGAGAAAATAATATTATTGCATGCGAATTTTGACATAGACGACAGCAATGAGATAGAACCCCCAACATTAACATCATAATACTTTAATGGATCTGCTACACTCTCGCCAACAGCTTTCAAGCCAGCAAAATGTATGACTGCTTCTGGTTTGAAAGTTTTAAAAATTTTATCTAGTGCACTCGAATCACGAATATCTGCATTCACAAATTGTAACTCACAATTAGTTATACCATGAACACGCTCAAGCGCAGCCTCATGCCCGTTACAAAGATTATCAACAACAAAAACCTCGTGGCCAGAATTTAAAAGTTCAACACATGTATGACTACCAATATAACCAGCACCACCTGTTACAAGAACTTTCATATTGATTTTCCATTATAGTTATTCATGAATTTTATTTATACATAAATAGCTACCCCTTTAAAAGGATATGTTTCAGCAGAATTGCCGCATTGCCTATATTGTTTAAAACTACCAATATAAAAAAAAATACGAGAATATATCATGAACTCAAAAACACCACTAATAGCAAGATCAAAACCTGCTAACTTTAATTGGGAGGATCCTTTTTTACTGGAGGATCAGCTCACTGAAGAAGAGCGCATGATACAAGACACTGCAAAAGCTTATTGCCATGATAAGCTGATGCCACGGATTGTTAAAGCTAACCGCTATGAGGTATTTCACAAAGAAATTATGAATGAAATGGGTCAGCTTGGCTTGCTTGGGTCAACCATACCTGAAGAATTTGGTGGTGTTGGGGCAAATTATACGTCTTATGGGTTGGTTGCACGAGAAGTAGAACGTATTGATAGTGGATATAGATCTGCAATGTCAGTTCAATCATCTTTAGTAATGCACCCAATTTTTGCATACGGAAATGATAACCAACGAAATAAATTCCTACCCAAATTAGCATCTGGAGAGTTGATAGGGTGCTTTGGCCTCACAGAGCCTGATCATGGCTCTGACCCGGGGGGAATGTTAACACGAGCAAAACAGGTTGATGGTGGCTATATAATTTCAGGTGCAAAAAACTGGATTACAAATTCACCAATCGCTGACATCTTCATAATTTGGGCAAAATCTGATACTCATGGCAATAAAATAAAAGGTTTCATTTTAGAGCGTGGGATGAAAGGGTTAGAATCCCCAAAGATTGAAGGTAAATTCTCTCTGCGCGCGTCAACGACTGGCATGATACAAATGGATGAGGTTTTTGTTCCAGAAGAAAATATCCTTCCTAATATATCTGGTCTAGCTGGTCCATTTGGATGCTTGAACCGCGCTCGTTATGGTATTGCTTGGGGCACAATGGGTGCAGCAGAATTTTGTTGGCACGCAGCGCGACAATATACATTGGATAGAAAACAATTTGGCCGCCCTTTAGCCCAGACACAGCTTATTCAAAAAAAACTAGCTGATATGCAAACTGAAATTTCCCTTGGGCTACAGGGATGTTTACGTATGGGGCGTTTATTTGATGAACATAAAGTTCCTGC
>Ga0206125_10003665_pt1 | contig 14377 bp, 13 predicted proteins | sample Helgoland_Spring_4_FD_148598 | JGI IMG/M metagenome (GOLD analysis project Ga0206125, IMG submission 148598) | Pelagic subsurface seawater microbial communities from Kabeltonne, Helgoland, North Sea - Helgoland_Spring_Bloom_20160331_1 | ecosystem: Environmental > Aquatic > Marine > Epipelagic ... | reverse complement strand
ATGGTTGATGAGTTTTGGGGGCAGGAGAATTAGAAATCAAAAAATAGTTCTTCATCGTACACCGCAACTAAATCATCAAAGAATCCTTTCTTTGAAGTTAGGAAAGGCTCACCTTTTTATTGCTCGTCAAAATTTATACCAGAAGCTTCATCCGTAAGCCTGGGGCATCGTATATGTTGAGTTTTCCTTCCATGATCTTGTAATCTCCGTAAAAGACCTTTTTCCCAAAGGTTTAATGAAACTTTTTACCGTATCACCCGGTTTCACGATGTGAACAATGAGTTCCTTCTCTGATGGGATCTCTGAAGAAATCGGATCAGCCTTTCCTGAAACTTAATTTTCGTGAGTTTGATGGTAGATATGGAAGGGTTTTCTTTTGATTTTGTGGCAATCTTGATGTATTAAGATAAGGATATCTTCGTCTATACCAACCGATTCTCTTCGATGCTTTCGGAACCAGTTCAAGCTATCCCTCCGAGCAGTAATGAAGGCCCAGGAAAATAAAGCGGCTTCAGCATCGAAATTCACATCCTTGGTTACTGCCTTAAGCACAGTGTTCTGAAAGATATCTTCTGCCACATGAGCATCCTTAACCACCAACCAGGCAGCTGCTGATATCCGCTCACGAGATTGCATGAGAAAGCGAAGTATTTCTTGTTCTGAAAGTGGCATTCAATTAGTTGAACACCTATGAATTTCAAAAACTGACATTCCGAGGAGAAAAAATTATATTTTTTGAAGCAACCAGTCTTTGACTTCTTCAATATTGGAAAATTCAGGTATCCAGGACAATTCGGTTGGTGAGTCAGTTGTGAATTCGCAACGCATACGGACAGGGTGGGCACCGGATTCGATGGCTGCGTATTGGTTGTAGATCCGGTCATCGACTAGAATGGTCTCCTTGGGGTTGAAATTGTATTTTTGATAACAGTCCCGGAGTCGGTCAATTTTGGCAGTATCATGCATGAACTCCCCATGCTGCACACATTCAATGGTGAGGAAATCAGTAACGGGTGAAAGGATATCCCGAAGGTAGGCAGTCTTTGCCCCGACATCAAAGGTCGCCGACATGGTAAACTGACGGTAGCCCAATTGATTGAGTTCCTTAAGGACTTCGATCACTTTGGGGTAGAGCGGGCGATCTCTGAAAAAAGCCTGATCCGCACAAAAGTCGCGATCCATCTCAGTTCCCAGTTCCGGATGGGTTTTCAATTCCAGGGCACCATACTCGGGAAGGATTGGCAGAACCTCAGGAAGTTGCTCCCACTTTAAGCCTTTGAATTGATCCCGATAGTTGGGATGCCCGGTCAGGAAATGATAGTAAGCATGATTAAGATCCGCCAAGACTCCGTCGACATCCCAAAAGATATTTTTGATCGAGGATGGGTCCATTTTCTTAAGCGAGACTATCGGGGACGATCAAAGGAATCATATCCAAAGGCTTAGTTGTTTAGTTCCATCAATGTGAGCTTAGCATCACCGTTGCCATCGCGTCGACTGAATTGCTTTTTCAGTGCGGGAACATTCCGGCCTTCCGGGTTGCCGATGAATTCCTTGAGGGTGATGAAACCGTCCTGATTTTTATCCACCTTTTTGAATTGGGCGGCGGAGTAGGTCTTTTTGGGTTTGGGAGTGGATGCATGATCAGGATTGTAATTGGGGTTTGGGGTTGGATAGATGGCCCCGGTTTTCGCGAGAAATTTGTCCAGTTCCTTGCTAAGTTCCACAACTTTTTTGGGGTGCTTCTTGGAGACTTCGTTTCTTTCTCCGATATCTTTCTTTAAATGGAATAACCAATGTTCGTGATCCCCGTTGGGTGCATTGTGAAGCAAACGTATGAGTTTCCATTCATCATCATAAATGGCGGCACTGTTCGGAAAGGTATCGGGTACCTTGGTGGCGTGAGGAAAGTAGGTGAAGATGTACCGCTTGTCCATGGGCTTACCCTCCAGAGCGGAACGGATTGAGAGGCCGTCAAAGGTCTGATCTGATTTTTTTGGGATTCCCAGCAGATCCAAAATGGTTGGGTAAAAATCCGTGGAGGTTACAAGTTCTTTCGATTTCGACTCTTCCTCGATATGCCCGGGCCAAACCGCAATACATGGAACCCGTACACCGCCATCCCAGTTGTTTCCTTTTCCCCCGCGTAATGGCCGGTTGGAGGTCGGGGTGGTGCCGTCCACCTGACTGTACATATTCCCACCATTGTCGGAATAGAAGAAGATCAGGGTGTTTTTACTGAGTTTAAGTTTGTCCAATTTATCGAGTACCCGTCCCACATTGTCATCCAGTGACTTGACCATGGCCGCGTAGGTTGGGGAATTTTGGGCATCGTCGGGGTCGATTTTGTCTTTGTATGATTCGATATAGTCGGCTTTTGCATTGAATGGGCCATGTACGGAGAATTGCCAGTAATTTAAATAGAAAGGTTTTTGATCTGCCGCCCGTTTTTCGAGGTAGGTATCAATCTCATCTGCCATGCGGTCTTCAATATGCTCGCCCGGATAAGCCTCCTTGAAATCAGGGAATTTCCACGGTGCCACATAACTGCCTGCCGGTCCGGGACCATACCAATTAGGGATGTCGACATCAAAGCCATGATCCAGAGCAGTGAAAGGGCACCTGCCCAAGTGCCATTTTCCAAAGTGAGCCGTGTGATAGCCGGCTTGCTTAAGAGTTTTCGCCATGTTCGGATATTCTGTGTCCAGCCGGTTCACCTTTGTGAGAGTGAGCAATTTGTGGTGGGAGGGTGTATTAAGCTTAAGACTGGGTCGCAGGATTGGTTCGCCTGCGATGTGACAGGTGGGTGCAGTCAGTCCGGTTCGTGCCGGGTGAAGTCCGGTGAGTACGGCCGAACGGGTGGGTGAGCAGAGAGGGCTGGCGGTGTAAGCCCGTTCGAAAAGCATTCCCCGTTTAGCTAGACGATCAAGATTCGGGGTTTCATAAAGAGCCGTATGGCCATATAGAGTGGTGTCGGCCCAACCCAAGTCGTCGGCCATGATGAAAACGACATTGGGCTTTGCAGAAAAGGCCGTGCCAAGGGTGCAAAGAATTAATACGGATTGGAGAAGAAGCTTTGGAGGACGGATATTCATAAATATTGTAAAGGTTAGTGATTACGAAGCCACGAAATCAATCGTGGTTTTGAGTTTAAGTCTCTTGTTGGTTTGGACTCGCTTTTAAAGATTCGTTTGTTGCATTCGAATCGAATTCAGAAAACTTAATCATTACATCTACCCGCCCTGCATTCCTTATAGATTCCAGTAAAGCATACATCGCTATTGCGATGGCATATAGCCATTTGTACAGAAATAAATAAGCATGCCGAACAGAAGGAGGGATCTAATTATACCAAATAAGTATCGCCCCGTATAATACTCCCGTACAGATTCGCTGATTCTTTTTCTGAGGGATTCTTTGGATTCCGCCTCTTTGAGGATGAAATTCGCCATGGCTTCTTCGTTTTTGACTTTCATAAAAAAATAAATGTGTTTGAACCCTTTTTTCTTACGGATTTGTACAACAAAATCCGCTTACTTTTTCTTTGGCTACTTCGGAGTAGGTAGTGCGGCTTATATCAGGGTTCGGTGCTTATTTCATTCCTGAGCAAGGGGAGCTTTTTTAACAAATTGTCGCAATAGGTCCATTGGTCGAGTGTCTCCTTCCACTCTGGCGGAATTGCTTCAACCCCCTTATAGGCTCCAAGTACCATGCCAATCGCGATACTGCGTGATGCATTATCGCCCCCTACCATGGCATTGCCCTGTATCGCCCTTTTTAGTCCCTCTTCCTGCTCGGCATATTTTAAGATAAAGTAAACGGCACCCGGTAGAGTTCCCTCTGTTGGGCTTGCTTTTCCCACCTTGATCGGTTCCGAGCGGCCGACATCCCAGAGTCTGGCCATACTGGTAAGTGCGAGGTCGTCGCTAAACGCTTCTTTAAAAAGGGCGGAATTTGGATCCGCTTCTTCTTCAACCTTGGCGATTGCCTGTAGCACTTTGTCCTTAAAAAAGCCGCCCATCTGCTCGCCAACCTCTTCGATAGCTTCCCGTGGCGCCATGCCATGGATCACACGGTGCGTCACGCGGGTAAAAAATTCTCCGCCACCAAGGGCATGAGCGTCTTTGTGTGTAAACATTGACTTTCTGGCAACATCGACAAGCTCCTCTTCCGATTCATAATAGGCATGGGCTGCGACATGGCGAATGGCCATGGCATTGGATATGCCGCCCAAGTGTTCAGTCGGAACGCCTTGCTTGACCTGGGCATAGGTCTCTTGCGTCATGGTACAGATCCATGAACCCCAACTCTTTTCCAGTCGTTTCATCCAGTGGGGAATCAACGCGGCGACACTGAACGGCCTGGGTGGATCCGCTATTTCAGCCAAATGCTCTAAGACCAAAATATTATAATCGCCGTAGTCGGTTGTGCCGCCCGCTTTTTTACCGGGATGATAATTTCTCTCGCCCCATCCAATGCCATGAGTTTGACCGCCCATCCTTTCACCGGGAGACATGAATTTCTCAATCGGTTTTTTTCCATAGGCCTCATAAATCTTTTGGGCGTCGTATTCGTAATGACTTCCCAAACAAAGCGCATCCCCGACGACCGCGCCAAAAAATGCACCTTTTATGGCATCACTCTTTTTGATGTTACTCATTATATTTATGGTTTGAACTGGTAGTGTAGAAGAATTTTTTGGTATGGGAACGAACTTCTATTCATGCCCTATAAACCTTCGGATATCAATACTCTCATTCACCTCGTTGATATCCTAGCGGAATTCGTAGCAACTTGAGGATTCGTATATTACCCATTGTTGTCCCTATGCAGTGGAGCATAGCGCAAGCTATACTTCACTATCAGATAATTAAGAGCATGGAGCAATTTTATGGTTCCACTTGGTCATCAGCTTGACCGTTGGGCAGACGCGCCACTTTACCGTGCAGTCGGACTCTGCCACTAAAAGGCTTGCCGGTGCGGATATTTTTTCGGCAAAAGTCGGCATCAACACTTCGCCGAGGGGTGTGCTGGTGATCGTAGATGATGTGAACCCTGCCGTCCTTTGCCTTCAGGCCGTCGAGGTAAGATGCGTAAATATTACCGATTTAAAAATTCTTAGGGAGCCAAGCGAATAGCCAAAGTCGGAGCAGGGAGGGAGGGGTGTCTGCGGCTGGCAAAACCATGGACGAGTCCACCCTCTTCAGTCTCTTTCGTTTCACGCATCACCATAAAGCTGATCTCCGAACTCGGGTGAGACTTGAGGAAGTTCGTCAGGTTTTCGGTTCGTACTCCGAAACGGCCTTTCTGAACTCCTTTTGGCAAAACAAAGGATCCCAAGTGTACAATTTTTGGGTTTCCTGGAAACGTGTCTCCTAGGTTTGCTTCATCCCAATTTGGAACTTCTCCGGCAAGGCCAAACACTTTGAAGGTACAATCCGGTAAATGGGAAGCTAAACCCCATCCGCTGGGTGCAAAATGGAGTAATAAATCGGCTTCTTGAATACCCGATCGATCGATTTGGCTCAAATCAAACTCTATGTATGCTTTTCTATTCATTGGCCCCTGGCTGATGGCATTCTTTACAAGCAGTAATATATCTGAGTTTTGGTTGTGAAATCCTCCGACGTATGTGTCCCTAAAGAGATTTACAACTTCTTTATCATCCGTAAAGAAGAGATGGTTTGGTATTCTTCCGACGAAGGCACCCTTGGATGTCTCGAAAAAAGTCCAATCGGCTCCATGCTCCAAAGGTTTGTCCTGCATGGTATCTAATTCTTGATGATTTTCCTCCTCTGCAGTCACCATACCCTTGACCTGGATGGTGTGGCGTTGGCCTGCATTTAATTCTACGATTAGATCAGACTGATTGTATTCCACCTTTACCTTACCTTCCATTACACGGGTATGTGTTTCACCTGTTTCTTCAAATACAGTAACTGAAAAGCGGGTGCCGTAATCGACAATATCCGCTTCGGGAGTAATGATTCGAAAGCCAAGTGCGGATTCAGGAACATAGGTCACTGCTGTGCCGTTAGTCAGTTCGCATTTCATTGAATCGATTAGCCTGAGGGAAACGGGAGCCTCCAGGGTGACCTCGGCCCCGGAATCAAACTTCAATGTTGCAAGCCCTTCAGCCAAATGGAGGGTTCCATTTGCCAGGCGGCTTCCCACAGCTGTGGTCAAATCGCCTCCTTCCCAGGTAGCGGAATAGGAATCCTTAATTAAAGCGAAGGTCTGTACCTCCTTAGGTTTTGGGAATAAGAAAAGGCTAAGCAGGAATACAACTGAAGCAGCGAGAGCCCATGGAATAAAAGACCTAAAAGAGGAAAATGCTACGACTTCCGTTTTATCAAACGGTTCGGGCTGATTAACCCATAAGGTTTCATCCACCGCAAGATTTGCATGCAGATCGGTCATTTCCAAATACAGTTTTCGGGCTTCAGCGTTTTGAGCAAGGTAGTCTGAAAGTTTTTTGACAGCTTCTGCATCCAGGTTTTCACACAAATGGGCGTCGATCAAATTACGGAGTTCGTCCTTCTTCATAATTTTGCTTCCAGTTGGAGTTTATTTTCGATGCAGGAGTGGAGAGCATGGCGAACGCGTTGCAAGGTTTTATAAACCGCCTCGACGCTTCGTTCAAAATGTTTGCCTAATTCTTCAACAGATAATTCATTAAAATAGTACTCATTGACTAGATCGGCATTTTTTTTCGGTAGGACTTTTAAGCACTCCTTGAGGAAATGCTTACGGGCATCCAATCGTTCGGAGTTTTCCATTCGTTCGATTTCAAGTAGATTAACGACTTCGTCAGCTAAGCGATACTGCCTGGACTTTTTACGAAGAAACATTTTTGCTTCGTTAAGCGCGAATCTACAGGCCCATGGTGCGAAGGGCTTATCGGGATCATAGCGGTCGATTTTATCCCAGAGTGCAACCGCGGTTTCCTGTACGATATCTCGAGCGTCGGCCACATTTGGGACTATCACCATGACATATCGGAGTAAGTCCTTTTCGGATTCGAGAAAAAGCCTGATAAAATCCTTATGAGTGCAGCTTCGTGGGTTAGGTTCTGGGGGTTCAACCGTCATTTACATTAAATATGCCCTTGGATCATAGATTTGGACAATAAAAAACAAAAAATATCTTAACATATGATTGGTTATCGAAATAATAAGAATTATTTTTTGAGGTTAGTAATATTTCGGTACGAGTAGAAAGTTGTAAAAAAAGTCCTTAACTTATTCAAATTCTTATGAATAATTTGGGTTCTAGATTTATGCTTAATTTGGGAGATTCCATCGATCATTTTTGATAAGTTTTTAGTCTGTAGTACGAATTTTCTAAGTAAGATTCAATATTTACGAAGTTATATCTTAACTTGGCATTAGACGAAAATTAAGAGTTTGTGTGTACTAGTATTTTTTTCATTGATTAGTTTTGATTTTAAGCTGATAGTTTGTAGATTGTTACCAATTAGTATGAGAAAATTAATAAATCAGTGTTTATCGTTAATTGTAACTCAATCAATATTCCTCCTTAACAAGCAAGAGATTCGAACACATCGGATTTCTTTAGTGTTACCTCTGTAAAGCAAAGAGGTATTTTTTAAATCAATTTTCCTCATCATTGAAGTACTCTTCTTTAATTGAGGCTTAACAAAAACCCAAAATTAAAACTAGTAGTGAAATATAAATCTATTACATCCGCCTTAATATTATTGTTATTCCCTGTCTTTGCATTCGGGGATAATCACGCAACGGACGCAGCTTCAGTACCTGATGCTGCTGAAGAATCAGAAGTAGCTATCGTGTACGACGGTTCCTTGAATCCCAATGATTTCGTTGGTGTAAGTTTCTGGCTTGCCACAGCCATGATGCTTGCTGCTACCGTATTCTTTTTTATCGAGCGAGACCGCGTTAAAGGAAAGTGGAAAACATCTCTCTCCGTAGCCGGCTTGGTAACGGGAGTTGCTTTTTGGCACTATTTGTACATGCGTGAAGCCTGGGTCGATACAGGCTCGAGTCCTACAGTATATCGCTACATCGATTGGCTTATTACCGTACCGCTACAAATTGTTGAATTCTACCTTATTCTTGCTGCGGTAACCAAGGTAAGTGCCAATGTATTCTGGAAGTTACTAATTGCTTCTCTTGTTATGCTTGTCGGTGGATATATGGGTGAGGCTGGTTACATGGAAGTTATGCCCGCATTTGTAATAGGAATGGCCGGATGGATTTACATAATCTACGAAATCTTTAAGGGTGAGGCTTCCCAACTCAATGAGAACAGTGGCAATGCTGCATGCCAACAAGCATTTAGAACCATACGGGCAATTGTCACATTTGGATGGGCTATTTACCCTATTGGCTACTACCTTGCATATTTAGGGGGAGGTTCTCATGACAGTGAAACCCTCAATATTGTCTACAACCTTGCTGACTTGGTTAATAAGGCTGCATTTGGATTGGCGATTTGGGTTGCTGCTACATCAGATAGCGAAACGGCCTAATTGAGCCAACCACGGCCAACCGCCATGGATTTAAATCACGATACCTTGAGTCGCCTGAAAAGGCGACTCAAGGATTGTTTTTTAGATGACGAAACACTTCGTGTATTTGTCGACGATGGTTACTTCTGGTCAGGCCAAGGGTTCAGGGGCCAACTCTCCATCGAGGCGGGGAATTGTTTTGGTGTACAGGAAGATCATTTACTAGAGATCGCTCTGTTTACCGAGCTATTACATAATGCAAGCTTAGTCCATGACGATATTGTTGACAGCGACTACGAACGAAGAGGTTATCAAACACTTTGGCATAGATATGGTCTATCGAAGGCTCTTCTTATCGGTGATCTTTTGATTGCAAAAGCTTTTGAGGTGGCTTCAATGTCTGAAATCTCTTCTACCGTGAAATCTAAATGGTCTCTTAGTTTATCGAATACGGTATCAGTCGCTGTTCGGGGAGCACTTTCAGAACTCGATTTTAAGTTGTCTGAGTCAGACGACTTATTTTCTAAGTATTTCCGTATGGCTAGTGACAAAACTGGTATGATGTTTACATTGCCTATCCGTTGCATTGGATACGCCGCTCAATTAAATGAATCCGAGATTGAAAAATTATCCGAGATTTTTTCTAAACTCGCGGTTGCTTATCAAATCCGTGACGACGAAGCGGATTACTTGGGGAATAAAACTGGTCGTGCCACGAAATCGGACTTTCATAATGATCGTCCCAATTTGTTTCAACTTCTATCAAAAAGTCCTTTGTATTCATCAGATTTCTTAATTCATGCGGCAAAATACCAAGAAAAGCTGATCGAGGAGGCAAAAGTTGGTTTGAAAGAATTTCCGAATAGTTTAAACAACATGACTTCTAATTTAGTTTTACCTTTTGTCCAACTGAGTACTAAACCCGATCTTTCTGCTAACTTGACTCATTAAAAATGATCGGGTCGAATTCCCCTGAAGAAGCAGTCGCTAGGCTAGAAAAAAAAAGTACATCTCCGATAGGGGTTAGAAAAGCTTTAATTATTGGTGCAGGTTTTGGAGGTCTAGCCATGGGACTTAGGCTTCGTCGACTTGGGTATGAAGTTACGATCATTGATAATAACCCGATGGCAGGTGGCAGAGCACAGGTATATCAAGAAGGCGGTTACAAATTTGACGCGGGCCCAACCGTAATCACCGCCCCGTTTCTGTTTGACGAACTTTTCAAACTTTTTGGAAGGAACCGGAAAGATTATATTGAATTTCTTCCCGTGGAGCCATGGTATCGCTTTGAATTTTCAGATGGAGAAAGGCTAGATTACGGAGGGAGTCTCGATCAAACGGTTTCTGAAATTAACCGTATTTCTCCAGGAGAGGGAACAGGGTACGAAAGCTTGGTAAGATTTTCCAAACGCATATTTCGGATTGGTTTTGAAAAACTTGCTGATCAGCCTTTTCACCGCTTTGGAGTAATGATCAGGCAGGTTCCTCCTTTGATTGCTTTGAAAAGTTATCTTTCTGTTTACTCATTGGTTGGGAAGTTTCTTAAGGACGACCGCCTTCGTCGTGCATTTAGTATCCACCCCTTGCTTGTTGGTGGAAACCCGATGCAAACAACTTCGATATACTGCCTTATCCATTACTTGGAACGAAAGTGGGGCGTTTGGTTTCCCAAAGGAGGTACGGGAGAACTCGTCCGAGCGTTGGTGAAATTATCTGAGGAGGTTGGAATCAAATTTGAATTGAATAGACAAGTAGACAAGGTACTTGTCGAGCATGGTCGTGCCAGTGGTATCGAGTTTTCAAATGGTGAGAAGAGACAATCGCAAATTGTCGTATTTGATGCTGACCCGCCCAAAGTTTATCGTAAACTAATTGATTCGACTTACCGAAAAAAGTGGACTGATTCTAAGCTTGATAACCTTTCTTACTCGATGGGCTTATTCGTTTGGTATTTCGGTACATCTAAGGAGTATCCGAATGTCCAACATCATACCATCATCATGGGTGAGACTTTCAAGGAATTACTTGCTGAAATTTATGATAAGAAGATTCTTTCGGATGACTTAAGTCTTTACCTTCACCGTCCTGCAGCAACGGATGCATCGATGGCTCCGGAAGGAGGGGATGCTTTTTATGTGCTTGCACCTGTTCCCAATAAAAAAGCCAAAGTCGATTGGAGTGATGCAGGAGAAAAAATACGCAAACAAGTTCAAAAACAACTTCAAAATACTTTACTCCCCGGTTTGGAGGATTGTCTCGATGTTTCTTTTTTTGTAACACCCGATGATTTCGAGGATAAGTTTAACACGCTTTGGGGTAGTGGCTTTTCAATTGCCCCACTCTTTACTCAATCAGCTTGGTTTCGTTTTCACAACAAGTCAGAAGAATTAGACAACCTCTATTTTTGCGGCGCTGGCACCCACCCAGGTGCGGGTCTACCAGGAGTATTATCTTCCGCCAAAGTAGTCGAGAAACTCGTTCCTCCCTCGCGTATCGATAATGAGGATGAATTTCAGCGTCTCTTTCGCTCTAAAAGCCGGACATTTTCCCTCGCTTCAATTCTCCTTCCTAATCATAGGGCTGAAGCGATTTTCCGGCTTTATTATGTTTGTCGGACTCTTGACGATTGGGCGGACGAGGGACACGAAGAAAAACTTCGGGGAGCTATGGAATGTTGGATGGATAACAAACCCCACCGACTCCTTGATCACTACAGGTTTCTTCAAGTAAGGTGGGGCTTGGATTCCTTGCCGATGACTGAACTTATGACTGCCATGATTAATGAACAGGATGGGGTGGTCATGAGAAATGAGACCGAGTTGTTTCAATATTGTCATGGGGTTGCTGGAACTATTGGCTTGATGACTTGTCCAATCTTCGGTGTTACTGATGAGTTGGCTCTCCAGCATGCTGATGATCTTGGCATTGCCATGCAGTTAACAAACATTTGCCGGGATGTTTTTGAAGATGCGGAAAATAATCGGATTTACCTCCCAGTTGATCACTTTAAATCACCGCCATCTCCTTCGGATATTTTACAGAACAAATCGAGCCGATGCATCAATGAAATTATCGGTGTCAAAAATAAAATTCTTGAAGAGGCCGATCGGCGTTATGCGAGTGCCGAGAAAGGAATTACCTATCTTCCCTGGCGAATGCGTATTGTGGTTCGCTGGGCTAGTCGTATGTATCGTGAGATTGGTGAATTGATCAAGGATGATCCTAAATTATATCATGAAAAACGTGCAGTCGTAAGCGGTTGGAAAAAACTGGGTATTCTTATTCCTAGTGCAGGTAAATCTTTTTTTACTTAATTTAGGATGAACTATTTTGAATTCCTCATGGTCTTCGTGGGAGTTCCCTTGGTCTCGGTTTTATTGATTGCATTCCGGAAGGGTAAAATAAACCAGTTTAACATTTCGGGCATTCTTTCTCTTAGCCTAATCGCTTTAGTCTACACCACTCCTTGGGATAACTACCTTATCTTTCGGGGAGTTTGGACATATCCCCCGGATGCGGTAGTTGGTAAGCTTGGCTATGTTCCCTTAGAGGAATACGGATTCATGATCCTACAGACGTGGCTAGCGGGTGTACTTTTTGCCCTTCTTCCGTTTACCAAGGAAATTCCATCCCTTCATTTTTCTCCTCTTGCTTCTTTACCTGCCTTCTTTCTTGGTGTTCTTGGATGTTTTCTTTTAATGAGCGAACGAGGAACCTATGCCGGTCTTATTTTAGTATGGGCATGCCCGCCACTTGCTCTTCAATGGTCTCTTGGATTCAGAGCCTTGATTAGTACTTTCAAACTTTGGCTTCTGCCTTGGGTGCTCCTGACTATATACCTTTGTTTGGCTGATGCCTTTGCCATTTCGAAAGGTATTTGGTCACTCAATCCCGAAACTCGGAGTGGTTGGGAACTTGGGAATTTACCCATTGAAGAAGCATTGTTCTTCACTTTTACTAACTTGTTCGTGTTTCAAGGGCTCTGCCTTTGGCATGCATGGAGGAAAGCCTAGTTATGAAATGGATCGAATGGGGAGCGGTTCCCTTTAATGGAAGTGCTCGGAAAGAACTTCCGCTTTCTTTTGCAAAGGGTTTACATACTCTTACACTTAGCCTTCTTTTACCGATGGGAATTCTTGGTTACATGAGTACGGATTGGCCCCTGGCGTGGCAACTTCTTCCCCTTTACCTAAGTCTATTTATATTCGGAATGCCTCATGGTGGAGCGGATCATCTTTTGCTCTGGGGTATGGTGAAGAAAAGTCCGCTAGGGTTTCGGATTGTAAGCCTGCTCGCTTATCCGCTTTTATCGATCGCTTATTTAGTGTGCTGGAATTTTCAGCCGGTTCCTTCCGCGATCTTTTTTTTAGCCCTAACTATTTTCCACTGGGGGCAAGGGGATAGGTACCTAAGCATCAAGCTTCACCGTGCTCAGTATCTAGTTCGATCCAAGTCGCTCTCTTGGCTTCACATCTTTGCTCGAGGGAGTCTACCCATTTTACTTCCTGGCTTCCTTGGAAACGAAACCTACCGATTGTTTCTTGAGTCCATGATCAGGCAGGGTGGTGGATCGGAGCAGAGTTTAGAATGGATCACCCAAAACCAAATTCTTTTTCTTATGGTTCCCTTTCTTCTGATCGGGTTTCAAATGATCGGTTCACTTTTAAAGCATACGCAAGAGGAACGAGTTGCCTTTTGCACCGAACTGTTGGAGTCAACATTTCTTTTTATTTGGTTTCTTTGGGTCCCTCCCTTGTGGGCAATTGGAACCTATTTTGCCCTTTGGCACAGCTTGCGGCATGGATTGCGAATTCTTTGGATGGATCAAGCAGGAAGAAAAGATCTTCTCGGTGGACATTTCCTCCGAATAAAGGGCAGATGGCTTCAACTTACCTCATTAATGACTGTTCTTGCCCTCTTGGGGCTTTGGTTGATTCTTTCGATGCCCCTTTATTTTCGAGGTATTCAATTGGACTGGCTTGGAAAGGCTATGTTAGGTATTTCAATACTGACCCTTCCTCACACTGTGGTGGTTTGTTTAATGGATCGTTTCCAACTAAGAAATGATAGAGTCAAGGGGAATTAATTTTGTAGGGTGAGCTCCTGTTGCTTGGCCAAGGCTTTACGAAATACACCTAGTCTTTCCTTTAGGTGTTCCTTTTGCGCCAGGTTGTTTTTTTCCTGAGGATCGCTTCGTAAATTGTAGAGTTCCTCACCATCGGGCCATTTCCCATATCGCCAGTTTTGGTTGCGGAGGGCATAGCCGAGGTTTTTGGGACCACGGGTAACCACGCTGTAAGCGTATTTCTTTTTACCCAGTCTTTCGGGATGTCCAAGAAGGGGGCGGAGAGATGATCCCTGTAAATGAATCGGAGCCTTCAAGCTAGCAAGATCGGCAAGGGTGGGGTAGATGTCGATCAATTCCACCATCGCTTCGGATGTAGTCCCTGACTTCGTTAAGCCGGGGGCTCGTACGATGAAAGGCACTTTTGCTCCGATATCAAAAAGAGTGACTTTGCCCCAGATAAAATGATCTCCCAAGTGATAGCCGTGGTCCGAAGTAAACACGATTACTGTGTCTTCCCAGAGACCCTGTTTCTTGAGACTGTCCATTACAAGTCCAAGTTGGGCATCAATAAAGCTGACGCAGGCATGGTAGGCCTGCATATATTCTTTGCGCAGGGCTTGGTTTTCTTTGGCGAAATTGAATCCGAAAGCCTCATATCTTTTCGAAAGAGCGGATTGAGGCAAAAAGTCCCAAAGATTTAACCGATCTGTTTTGTAGGTGATTTTGTCAAAGGGATAAAGATCGAAGTACTTATCGGGAGCAAGGAAGGGGACATGCGGTTTTTGTAATCCCAAGGCGATGAAAAATGGTTTGTTACC
>Ga0206125_10003660_pt1 | contig 14386 bp, 14 predicted proteins | sample Helgoland_Spring_4_FD_148598 | JGI IMG/M metagenome (GOLD analysis project Ga0206125, IMG submission 148598) | Pelagic subsurface seawater microbial communities from Kabeltonne, Helgoland, North Sea - Helgoland_Spring_Bloom_20160331_1 | ecosystem: Environmental > Aquatic > Marine > Epipelagic ... | reverse complement strand
ATTATCCCCACCATTGTGATTAGCAGATAAATACCAATCATGCCACCCATGATAACCACAAATAGCTACATTATCTTTTCCAGATGCTGCCCTTGCAATTCTAATAGCAATTGAATTCGCTTCTCCGCCGCTTCTTGCAAATCGAACCATATCAGCCCAGGGGTTTATCTCTATTAATGCTTCGGCTAAATAAACTTCCTCTGGGCAATTTAAAGTGCTCAAATTGCCTTTTTTGACAACCTCGATAACAGCGGAATCAACTTCATCATTACCATAGCCCAAAGAATTTGTACCAATACCCATAATAGACATATCTAGTAATTCAGTACCATCTAAATCCCATACTTTACAACCCTTAGTCTTAGAAAAATAACTTGGCCAATTTTCAGGCAAAAACATTTCAGGCCTCTTCGAGAGAAGCATTGTTCCTCCTGGAATTAATTTCTTTGCCCGTTTATATAAATTTTGTCCGGATCGTTTATTAACCATTTAATCTAATTTTAATGATTTTAAATAACCTTCATTCCTTATAATCTCTTGATTTTTAAAATTTTTTGAATTTTCAAGTATAAAGTTTGTATAGGTCAACCAATCTTTATCGCTTCCCAACTTTTTTATAATTATACTGATAGCTTCCAAGTCAACTGGCTCATCGACAGTCATACGAACTTTATTATAGTTTTTATCTGATACGTAATTCATGGCTTTGAATAAACTCCCTTGATTAAAATCGCAATTTTTTTTTATGAATGGGGTAACATGTTCCCTTTCAGAATAAAGAGTTGCCTCATTCCATGCCGTTTGAAGCGTCTCAAAACTAAAAATTTCAATATCTTGGCCATCTGGAAATGACTCAATTAAGGTATTCGAGGCGTAATCTAAATTATTGACCTCAGCCATCTCTATGATTTTATCAATCAATAAAGGGTCAACTAAAGGACAATCTGAAGTGACTCGGATTATTAAATCAGGCTTATAAATCTTTGCTATCTGATAATATCGATCTAATAAATCTTCTGTAGATCCAACAATAAAATCAACCTCTTCCTGTTTAGCAATATTTTCAATCTCTTTTGATCTTAATTCATTTGCAGCGGCGATAATAATTTTATGCGCCTTTTTTGATCTTTTCAACCGCTGCAGATGAGTCCCTAATAATGTTGAACGCCCTAGTTTCTTCAATACCTTTTCAGGAAATCTGGAACTACCTATTCTTGCTTGAGTGATTATTATAATTTGATTTTTCACCAATTTGAAGGATTTAGTAGCAATTTATCCTTCACGTTAATTGAATCCAATTGTACGAAAAATTCTGGACTTGAGATTTGATTTGAAATAAAATCGATATTTTCATTTAATTGCTGGACTGATTCAACGCCTGTTACCAAATAATCAATATAAGGATTTCTTAAAACAAAATTCAAAGCAATTTCAGCAACTGATTTTTTTTCATTTTTGCAAAGCTTTTGTAAAATGGTGAGTGGTTCTTTCAAGGATGACAACTTTTTAGGTAAACTATGGGGATTCATCAGATATAACCCTTGAAGAAATACTGACCTCACATGAATTTCGGTACCGTGCTTTTTTAGTAACGGTAAATATCCTTCAAATTTTCGATCTAACAAACTATAAGGTAATTGTACAAGTTCAGGAATACAGCCTAACTCCATTAATTTTCCTAATTGCTCCGGATAGTACAAGGAATAACCAATTTTTTTAATTTTTCCTGATCTCTTTAGTTCTAATAGTTCATGCCAAAGTGATGGGGTATTAATTAATGAATTTGGATCATGGGCAAGGAACCCATAAATAAAATCCACATTTAATCGCCTTAATGAATTTGATAAAGATGACCTTAACTCCATATTGGAGGTGACCTTAGAAAATTTTGTTACTATTTTAAAAAAATTTTTTGCTAATTTACCTATCCTTTCCTCTGAACTTCCATATGCAGAATGGGTATCCAAATACTTTATTCCATGATTTCTAGCTGAAGTAAAAATCATTTTGAGCTCGTTATCATTAGGGATCCCTTTTTCATTAGAAATTCCATAATTAATCCCAAATTGAGCTGTTCCTAGAGCTATCTTCACCATCTAATATTCTAAATAAAACAATAACTCTAGTTTACTTTTTCAGCAATAAGCTTTTTTAAACTATCAACCGACTCCCATTCATCATTTTCTCCAGATGAATATCTAAAACCTTGAGAAACTAATTTTGCATTGAATGTTTCAATATATTTTTTGATCTCCCATCTTGGTGTTTGAGGAGCAATTACGTAATAGGAACCCAAATCATAAGTATTGAATGAATCAGAAGAAGTTATCATTTCCTCATGAAGCTTTTCTCCTGGTCTAATTCCTATTATTTCTACTTTACATTCTGGCGCGATCGCTTTTACCACGTCTAAAATGCGATATGATCGGATTTTTGGGATAAAAACTTCCCCCCCCCATGCATTCTGGATAGCATACATTACCATTAATACTCCATCATTTAATGAAATATTAAATCTGGTCATATTAATATCTGTGACCGGTAATTTTCCTTTGTGCCTATTTTTTAAAAAGAATGGGATTACCGAGCCATTCGACCCCATAACATTTCCGTAGCGAACCACTGAAAATTTAATCTTAGTGTGCCCTCGTATATTATTAGCTGCGATAAATAGTTTGTCTGAAACAAGTTTGGTTGCCCCATATAAATTTACTGGAGCACATGCCTTGTCTGTCGATAAGGCGACAACTTCAGAAACCTCATTTTCAAGAGCAGCATGGATTACATTTTGAGCTCCTTCTACATTCGTTTTTATACATTCATCAGGATTATACTCAGCCAAATGCACATGTTTCATAGCCGCAGCATGAATTACTACGTCTACCTCTTTGAATGCCCTAATAAGACGCTCTCTATCTCTAACGTCACCTAAAAAATATCGCATCATTGGATACTTTTTTTCTGTGAAAATTTGTTCCATTTTATATTGCTTTTGTTCATCTCTGGAAAAGATTATCAGCCTCTGGATTTTGGGGAACTTCTTGAGGATATGCTTTGTTAGTGCTTGCCCTAATGAACCTGTTCCACCGGTAATAAGAATTGACTTATTTTCTAACATTTTTCAATTTATTAGTTATAAAATTTACTAAAAACGATATATCGCTCTTTTTAATCAAAAGACTATTCATCAGAATTGCTTTGTTTATTCTTAAATAAAAAATTATCGTCGTAATCGAACTGATCATTAAACTAAATGTGAGTGAAATAGCGGCTCCTGGAACACCATATTCTGGTATAAACAAAAAACCAAAAATAATACTACTAAGTAGTCCAATCACTGAAATAATAATCGAAATATCTACTCTATTCACAGCCAAGAAATGTTGTATAATTGGAGTAACAGCTCCTGACATAACAATCCCTGGAATAAGGATTTGAAATGGACCTACCAGAGGTAGATATTCCTTGCCATATAAAACCTGCACGACAGGAAAAATTAAGATTATAGCAATAATTCCTGAAACCGCTAAAATAAATGAAAGTAATCTGAAGGACTTATTTGTTAAATCAATAATTTCGATTTCCAAGGTCATCTTAGTTAATCTTGGAAACAAGATTGTTCCTAGAGCATTTGGTATTTTATCCAATAACATACCATACCCCCTAGCTAAAGAAAAATATGTAACTTGAGAGGGTATTAAGTAAAGGATCACGATTGTGTTTGAAGTGTATGCTTTGCAATTTTCTATTAGCCCTTGAAAATAGAGTTTATAACCATAAGTGATAAGGTCTTTTATTAGCAAAAAATTAACTCTTTTTAAGGTAAATTTAACTAGTCCTATTCTTAAAACCCCAAAAATAACAGAAATTAAGAGAGCAAAGGTTGACGCAAGAACGATACCTCTTAAGCCTAAATTAAAACCAACAACAAATACAATTCCAAGGACAGAAGCTGTTAATGATTTTAAAATAAGCATTCTATTATAGTTTTTTACATCTTCTTTATGAAGGAGCAGGTAACTATAATTCATGTAAATGAAATTTAATGGTATTTGAAGTAAAACAATATAAATTAACTCTTCAACATTCTCTTTGCTCTTGGCAAACAATAAGGAATAAAAAAAATCAAAATTTGCATAATAACCTAACACTAGTAAAGAACTTGTTAGAATAGCTAATATATTTAAAATATAAACAACATCGGGGAGGGTATATTTCTTTTTTCCTAGAAAATATACCGCGGCCAAATCGAGTTTTAACCTACCAAATATTTCTGCATAAGTTGGGATCTGACCAATAATTATTGATATCCCCAGTAATTCTGGACCAAGTTTTCTGGCAATTACAACACTTGTAATCAGTTGTAAGCCATATAAAAATATTTCTCTTTTAAAAAGAGAAAAAGATTTGTCACCTAAATTCATCAAAAAAGATCAAAATGTTATCTAAATTTATGATTTAAAATTTTCTTATTTTAGCTTATGCTTTTTCTTAGCGAGAAGAATGAATCAACGATGAGTTTAAACCAATTTATACCTAATTTAAAGAAGTAGTGCTTTTAAGTCAACAATCTAATTGTCCGAAATAAGAGTTTTATTAGTGCGCTTTTTTAGCCTCATTTAAAATAATAATCAATGTTTCCATTAAAGTCTCGCATCAACTAAATTTCTATTAACCGTTGATTTTACATCATAAATAATTGACTTTCTATTCTTTTTAAGATTACCAAAATTAATGTTCGCAAATTCTCTGTGATTAACTGCATGTACTATTGCATCATACTTTTTTTCTATTTGACTTAAAAGGGAAATTCCATATTTGCTTTCAACTTCATTTTTATTGGCATATGGATCATAAATATCCACCTTTAACCCAAACTGTACAAGCTCGGTGCATATATCTATCACTCTAGTGTTCCTTATGTCTGGACAATTTTCTTTGAAGGTAAACCCAAGAATGAGAACATGTGCCCCCAATATTTTTTGCCCTTTTTGAATTAATAATTTAATTATTTTGTTTGAAATAAAGTTTGTTATGTTATCGTTAACGCGACGCCCTGATAGTATCACTTGAGGATGGTATCCAAGGCTTTCAGCCTTGTGTGCTAGATAATAAGGATCAACACCAATGCAATGCCCACCTACCAAACCCGGTTTATATTTTAGAAAATTCCATTTTGTTCCCGCTGCCTCTAAAACATCATTAGTATCTATACCCATCTTATCAAATATTAAGGCAAGTTCGTTCACAAAAGAAATATTTAAATCACGCTGCGCGTTTTCAATCGCCTTAGATGCTTCAGCCACTTTCAAGCTTGGTGCTTTATGAGTTCCTGCTAAAATAATACTTCTATATAAAGCATCGACTACCTCAGCAATATCAGGTGTCGATCCAGAAGTAACTTTTTTGATTTTGGTTAAAGTATTTGTTTTATCCCCTGGATTAATTCGCTCCGGAGAATAACCGCAATAAAAATTTTGATTAAACTTGAGACCAGAAGCTCTTTCTAAAACTGGAACGCAATCTTCTTCAGTACATCCAGGATATACCGTTGATTCAAAAATAACAATATCATCTTGCTTCAAAACTTTTCCTATCATTTCCGAGGCCATCAAAAGTGGGGCTAAGTTTGGTGCCTTGAATTGATCAATCGGTGTTGGTACCGTTACGATATAAACATTACAAGAAATCAAATCCTGTAAATCGTAAGAAAAGACTAATCCTCTGTCTATGTGTTTTTCGGAAAGACTCATAACTGATTCTAAAACTTCCAAATTGGCCTCATTCGTAGAGTCTTTCCCTTGATTTAATTCTTTGACCCTTGATTGATTAATGTCAAACCCAATCACTTTGTATTTTTTACCAAATTCAATTGCAAGAGGTAAACCAACATAACCTAATCCTATAATTCCTATTTTCTTTTCTGCGAAATTCATAACTAAAAAATTTTCATATTTTGAACATGGTAAATTAATTTTCTATACACTCCAGATGAAGAGACTATTATGATCAAACCTCACTTTTACTCAATATTACTTGTTGTAAGGCATTAAAACTTATGGTCTTTTGAACTAACCTACGGCTTCGCCTCCGTCCCTCCCAAATGGAGCGGGTCGTGAATCACTCAATCAACATCCACCTCCTATGCCAAGGTTAATTTAATGAGGTAATTCAGACCTTTTAATTCTACCCAGTCGTGACTTCCTGATGTTTTGGTAATCACCCCTCGTTGAGTGCCTAGTAGCTCCACTTCCGCTCCAACATTTTTTTTAATCACTTCGTGGGCGACTAAATTTTTATCTTCAGTCACCTCTTTTAAGATCAATACTTCATCTGCACTCACTTTCGCCGGCTTCCCCAGCCAATGGAGGTAACGTACCGCCCCATTCACCTCAAATACTTTATTTTTTTCTCGCTGCTCAATATTCACCAAGACTATAGAAGGCAACAGCGGTATGCCAATTTTTTTCTTTCGATCGCTGCGTTGACGCATCTCGGTTCTTATCGGACAATACGCCTTCACACCTGCCTTTTCAAGCCGCTGCGCGACTTTCATTTCAGCGCGAGGATTCGTATAGAGTACCAACCAATCCATACGTTTAATTCACTGATTCATTCATATGCAATATGTTCCGGCTTTGGGGAGATACTTCAGCACCTCTATATGAGGATGACGACCTATTTGATCCTCAATTTTTCTCCTCAATCCCATTAAATAATCATGATTGAGAAGATAACCGCAGATCACGATTTCAATAGTACCCGTCCCTTTGGGATAGTCCCCCAAAAGCGAAATGGTTCGTACATCACCCATACGCTCAATGACTTTTTCTGCTATAAATTCCAATCCCAAATGCTGATATACTATCCCTTTCAAGGATGAAAAGAGGGAATGCCCTGTGTTGACTAGGTATTGAATTTTGTTGCTTTCTTTATTTTTAGTGAGGTAGCCAGCCGCTGCCAAGTGATTAAGCTCTTTGCGAATGGCATTTGTCGATTCTCCAAATTTTTGGGCAAGACCATTCAAATGTTCTTTGTTGGTCGCCACAATGAAAAAAAAATTTAAGAGCCGTAATCGGATCTTCGAAGTGCTCAGGGTTTCTAACAATGGTAGGTAGCTTTTAAATTTACGTGACAAAAGTACTTGTACTGATTTGTGTCTGCAAATAATTTAGTTTAAATTTAATCTCTCTCCAACAAAGATTCCTTATTAATGTAACAAACCTTGTAATTCCTTTCTCGGATGATTTGTTACATTATGATAGTCTTTCCATTTCAAAAGCTCAAATGATTCCATTATTTCAACTAAATTTAACTCATTTTCCTATTGTCCATTTTTTTTTAAATAGTTTTGTGTTCTACTATTAAAATTCATTATCCGATCTACTTTAGCCCTCTTTTAATAATAATTAATTGAACACTATGGAACGACATAATCAAACCTCGGAATCTGATGAAATCAACTTCATTGAATTGATTCAAACAGTCTGGAAAAATCGTAAAATCATCATCATCATAGGTATAGTATTCACACTACTTGGAATCGTTTTTGCTTTGAATAGTACCAATATATATACAGCTTCGACTACCTTTATCCCAAAGGGTCAAAGTAATACTTCAGTAGGAGGGAATCTAAGTGGACTCGCTTCGCTTGCAGGTATTAATTTAGGAGGTGGTATGAATGGGGGCAACACTTTAATCTCCGCCACATTGTATCCGATGATAGTCAAAAGTAATCCTTTCATAGAAACTCTATTAAAGATTAAAGTCCCAAAAGATGGGAGCATGATTGGACTTCATGATTATCTTACTCCCACGACGAGTACAACAAATTTTTTAGGTACATTTAAAAAATATACTATAGGATTACCGAGCCTAATTAAAACAAGTTTATCCAGTGGGAAAGATGAGCTAGCTGTTTTGAACAATACCAGAGGTATAAAGAAACTAGCACTAAAAGAAGAACGAATCTATAATAGTGCCAAAAAATTAATAACTTTAGCCATTGATGAAAAAGAAGGATTCATAACGTTGAGTGTAGCGTCAGATAATCCAGAAGCGGCTGCAATCATAGCTCTAAGTGCCCAAAATCTCCTTCAAAAAGAAGTGATTAATTTTAAAATCAAAAATGCCCAAGAATTACTGACTTTCACAGAAACCCTTTACGCAGAAAAAAAAATAGCTTTTGAGGTCTTGCAAGATGAATTAGCTACCTTCCGCGACCAACATCAAAATATCAGCTCAGGGCTCTTTGAAAACAAACTGAGCCGATTGGAATCAGAACTGACAATCTCATATGCTGTGAATCAAGAATTAGCCAAGCAAGTGGAACAGGCCCGAATTCAATTAAGAAAGGATACCCCCATCTTCACCATTATTGATCCTGTGGTCATCCCTAATCAAAGAACTAGACCCAAGCGCGCACTCATAGTATTCGGATTCACCTTTTTGGGAGTTTTCTTAAGTCTCGGCTATGTGCTGATCAAAGGCCCTTTTACCACTATGAGAAAGCAGATATTAGAAGGTAGTGAAACAACTTGATAATATCGAGTGTTTAAACCTTGATCCACTCCACCTTGGAATGGCTTCTTCTTGTCACCTGGAGCCATCCTTTACTTTCAATCCCCCATCACCCTCTTCATATAATTTTTCCCCGTCATCGCAGTTGCCGTGATCAATCCAGAAAAAAGCGCCCCACCCACTCCTGCTGTCACAATGTCCTGACCCGTAAGATATAGCCCCTTAATGGGTGTTCGTGGTTGTAAAAACTTCTGGCGATAACGACTGGGCGAATGATCGATTCCGTAGAGTTCTCCTTTTTGATAATTCGCAAAGTTTTTAGTCGTTAAGGGCGTAGACAATTCATAATGATCGATGTAGTCTTTCAAATGCGGTAGTTGCTCAAAAAGATGTGCCAACAACCGCTGTGTAATTTGTTCTTTCAACGCCTCATATTCTGAACCTCGATGCATCCATTGCGTTCCCTCCCACTGTGCGAAAGTCTCATAAGGCAGTAGGGTGATGACATCAATGGTACTACGGTCTGGGTAGCGCGCATTCCAACTCGGATCTTTCGCGGCAGGAAAGGAAATGTAGACCACGGGAAAGGGTCGATCTTGATCCTCAAGATAATCTGCCACGGCCTGATCATGATCTACTCCTTGGGGATAAATCCATAAATTATTCTTTGGTAATTTTAAAGATTCAGGAGATCCTTTGAGGCCTATGTACAAACAGCCATGGCCCACGGACGGTTGAATTTTCTGTAGTTGAGCCTCAAGCTTATGTTTGGCCTTTGGGGTATCTGGTATCAGCTGCTCATAGGTATTGAAAATTCCAACACCACTCACTATCTCATCGGCAGCTATATCCCTACCATCTTGCATCCGGACCCCAAGTACTTTGCCCTTGTGAATCCGTATTTCACTCACCTCAGCGTTGGTCATGATTTGTGCACCATGGACCTCCAAAACCTCATTGACCGTTGAAATAATGGCACCTGACCCTCCTACTGGAAAACTGCCCCCATCAAAATAATGCTTGACTACCGAGGCGTGCATGGCAAAACTGCTTTGGCGCGGGGGCAATCCATAATCCCCATATTGGGCGGTCAATACCTTGATCAATGCTTCATTTTTGGTCAACGATGACAAAACTTTATAGGTGGTTTGATCCGTAAATTTTAAATATTTTTTGGTCAAGAAAGTACCCAAAAAACGGCTCACCCATTGGGGCAATGTCTTATTTATGTAGAACTTACCCATGGCTTTATTTGCCTGAAAAACTAAATCTACATAGCGATTAATCGCTGGGCCCTCTTCGGGAAAATAGGCCTTCATTTGGACTTTGAAATTTGTAACGCCTTTGACAAAATCATAGGTCTTGTCTCCAATAATCACCCGATCATAGACTTCACCCATGTCTGCCCATTGTAGTTTTTTATCTGTGATGTAATCAAACAGTTTTCGGATGGCACTATTGGGCCGCTGTACTTCTCCGATGTAATGAATGCCTACATCCCATTCATAATTCTTACGCTTAAATATATGGGTAAAGCCACCCGCAGTATAATGTCGCTCTAAAATCAACACTTTTTTGCCTGATTTGGCCAGTAACGTCGCGGCCGTCAAGCTCCCAATACCTGACCCAATCACAATGACATCATACTTATTGGATAAATGGGGCTGTTTCTTATACGATTGAATCATCTGGATGAACCTATTTATAAGGAATTTAAAAAATCTGAATTTAAAAAGCCGTGCTCTGGTTTAATTTAATGTGAATGCTCTCATTTTTTGCTCTTTTTATACCTAATCACCTACCTATTGAAAATAAAAAAGCCCTGCCAAATAATGACAAGGCTTTTACTTAAATGACTTCTTGGATTAATTCCAAGTTTTTACCGTATAATGGGTAGTACTTCTTAAATAATCAGAAACGGTTCCTATGGTTTTAAGAAATTTTGAAAAGGCTGCGCCCTCAGTCTCTGAAGTGGGACCAAAATCAAGGGCATCTTGGTAGGTGTCATATACTGTGTAAATGTAATGCGACTCGCCATTTTCATTGCCATGAAGCGTCTGCCCCAATGATACATAGCCCTTTGGAGAAAATGATTCGTTTAAGGTCACGAATGCCTTGGCAAACTTATCGGCATCCTTTACTGAAAAAGTCCAAAGTTGACTGATTTTACCGTCTCCCTTATCCGTATTGTATCGAATCAATCCCTTACCTGATTGTGCTGAAACGATTTCACATAAAGTAGCCAGCTTGGCTGAATACAAATCATATTCGGTTCCCCCTCTGAGATTTCTCATAGCAGCCAAACCTTCAGAAGTTCCTGAATATTGTAAATGATGGGTCGCTTTTTGGTTTTCTCCACTAAAGGAAACAGCGCTTAACTCAAGACTGACACCTTCGGGGAAATCAATGCTGGAGTAAAATCCATCAACTAACGCCACTACAGCATCTGCATTTCCTACAGGCACTTTAATCCCCGTTTGCTCCCAAGTAAGGGTTTGCGCATGGGCCACGGTCATCAGGGCCACTAAAATAAAAGTAAATAATTGTTTCATGGTATTATGATTAGTTAAAAATTTAAATGAATAATCAAGATACAAATTATTGTTTTGAATACAAGATTTATCAAAACATCTTAGTCCGTCTCCATGTGCCAAGTGAACTACAATTATAGTTTCGAAAAATGAATGAATGAGCTGTTTTTTCACCCTTATAATTCTAAAGTAACTAAAATCCACCTGTCTGAGGTAATTTCATCTCCCTACAATTCAAAGTAGACTTTGCTTGGCAGTTTTAATGATATTTTCATTAATTTTGCTCTTTTAATTTAATGCCTCAAATAAAGAATTACATTTTAAAAATGAAAACAATCTTACTCGGTTTAAATGAACTTAATTTTCAATATATAAAGTATTACATTAAAAAGGGGCATTTAAAAAATTTCAATATATTATTTAATAACGGAGTCATTGAGACTGAGTCTGAAAGCAAATATGATTTACTAGAGCCCTGGATACAATGGGTTACCGTTCATACCGGAATGACTTTCGATGAGCATCAGATATTCCATTTAGGCGATATTACAACACGAAAAGATTTGATGCAGATATTTGAATAATTGGAATCAGAAGGAAAAATTATTGGTGCCGTATCTCCCTTTAATGTTGATAATAGACTCTCAAACGCAGCTTTTTTTGTCCCTGACCCATGGACCGTTACACATACGGTCGGTGACGTTTTGCTCAAAGTACTCTCGCAAACTATTTCCAAATTAGTTAATAATAATGCCTCGGGAAATCTAAATATAAGAAATATTCCTGCACTTTTACTAGGTGTTTTGAAGTATGTTCCATTAACTCGATATACCCATTACCTATCCCTGGCACTCAAAATTAAAAAAGCAGGAGTGAAAGCTGTTATTTTAGACAGTCTACTTTCTGATGTTACGATTTCATTGCTAAAAAAGAAAAAATTAGATTTCTGTAATTTATTTTTAAACTCCGGCGCTCATATACAGCATCACTACTTATTTAATTCTGCTCCATATGAGGGCCCTTTTAAAAATCCTAGCTGGTATTGTTCGGATAATTGGGATCCTCTTTTTCTCATCCTTAAAGAATACGATAATACCATTGGCAGATTGCTAAGTTTAAAAGACATCAAATTAATTGCGGCAACTGGGTTACACCAGCAACCCCATGAGCATCAAACTTACTATTGGCGATTAAAAAATCATGCACAATTTCTCAAACAAATTGATTGTTCCTTTTCTCGAGTGATACCAAGAATGTCAAGAGATTTCTTAATAGAATTTTCAAATATCGAAGAGGCTGAAAATTGTCAAATTATACTTGAGTCTTATAAAATGCAAAATAATGATGAAGGGGTCTTTAAAGTTGATAACAAAGGTGAAAGCTTGTTTGTGGAATTAGTTTATTCAAATCCAATTGATGAAAACGATAAAATTTATTCTAACATTGATGAAAATAAAGAAGTTAATAATTTCAAATCTCATCTAGCATTTGTAGCAATTAAAAATGGTGAACACAATGGATTAGGATATCTCACCTCAAATTTTGACCTTAATCTGGGCAAAAAAATACAATTAGCCGAGGTTAATGCCCTTTTGAAAAGAACTGTTTTAGAATCTTAAATTTGGGATTTAATCCACGACTTAATTCTGCTAAACTTTAAATTATTATTAATAGTAATCTGCATAAAGAGAACTTATTAATGATAAATGTAAAGCATAAAATAAATAAAATATATCTGTTTGAGGTGCCTGCTTTCTAACTCTCTGCGCTCACAGCTGATTAAATTACTGGAAAATACAGAAAGCCCAGTAGGCTAGATATCACTCCGCTGCTGATCCACTTGCTCATAACTATCATCATAATCTTGACGAACCGTTCCCAACCAGCGATCCCAGATCAAAAAATACAAGCCATAATTGCCTTCAAAATGCTTGTGATGTAAATTGTGATTGACCGAAGTATTGATCCATCTTCCTATGAAATGCTTGTGAAACCTTTTGGGGTACAACTCATAGCCCAAATGCCCATATACGTTGTAGGTAATCATAAAAGTCAAAAAAGCGAGCAAGGCAGTTCGGTGATAAGGAATCAACCAAACAATGAGAAAGATAATGGAAGCTTCAATCACCGCTTCCAAAGGATGAAAAGCATAAGCTGCCCAAGGGGGAAGGGTTGGTGGATTTGTGATGTACTAAATGAAAATAATTAAATAATTTGGGATGATGCATGAGATGATGCATCCAATAAAAATACGTATCATGCAAAAAAATCATGAGCACGATGCTCAAGCCCCAATAGCCCCATTCATAGGTAACTATTTCATCATAGACCAAATTAAATTGATGCAAGGGCGCTGCAATGACCAAAACCCGACCATACTGAAAATAGCTAAAATGATCATGGGGAAGCCCATTTTGTCTTCCAAGATGCCGACGAAGGCGGTGTTGGCAACAGTATAGATACATGCTCAGATACAGAAAAGGGAGTGACTGTAGATGAAGAAGGATGTTTACTTCCCCTTTATTCAGATGATCTCTTCTTGGATACAAATGGGGTTACCCTCAAAGCAAAAGAAAATACCATCTTGGGAGCCAATTATAGCTTTAATTCAGAGATTTGTAGGGTAGTAGATGATGCTCTTTTCAGAGCGCTAGTCGCTGATGACCAAGATCTTTCAAAGCTGGTAACCACCCGAGTCACTGATTTGAATAATTTATTTACTGCCACAACTGTGAATTTTGATATCACTTCTTGGGATGTCAGTAAGGTCATCAATATGAAATGTCTGTTTTATCAAGCGAGCTCGTTTAACCAAGACCTCAGTTCCTGGGAAGTAAGTAAGGTAACTGCCATGGCAGAAATGTTTTATGGAAGTGTCGCCTTTAATCATGACCTGAACGCCTGGAGGGTAAATGAAGTTACAGACATAACCCGAATGTTTTTTCTCTCCATGTCATTCAATCAAGATTTAACTATTTGGCAGGTAGACCAGATAACCAAATGCACGGATTTCAGTTTTAATGCTGCTGCATGGACGGCCTCTCAGCCCAACTCCACGAGCTGCATAAAGTAAAATGCCTCTTCTGCGATATCCCTTAATCTTAAAGTTTTTTTGACTCCTGAGTAAAGAATCATTGGTGTTTGTAGCGTAATGAATAAGCCAAAATATGTGCCCTTTACTTTTCCATTCTCAAACTCTTTAAGCACAAGCTTAATTAATCTTAATAAACTTAAAAAGTTAGATTTAACATGTGGGTATCGAAATATTTTTTATTTAAAAAGTCTTTAGTCCAATTTTTCAAGGTCAAAGTCCCCCATCAGTTATTTCGGAATCT
>Ga0206125_10003659_pt1 | contig 14387 bp, 14 predicted proteins | sample Helgoland_Spring_4_FD_148598 | JGI IMG/M metagenome (GOLD analysis project Ga0206125, IMG submission 148598) | Pelagic subsurface seawater microbial communities from Kabeltonne, Helgoland, North Sea - Helgoland_Spring_Bloom_20160331_1 | ecosystem: Environmental > Aquatic > Marine > Epipelagic ... | reverse complement strand
CACACAATGGTTGTCGTCCACCCAAAAAGCGTCGCGTGTAAGAGAGACATAGAATGGCTAGATATCTTGGACCAACTTGTAAATTGTCACGCCGTGAGGGAACAGATTTGTTCCTCAAGAGTGGCGTCCGCCCGCTTGAATCAAAATGTCGTGCAGAGAGCGCACCTGGCCAGCATGGTCAGCGTCGTGGTCGTCTTTCTGACTACGGTGTTCAGCTGCGGGAAAAACAAAAAGTTCGTCGTATTTACGGCGTGCTAGAGAAGCAATTCCGTAACTACTATAAAGACGCAGCGCGTCAGAAAGGCAACACAGGTGAAAATCTGTTGGCCCTTCTTGAGTGTCGTCTTGATAACGTAGTTTATCGTATGGGCTTTGGTGCAACTCGCGCCGAATCTCGTCAGCTGGTTGCCCACAATGCTATTTTGGTAAACGGCCAGAAAGTTAACATCGCATCTTTCCGAATTCAGGAAGGTGATGTTGTCGGTCTGCGTGAAAAATCCAAAAAGCAGCTACGTGTACAAACTGCACTGCAGTTGGCCGCACAGCGTGGTGAAGTTGAATGGATGCAAGTAGATACAAATAAGATGGAAGGCACGTTTACGCGCAATCCAGATCGTGCTGATCTGCCTGCCGAGATCAATGAAAACCTGATCGTCGAACTTTACTCGAAGTAATTGTTGAGCTAATACGGGAAAAAATATGCAAAATTCTGCAAATGAATTTCTGACCCCACGCAATATTGATGTAACGTCTTACAGCGCTACACACGCCAAGGTTGTACTCGAGCCGCTCGAGCGCGGATTTGGTCACACACTGGGCAATGCACTTCGTCGTATCCTGCTGTCGTCTATGTCAGGTTGCGCCATTGTTGAAGTGGAAATTGACGGTGTTGAACACGAATACAGCGCTATCGAAGGTGTTCAAGAGGATGTAATGGAAATTCTCCTCAACCTTAAAGGTGTTGCAGCCATCATGGAAGGTCGTGATGAAACTACTGTATCGCTGAATGTGAAAGGTCCAGCTGTTGTTACTGCTGGCGATATCACTGTAGACAGCCATGTTGAGATTGTTAATCCAGAGCACGTTATTGCAACTATCTCTGGAAAAGCCAGCTTAAACATGCAGCTGCGCATTGAGCGCGGTCGCGGCTACCAGCCATCGAACACTCGCATCACTGATGAAGAGAATCGTACTATTGGCCGTCTGCAACTGGATGCGTCATTCAGCCCGATCCACAAAGTATCTTACAGCGTTGATAATGCTCGTGTTGAAAACCGCACGGATCTCGACAAGTTAATTCTTGAACTCGAGACCAATGGCACTATCGATCCTGAAGAGTCTATCCGTCGCGCAGCGACCATCCTGCAACAGCAGATGGCCGTATTCGTGAACCTGGAAGGCGAAACTGCTGCAGAGCCTGAAGAGAAAGAAGAAGAGATTGATCCAATCCTTCTGCGTCCTGTTGACGATCTCGAGCTGACTGTACGTTCAGCGAACTGTCTTAAAGCAGAGAGTATTTATTATATTGGTGACCTTATTCAGCGCACAGAAGTTGAGCTGCTCAAGACACCAAACCTGGGTAAGAAGTCACTTACTGAAATTAAAGATGTCTTGGCTTCACGCGGACTTTCTCTGGGCATGCGCCTTGAGAACTGGCCACCAGCAAGTTTAAAAAGTGAACGCGAACTCGTTTAAGAACTCTTGTTTACAAGATAAGTTAACGAATTCGATAGATATCATTGCTGAGAAAGCAACGAACTAAGGAATAACAACATGCGTCATCGCTATAGTGGCCGCAAGCTAAATAAGACCGGCACTCACAAAAGAGCTATGTTCCGCAACATGACTGCTTCATTGGTTGAGCACGAGCTGATTAAAACCACTCTGCCCAAAGCTAAAGAACTGCGTCGTTTTGCTGAACCGTTTATCACTCTGGCCAAAGAAGACAGCGTTGCTAATCGTCGATTAGCTTTTGATCGTCTTCGCAACAAGGCGACAGTAGGCAAGTTGTTCTCTGACTTGGGCCCACGTTTCCTCGAGCGTCCAGGTGGTTATGTACGTATCCTTAAGTGCGGTAACCGCACTGGTGATAATGCACCAATGGCCTATGTTGAGCTGGTCGATCGTGCCGCCAATGACGTTGTTGATGTAGAAGAGACTACTGGCGAATAAGTACTTTCTATTCGCTGTAAAAAAACCGGACAGTTTAAAATGTCCGGTTTTTTTTCGTCTGCTGTTTTATCACCTAAGCTACCAGATCTTTACCCGCTGATCCTCTGGCAAGAACAATCCATCGCCTTCCACAACATCATAAGTCTTGTAGAAATCTTCCATGTTTGGGAATACGCCATTGATCCTATAGATATCGGGCGAATGGGGATCGGTTTTGACAATGATCTCAAGTAGCTGATCGCGCCACTTAATTCTGCTCGACTGAGCATTGCCCAAAAAGAAACGCTGCTCGCCGCTAAAGCCATCAATCATCGGTGAAGGCCTCCCCTCTAATGACATACGATAGGCCTTAAGAGCTATTGATGTGCCCCCCAGATCGCCGATATTCTCGCCCAGTGTCAATTCACCGTTAACAAACAGGCCGGGTAGGGCTTCAAACTTATTAAACTGTTCAACCAGCCCCTGAGTTCGCTGCTCAAACTGCTGGCGATCAGACTCCGTCCACCAGCTTTTTAAATTACCATCACCGTCGTACTTACTACCCTGATCATCAAAGCCATGGCCAATCTCATGGCCTATAGTGGTGCCAATAGTGCCGTAGTTATAGGCATCTTCAGCATTGGGAATAAAGTTCGGTGGTTGCAGATAAGCCGCCGGAAAGACAATCTCGTTTAGACCGGGATTGTAATAGGCATTCACTTCCTGTGGAGCCATAAACCATTCATCTCGATTAATTGGCGCACCCAACTTGGCCATATTTTCATTGTGACCGAAAATTCGTGAGCGTTGGATATTGCCAAACAGATCGCCGCTGTTCACGGTTAGAGCGGAGTAATCTTTCCACTTATCTGGATAGCCAATTTTAGGCGTGAACTTGGATAGCTTTACCAGCGACTGCTGTTTCGTCTTATCACTCATCCACTCGAGATTTTCAATCGACTCCGCATAGGCGGCGATCAGGTTTTCAACCATGGTAATCATCCGCGCCTTGGAATCTGGCGAGAAATGTTTAGCCACATAGAGTTGCCCCAGCAGTTCCCCAAGATTGCCATTGATCGAACTAATCGCCTTGCGCCAACGCGGCTGTTGTTCCTCTCGTCCATAGAGAAATTTTGAATAGAAATCGAAGCGCGTATCGACAAACGCTCTGGGTAGATAATTCGCGTAGCTGGATAGTACATTAGCGCGTAGATAATCTTTCCAGGACTCTACCTCAACTTGGGTAAACAGCTGGTTAAAGGCGGACAGGTAACTCGGCTGCACAACGATCACAGTCTCGGGTAAATCAATGCCGATACCCAACAGATAGGTTTCCACATCCAGATTGGAGAGCATCGCGCGAAACTCTTTAGCGACGACTTTGTTGTAGCGCTTGTCAGCATCGCGGTTATCGATTTTATTCCACTGGTGCTCAGCCAGCTGGCTCTCCAGGGCAAATATACGCTCAGCGGCAGCGCTGGCATCTGTATGACCGGAAAGACTGAGAAGTTCTGCCAGATAGGTTTTATATCTGCCAGTAATTTCCACGCCGCGCTCTGAACTATCACTGTAGTAATCGCGGTCGGGCAGGCCGAGTCCCGATTGCACCAGATGCAATATATAGCTTGTCGCATCTTTATCGTCCTGACCCACATAGAGGTTAAATGGCGCATCGATACCGGCCGGATTTGAGCTACCGAAAAAGGCGACAATATCTGCGTGGGTTTTAAGATTGTTGATTTGCTCAAGATAGTCGGCGACCGGTTCTATACCCAACTCTTCAATACGTGCCACATTTATAAAAGCACTGTAGTAATCACCGATCTTTTTTCTCGCAGGATCGCCCTGATGATCCGCTGCCGCAGCTTCCACAATCACCCGGGACTGTTCGAGGCTCTCTTTGCGCAAGGTCATATAGCTGCCCCAGCCAACCTCGTCGGCGGGGATCTCGGTGGACTCCAGCCACTTGCCGTTGGCATAGCGGTAAAAATCATCCTGGGGGCGCACTGAAGTATCCATTCCAGTCAGATCAATACCGGATATTTGCGGAAGTTCGCCTTCTGTAGGCGCATTGTTGTTCTGATCGGAACAGGCAGCCACTAAAAGTAATGCTGCAAAGGACGTTAGGACTTTATTGATAGGAAATTTATACATCTGGTGCCTCTTTAATCAAATGAGCTTTTATAACGAGCAATTAAATTCCGTTGGCAAAATAACCATTAGCCGGCATCGGCGTATTGGTGAACCTGCTCACCACTGTCGAGATTCATCAGGCGCATTGCACCACCCCAGACATAGCCGGTATCCATAGGGTAGAGATTGTCGCCGCAGTCTTTGCCCTCAAGCGCCGCCCAGTGGCCAAAGATAATTTTATCCGCAGACGCCAGGCGTGTTTTATAACTGTACCAGGGGGCAAATTCAGTGACCGATAGTTCGTCGCTGCTATCTGGTGCGGTCTTGGCACACAGCTCAAGCTGTCCGGAACTGCTGCAGTAGCGCATACGGGTCAGATAATTAGTGATTACTCGCCAGCGCTCTGGCCCTTCAAGATTATCCGACCAGCTGTCCGGTTGGTTGCCGTACATATGCTGAAAATACAGACTCGACTGATCGGACTGCAGGACCGCCTCTACCTCTCGAGCCATAGATGCCGCCGTACTGATACTCCAGTTGGGCGGGATGCCCGCATGGACAATTGTATAGTCGCCGATAGACAGCAGCAGTGGCAACTGTTGCAGCCAGCTGAGCAGCTCGTCGCGATCAGGCGCGCTGAGGATTTCATCCAGAGTATCTTTATTGGTGGCCGAGCGAACACCCTGAGAGATGGCTAGAAGATGCAGATCATGGTTGCCCAGTACCGAGGTGAAAGAGCTGCCCAACTGTTTGCAAAAGCGCAGCGTTTCCAATGACTGGGGGCCGCGGTTGATCAGGTCGCCGACGGCGATTAGACGATCTGTCGCTGGTTCAAAGTTTACCCTGTCCAGTAATTTTAGCAGTGGACTCAGGCAGCCTTGAATATCTCCGACGACGTAATCAGTCATTTAGTTCACGGTATTGGGTGTCGAGAGTAAAAAGGGTTCTATGGGCACATCGTATGAACGACCCTCTGGGTCGCGCATGCTGTAATGGCCCTGCATAGTGCCAACTGGCGTGTCGAGCACAATCCCGCTGGTATATTGATAAGACTGTCCGGGAGGAATTAAGGGCTGCTCGCCAACCACTCCCATGCCGCGATAGACCTTCTTCCCTTCATTGCCATCGGTGACCACCCAGTGACGACTTAACAGTTGGGTTGGCTCATTGCCGCGATTGTGAATCGTGATCTGATAGGCGAACACGAATCGACTGTTCTCGGGTTCGGATTCCTGACGGAGATACTCTGTGTCTACCTTGACAATAATTGGTTGCTCCATTATTTGGCTCTCATCATACTCTGGTGGATATGGTTAGATAATGTGACAAACTCAGCAACGCTAAGTTGTTCGGCACGGCGTGATAAATCTATCTCCTCAGCCGCCGAGCCGAGATGCCCAGCGTAGGGTTTTAGACAGTTGCGCAGAGTTTTACGGCGCTGCTGGAAGCTGTGGCTGACTAACTGGCTGAGCAAATCCTCATTTTCGGCAGTGCAGGGTTTGGTTCTGTGAGGCTTAAGCCTGACAATTGCCGACTGCACCTTGGGTGCCGGTCTAAATGATTCCGGCGGCACTGGTATCAATGGCATAACTCGGCAGTGGTACTGCACCATGACCGAGAGTCGGCCATAGGTTTTATTGCCCGGCACAGCGCCGAGGCGCTCGACTACTTCGAGCTGCAACATAAAGTGCATATCCTGAATCAGCTCGCGTACCTTAATAAGATGGAACAGCAGGGGCGTGGAAATATTGTAGGGTAGGTTGCCGACAAGGCGCATAGGTCGGCCGTTATGAAACTGGGCAAAGTCGGTCTTCAGGGCGTCGCCACTAAAAATACTAAAATCCGGATAGGCGGCAAATTTCTCAGTTAGAAAGCTAACCAGATCGCGATCTAGCTCCACCACTTTCATACTCGGACAGCGCTTAATAAGATGTTCAGTAATAGCCGCAGTACCGGGGCCAATCTCAATTAAATTATCCTCGGCACTGGGGCCGATAGCGGAAATAATTTGCGCAATAATTTGCTGATCAACCAGAAAATTTTGCCCGAAGCGTTTTCTCGCCTGATGTTGGATGGTCATTCTGAGTCTGTACCGCCGGTTTGTGTCGCCATCTGCACCGCAACCTGAATGGCGGTCTCAAGACTGCCACTGTCTGCGCTGCCGCTCCCCGCCAGATCCAGTGCTGTACCGTGATCGACAGAGGTGCGAATAATAGGAAGTCCAAGGGTGATATTGGCCGCTCGACCAAAGCCCTGATATTTGAGTACTGGCAGGCCCTGATCGTGATACATCGCCAGAACAGCGTCGGCGTTATCCAGATGCTTCGGTGTAAATAAGGTATCGGCGGGCAGCGGGCCGATAAGATTTACACCCTGAGCGCGAAACTGTTCTAAAACCGGACTGATGGTCTCTATCTCTTCACGCCCCAGATGTCCGCCTTCACCGGCGTGGGGGTTGAGACCGCAGACCAGTATGGTCGGTGCTGGAATAGCAAATTTGCGCTGCAGATCGGCAATCAGAATATTGATGACTTCAGTCAGTGATGCTTGGGTAATGCTGTCGGCAACATCGCGCAGCGGCAGATGGGTTGTTGCCAGTGCCACGCGCAGTTCGGTAGTCGCCAGCATCATGACTACCAATGGTGTCGCGGTTTTTTCCGCCAGATATTCAGTGTGTCCGGTAAAGGCGTGACCGGCATCATTAATAATCGACTTCTGTACTGGGCCGGTAACCATCGCCTGGCAGAAATTGCCCTGACAGGCGGCAATTGCCGCGTCCAGGCAGTGCAGTACATAGTCACCATTGGCGCGGTTAAGTTGACCGGCCACGGCGGGTTCTGCGAGGGTGACTGGCACTATCGCCAGTTCGCCAGGTTTTAGTGGCTGTGGGCTAGCGCCGGGTTCGCGAAGGGCGAGATTGAGGTTGAGCTCGGCGGCACGCTGTTGCAAGAGTTGCGGGTCGGCATAGGCGACTAACTCATGGTCGCAACCATTCTGTACCAGACTGATTAACAGATCCGGGCCTATGCCGGCAGGTTCTCCTGGCGTTAGCGCCAGGCGTAGAGTCATGACTTTTTAGGCTCTTTTATTTCTACGAAAGCTTCATCGCGAATTTCCTGCAACCAAACTTGCAGTTCCTCTTCGTACTTGCGTTGACGAAGCATGTTTTCAGCGTTGTTGCGCATAATTTTGTCGCTGAAGTCCTGGTTGCGACGCTCGGTCACTTGCAGAATATGCCAGCCGAACTGCGAGAGAAACGGTGCGCTGATCTCCTCCAGCTCAATACTATTCATGGTCTGCTCAAACGCCGGCACAAACATTCCCGGTGTCGACCAGCCCAGTTCACCGCCATTCAGAGCCGAGCCAAGGTCTTCAGAAAACTCTTTGGCTAACAGGGCAAAATCTTCACCACCGGCAACTCGATCGCGAAGTTCATTGAGCTGGCTGATAGTGGTTTGCTCATCGCGGATCTCGTTGGGCTTGATCAGAATATGTCGGGCAAAGTGCTGTTCGATAAGCTGCTCACCACCACCACGACGCTCGTAAAGCTTGATCAGGTGATAGCCGGCACCGCTGCGAATCGGTTCAGATACATTGCCAGCCTCAAGCTTTTCAACGGCCTCAATAAACACTCCGGGCAGTTGCGCCATTTTTCTCCAGCCGAGATCGCCGCCCTGAAGTGCCGTTTGATCCGCAGAGTTGGCGATAGCCAGCTGTTTGAAATCAGTGCCGCTCTGCACCTGGCTGAGCAGATCCTGGGCGCGCTCTAAAATACCATTGGCTTCGGCGGTGCTGGTGCCGCTGGGAACGGGCAGCAGGATATGACCAATATTGACATCCGGAGAGGTCATAAAGCGGCCCTCTTCGGAGCTGAGGAAATTATCCAGTTCCTGGCTGCTGATATTGATACGGCGCATCACATAGCCCTGCTGGACGCGACTTAAGATCATTTCATTGCGAATCTCTTCGCGCACCGCCGACAGAGTGGTGCCGGAGCTGTGAATCTGCTCAATATACTGCTCCATAGTCAGCTGATTACTGGCTGCAATGCGGTTCATCGAATCATTGAGTTCGGCGTCGGTAATACGAATGCCAGCGCTGTAGCCCATATTGAGTTGCAGTCGCTCAGAGATTAAGCGCTCTAGTACCTGCTGGGTAAGAATTTCTTCCGGGGGCGGCTGGGTGCCGGATTTTTGAATCTGCGTATAGATCGCGGCTAGTCGGCTCTGCACCTCACTGTCCAGTACAACATCCTCATCGACCACTGCGACAACCCTGTCGAGAATTTCAACTTGGGCGGCTGCGCTGATTGAGACTGCCGTGAGCAAAAATGCAATCAGTGCTTTGTTACAAGTTTTCTTCAGATCCATAACCGTAGATACCATTGTTGAGCATTGAGTCAACCCGACCGCCGGAGCCAGCCAGGCCTTTAAATTGTATTTGGAAAAATATTCCATTCGACAGTGTTAGGTCCTCTTCGGGACGTAACACTTCGTCTCTGCGATCCAGCCAGCGACGCGCGACAAGACTTGCCCGCCAGCAGCAGCTGTTATATTCAAATCCAGCAAAAATATCCAGCGCCCGACTGTTGGTAAAGTCATGATTCCAACGTCCGACCAGATTAAAATTTCCCGCCAGAGGCACAAACCCCGAGATATCCGCCTGACGGATATCCTGTGCCAGACTGACGCCATCAAACAGTCGAGGATCTCGCTGTGTCGAGCGGTAGGTCGCATTAAATAACCGGTTTTGGCGGTCATTATAGCGCAAGCTAATGCTGCTTTTTTCCAGTTCATTATCATGTGTGTCGTAGATAATATCACTAGTAAAACGCCATTGATTATTCATTCGTCCCGACAGTTTTAGCGCCAGCGGAGACTGTCTGCGACTCAGTTCTGCGAGCTCCTGCTCTGAGGGGGTCGCCGACAGGGTTATCTGCCGATCAATATAATTGATAGATTGGGCAATGCTCGCGGTAAATCGTTCCTGCCCGGATCTCTTGTCGATATAGCGCGTAGTAAGGGCAATGGTCAGTCGCTCTTCATCAGAAATTCGATCGCCACCATTAAAGCGCTCTTCGCGAAACAGGCGATCGTAGGAGGGGGTGAATTCCCGGGTGTCAAAATCAGGGAAATCAGACTGATCTTTAAAGGCGGCTTTGACATAGTAGAGTCGCGGCTCAAAGGTCTGTGTGTAGCCCTTTAGCCAGCTGGTGTCGCGCTCAAAAAAGATACTGCTGTCCACTGATGATACAGGTACGGTCACAGACGGACTTTGGCCCGCGAGAGGCGCGCCATCGCTATCCAGATCATAGGATAGATGTTTGACGCGAAACTGTGGGCGGAAGTAGCCCCAGGTCCAGCGCTTATCCCAGCTAATACCATAGTCCAGGCGATTTCTAACGCCGGTGACAAAATCGCGATCGTCGTGGTCAAACAGCGCGCTCTGATTATTTAAATCTACTACCAGGCTGTTGTCGAAACGGTAGTAACCATTGATATCAATCTTCGGCAGTACCGAGTACTGCTCTTCCAGCCCATCGACAACAATCTGGTTATCGCGCGCTTCGACAAGATAGTCCCAGTGCTTGGTCTTGTATGTTGCCCCGGCAACGCGGCGCAGGTTGATCAGACTGTTTGATTCCTGGGACATATTGCCGAGATCACCAAGGTAATCATTATCGGAGACTTTGTTGATATCCAAAAAAGTTGACCAGGACCTGCCGATACCGCCGAGATGATTGAGGCCCATCAGGTAGCGGTCCTCTCCAAGATGCTCAGGGAGACCAGTGTTAATATCTATATCATTCTCATCTTTGCCGCCTTTGTCGTCACCCAAAAAGGCGCCGGATATCTCGGTCTTTGTCAGGTTGGAAAGATGGCGAAATTCCAGCTCCAAGCCGATTCCGCGCTCCTGAACCAAGCGTGGGGTAATGGTTGCATCGTAGTTCTCGGCGAGGTTCCAATAGATTGGCTGGGCATAGTCGAGTCCGTTGCTGCTATCGACATGCAGTGCTGGGAATAGCAGGCCGGAAGAGCGTTGATCATTAACCGGAAATTTAATCCACGGAAAATAGAACACCGGAATATCTTTCACTTTTAGCTGGGCATTTTTTACTGTCGCAAATCCAGACGCCTGATCAATGGCAATTTCGCTGGTGGCCATTAGCCAGGTTGTGTCGCCGGGCTCACAGGTCGAATAGGTGGCATCGGTAATCGTGATCACACCATCTTTCGTGCGCTGTAAATTTTCAGCCTTGCCGCGTACCGAAGCCTCATGAAGCACATAGGTAGCATCTTCGATCTGCACCTCTTTGCTGTCTATATCGATCTCTGCATTGTTTCCCAAAAGAAGCAGCCCCGGTTCGCGGAACTGAACATTGCCCTCAAGCACAACGGTGCGGTTAGTCTGATCTATACGTGCGGAATTACTGCGGATCTGTCGGTAGCCCTGGGATATCTGCACATCGCCATCCAGCAGTGCCACGTTATCGGCAAGGGTTTCTGTACTGTTGGCATTTACCAGCAGTGAAGCCTGTTCTGGATCCATGTCTGCGTCCGGATAGGTTCTCTGCGGTTCAATATAGGCACCGCAACAGTTGCTGGCGACTGCCTGCAACTGCTCTTCATTCATCTGATTCGCTTTCACCCAGTCCAGATTGCGTACCTCAGCGACTCTTGGTTCATCGGGGTTGGCAACAGATGGCGGGTTTTGAGCCGCTTGCTGGTCATCGGCTGAAACTGCAATAGAAAAGCCTGCGACAATTGCTATGAGTGCGCCGCTGAGCGCTGATCTCTGCCGCTGAATAGCAACAAAAAGTGGACTCTGCTGAATAGAGGAAAACGCGCTCAAGATTTGGCCTGTTCACTGATTGATAGTTTGCTGGCATTTTACCTGATAACTTGCCAGAGTAGAGCTTTCAATTAAGATAGAATAAATTTTTTTAGCCGGTGATTTTTTTCAGATATATGATTGGCGCTAAACAGCATATTTACCAGACAGGGGATTTAAAGATATTAACCATCTAGATAGCCGGCGACGCAGTATGTTTGTTGATTGGATTGAGGCCTTTTTGCCCGATTCACAGCAAATTAAAGCACCAATAGAGCTGCAGCCCCTGGCCGGGGATGCTGGCTTTCGGCGCTATTTCCGCCTGGTCGGGCAGGCCTCATTAATCGCTGTGGACTCGCCTCCTGAGAAAGAAAAAAATCAGGCCTATATCGCTGTATCCATGGCATTCCAACGCTGTGGGATTGTCACGCCGAAAATAGTTGCCGTCGACTTTGCCAATGGCTTCTTTCTTCTGGAAGATTTTGGCCTGCGCCTGCTGCAGCCCGAATTAACCACTGACAAACCACCGGCCTCAGTAGCTGAACGCTATAATCAGGCGGAAACGATTCTCAGGCAAATCCAGCGTGTAGCGCCAGAGCCGCGAGTGTTCCCGGTCTATGATGCTCAGGAGCTGCAGGCCGAGATGGATTTGTTTGCCCAATGGTTTGTCACCGAACTGCTGGGTATCAGTCTCGATCAAGAGGAGCAGCAGATGCTTGAGCAGCTCTGCGAAGATTTGATCGACAGTGCTATTCAACAGCCTCAGGTGGTGGTGCATAAAGATTTTCACTCACGCAATTTAATGCTGCTCGCAGATAACAGTCTCGGGGTGATTGATTTTCAGGATGCACTTGTAGGTCCAATAACCTACGACCTGGTCTCGCTACTTAAAGATTGCTATCTGCATCTGCCCACCGATCGGGTAGAGCAGCGGGCGCTGGATTTTAAGCGGACTCTTGAAGCCGACAAACAGCTGGAGAATATGACCGATCAGGAATTTCTGCGCAGTTTTGACAAAATGGGGCTACAGCGCCATATCAAAGTGTTGGGCATTTTTGCTCGTCTCTCTCTGCGCGATGGTAAGTCCGGCTATCTCAATGACCTGCCGCTGGTGATTCGCTACACCCTCGAAGCCGCTCAGCGCTACCCCGACACTAAGGCTTTCTACAGCTGGTTTATCGAGCGTATTGAACCGTTGCTGCCCAGCCACAAATGGTACCGCGATTGGCGTACCGCCACAGAAGCCAGCCGCGAAGAAAATTCTGCTGGAGCTGAGTCGTTATGAAAGCGATGATTTTGGCCGCTGGGCGCGGTGAGCGTTTGCGCCCACTGACCGATAAAACCCCCAAGCCGATGTTGCCTATCAACGGCAAGCCATTGCTCGAGCACCATATCAATCGGCTTGCGGCGGCGGGAATAACAGAAATTGTGATTAATACCTGCTGGTTGGGCGAGCAGATAGAAGAGTACTTCAATGATGGCGGGCAGCGTTTTGGCGTCAAAATCAGCTGGTCGCGGGAAGCCGAGGCGCTTGAGACTGGCGGCGGTATTTGTCAGGCGCTGCCGCTTTTGGGCGACCAGCCTTTTTTGCTTATCAATGGCGATGTGTGGAGTGACTTTCCTCTTGCCCAGCTGTCTCAAACCAAGCTGCCTGCAGAGTTGGATGCGCAGCTTGTCTTGGTCGATAATCCCGAGCATCATCCTCGGGGTGATTTTTCACTGCAGGAAAATCTGCTCAGCTACAAAGAGGCTCAGCGATATACCTTCAGTGGTATCAGCCTGTTTAGGCCAGCACTGTTTGCCGCCTATCAGGTTGGCTCAGAGCAGTGTTTTCCTTTGCGAGACGTACTGCGTCCAGCAATTTTAGCTGGGCGTGTCGGCGGCAGCGTCTATACTGGCAGCTGGTGTGATGTGGGAACTGTCGAGAGATATCAGCAGTTACAAACGTTTGTAAAAACACATAATAATTAATAGGAAAAGCCGCCAATGATCGCCCGGCACAAATACCAAATACTTTTCTGGCTCTGTATAGCCGCAACGATAACCGCATCCCTGATGCCCGGCGGCGGGAAGCCCCTGTTTCAGATGCAGGACAAAGTTTTCCATGCGGCTATCTATGCGCTGCTGTTCTTCTTTTGTGCGCATGCTTACAGCAATCGATTTCCACTCTGGCTTTTGGCGCTGGTGCTGGCATGCTTCGGTCTGAGCATGGAGTTTGCCCAGTCTTTGACCAGCTACAGGCAGGCCGAGGGCTGGGATCTATTGGCCAATTCAAGCGGTATACTGCTGGTCTGGCTACTTATGCTATGGCATCGGAGGGCAACATGATTGAGGTTTATCGCGGCAGTGATTTTTTTGAAGGGCAGCTGTTAAAAGGCCTGATGGAGCAAGATGGGCTGCAGGTATTTTTAAATGGCACCGCACTGCAGGGCGGGCTGGGTGAAGTGCCCGCACTGGGCCATTTATCGATCACCGTTAACGATGCCGATCGTCAAAGAGCCGAAGAAATTATTGCCGCCTATGAGCGCGGTGACTTTGCCTTGGAGGACGAGGACTAATGACCCCTCAACTGAGGCGCTTGGCTCTATGGTTAGCGCCATTGGTCGGAGCTGCAGTAACCCTGGCAATGCTTCAGTTTGGCTGGGCTCGCAGCGGTGCACTGACCGCTGGACTTACCACCCTCTGTGCCCTGTGGTGGATCTTCGAACCAATTCCTATTCCCGCAACATCCATGATCCCCCTGGGGGTGTTCCCTCTGCTCGGTATTCTCGATGGCAAGCAGGTGGCGCAGGCTTACGGTGACCCTTTAATTATTCTGCTGATGGGTGGCGCGATGCTCTCCAAGGCCATGGAGAAGAGCGGCGCTCATCGACGTATCGCACTGTATATGGTCAATTTGTTTGGTGGCCACGACCAGCGCCGACTGGTGTTTGGTTTTATGGTTGCCTCAGCACTTTTAAGTATGTGGGTTTCTAATACAGCGACCACATTGATGTTATTGCCGGTGGCCTATGCAGTTCTCGACAGTGCTGATAGCGACAATGCCAAAAAGCTCGCCATACCGCTATTTTTAGGTATTGCCTATGCAGCTAGTATTGGTGGTCTGGGCACGCCAATAGGCTCACCCCCCAATGTTGTCTTCCTAAAAATTTACGGCGAAGCCACGGGCACTATTCCCAGCTTTACCCAATGGATGCTGTGGGGCTTACCTGTGGTAGTGATGCTGCTGCCCCTAGCGGGTTTATGGATCACCAGACATCTGGGCAAAACCA
>Ga0206125_10003656_pt1 | contig 14391 bp, 9 predicted proteins | sample Helgoland_Spring_4_FD_148598 | JGI IMG/M metagenome (GOLD analysis project Ga0206125, IMG submission 148598) | Pelagic subsurface seawater microbial communities from Kabeltonne, Helgoland, North Sea - Helgoland_Spring_Bloom_20160331_1 | ecosystem: Environmental > Aquatic > Marine > Epipelagic ... | reverse complement strand
GTTGTGGTTTGATTAAAGATTAGAGATTACGATATCAGTTGCTACTATAGCTTCTAATTATCAACACATTACCACAAAATATCGTATAAAAAAATGCTGCTTATAAAGACCTAATTGCTTTGTTTGCAGCATTTTTTGTTTTCTATCAAAACAATTCCAATTGCATGGGTGGTGGTTCTTTAGGGGCCTCCACCTTACCCCAAAAATTCATAATATTGCCAAATTGTTTGTCCGTTATTCGTAAAATACTCACTTTTCCAAATGGAGGTAATAGCGATTGAATTCGCTTTTCATGGACGTCGGCACTTTCACTACTCGCACAATGACGCATATATACAGAATACTGCATCATGGTAAACCCATCTTTTAACAGGTTTTTACGAAACAAAGCAGCATTGCGCCGGTCTTTCTTTGTTTCGGTGGGTAAATCAAAAAATACAAATAACCACATAATTCGATATCCGTTTAAATCCATAAGTCAGGATAGCTTATTTTCTTTCGCTTGCCCAAAAAACACTGCTGCAAGGAGCTCGCCGTTGTCGACAAGGCCACCATCAGCGGACTTTTGGTGTCTTTAAAATAAACCGTTTCGGTCAGTACTTTTAAAAGTTCAGCTTTTATTGGCGTGGTCAATTCTTCTTCATTATAGTGTTTTAGAATCTCTAATATTTTTGCATCTACCAAGGGGCGATAAGGTTCCATGATATCATCTGCCAAACAAAAAGCATTGTACTTGTTGTGATGGTGAATACCCAAAGTACACAGCAAACCACTGCCCGACAATGCCCTGGCCACTGCTGCCCGCAATACAATATAGCCGTAGTTGAGAAACAAATTTGGAAATTCACCAAAACGTTCTCTTTTAAATTCAAAATCGAACAAGTGTTTCCAATAATAAGCCGCTGCAACACCTTCCCTATTATCAGTATCTCCACTTAACACTTTGGAAGCGTAGTAGGTCAAAGGTGTATTCTCCTGTCCTACTTTCTGCAATAAAACGGCCTGATTGTTAATTTTATTTTTTACAATTTGCTGCCACAATTGCTTTTTTAAAGGTTCTGAAGCCTGTATTTGATTTCTAAATATTTCTTGTTGCAGGTGGTGACTTTCCAAATTTAGCAACATACTCGTTGGCATGTGCTTTTTATTGCAAAAAATGACAGCGACATTGTTTTCAGCAAGCTTTGCCAATAAAGGCATTGAAATATAAGATTCTTGATGTTCTACTACAACAAACCCCACATCCTCAATGGGAACCGTAGTCTCACGAGTCTCTGTCTTTACAAGTATTTGCTCGTATTTTGTGGTTAAGCTACATTTCGATCCGAAAAATAAAGTACGTTTTAACATGTCTAGTTTTTTCTAAAAATAGACATTTACCATGACCTAAGCTTACGGAAAGTCGTAACCGTAAAAGTAAATTCAAAAATCCTAAACAATATAGGAATGAGATAAATTGTATGTATCCGTTTAAAGCTCTTTCTTCACCTCCAGATATTCAGCCACAATAGCATCCACAATATCCCTTGCAGTTTCAATGGAATGAATAAGGCCAGCAACCTGTCCAATTTCTAGCATTCCATCTTTAAGATCACCTTCAAACATCCCTTTTTTCAGACGTCTCTTCCCTAGTAATTCCTTGAGTTCTTCCACACTTTTCCCGGAGGCATTGTGCGCTTCAATTTCACCATAGAACTCATTTTTTATCATTCGTACGGGTGCTATTTCCTTAAGGGTAAGTATGGTATCTCCTTCTGATGTTTCCACTACTCTACGTTTGAAATCTATATGAGCAGAAGATTCTTTACTCGCAGCAAACCTACTTCCAACCTGTACACCGTCTGCCCCCAACACCATAGCTGCCAACATCCCCCTTCCGGTTGCAATACCACCAGCGGCAATAAGTGGAATATTCAGTTGCTCTTTTACCATAGGAATTAAAGTAAACGTAGTGCTTTCTTCTCTCCCATTATGTCCACCGGCCTCAAAACCTTCGGCTACAACCGCATCTACACCAGCTGCTTGGGCTTTTAAGGCAAACTTTACACTGCTCACCACGTGCACCACGGTGATATTATGCTTTTTAAGCCGTGCAGTATACAAGGCAGGGTTGCCTGCTGAAGTAAACACAATAGGCACCTTTTCTTCAATAATAATTTGAATGATTTCTTCAATATTCGGATAGAGCATTGGAATATTGACTCCAAAAGGTTTGTCTGTTGCTTTTTTGCATTTCTGTATATGCGTTCTTAATACATCGGGATACATAGAACCAGAACCTATCAAACCAAGACCTCCTGCATTGCTAACGGAAGCAGCCAACTTATAGCCACTTACCCAAACCATACCCCCTTGTACTATAGGGTATTTTATTCCAAATAATTTTGTGATTTTACTGTGTATCATATCTTTCGCAAATGTAAGAAAAGAAGGGTTATTTCTTAACCAGTTTAACGGTCATTTGAAAACTGTTGTACCCCAGTTTCATAAAATATAAACCTGAACTCAATTCGGAGACATCAAGCCCTCCCTCCTCTTTAAATACCTTTGTATTCAGCACCTCCAATCCTGCTGGATTTGTCAGTACAACTTTGTAAAACCCTGCATTAGGTAGCCATTCAAAATGCAATTTTGTGGAAACTGGGTTTGGATACACTTTCAATGCTTTTTCTTCAAAAGCATCGATCAACAAAAGTTCATATATACTTTGAAAATTTGGAACACCATAACCTCTTTGGGCCGTAGGATTATCATACAAATCAGACGATTCTATAATCAACTGTCTTATTTCGCTCGCTGTCCTATTTGGAAAGGCCTGCCATAAACAAGCCACCATTCCGGCCATGATCGGTGAAGAAAAGGAAGTACCCTTTGAGGTGGCTACATTCCCTGCCGCATTGATAACATATACATTCTGACCTTGCGCTAACACTTCAGGCTTTACGCGATTGTCCGCCGTAGGACCATAAGAGCTAAAAAAGGCAATAGATTCATTCGCATCCACGGCACCAACGGAAAGCACAGAAACAGCATCGGCTGGCGCACTAATATAATGCCAACTATCGCCTCCTGAGTTACCAGCAGAGGTCACCAATAGCATCCCTGTTGCTGCAGCCAACTCCGCTCCTCTTGAAATAAAAGCGGTGTTGCCATCCATATCAGAATAGCTATAATTATAACTACTGTCATCAAAAGTAGTATAGCCCAAAGATGTATTGATGATATCAACACCTAAACTATCTGCTCTTTCGGCTGCTTCCACCCATAGGCTTTCTTCCAAAGGGTTTTCGTTGGAAGGGTCTTCTGTCACAAACAAATAAAACTGAGCATCTGGTGCCGTACCGATAAATTGATTTGATAGCTGTGCCCCAATGGTTGAAAGCACAGACAAACCATGTGTACTTCCGGTATTTGCATAGAAATTAGCATTTCTGTTTACAAAATCATATCCGCCAATTATCTCTCCATTTTCAGTATTGACATCGTGTAAATTGGAAAAGGCAGCAAAGCTTTCTACTCCTTTAAAACCAGCATCCAACACAGCAATATGCATACCCTCTCCTGTATAACCAAGGTTGTGAAGAAAATCTCCTTTCAACATTTCTATTTGATTTGTTGCTAGCCCATAATCCAGACTAGAAACTTCTTTGACTGTCGTTTCTTTATTCCTTATTTTATGCGTGTATTGTGATTCTTTATTCAAAGCCGTGTTTCCATAGGCAACAGAAGCTACACCATTAAGTAACAACAAGGCATCTATATCAATTTTGGCACCTCTAACATGGAGTGCATTTAACCATTTTGACCTGGCCTTTACCTGTATCCCTGAACTTGCAGCTACGGCAGCTACATACGTAGCTTCTAATGGAACATCTGTGGTAGACAAAGCAATAGATTGCGCAGTTCTTCTTTCCAATGCTCGTTGTGTAAGCATGGAAATCGGATTCCCCAAATACGTAGCGGCACTAGGTTTATCTGTAAAGTAAACCCAAGCATCTTCTATCTGCCCATGCGTCAAATTACTTATGAGCAGCATTGTAATACATATATTTATTTTCATCATCATAAATAAAAGTACACTTTTTAACTTATCTATAAAAATGGCTTACCAATTTACATGCTAAAAAAACAAAAATGGTCACAATGCCTATTACATTATGACCATTTTATCAGTTTATCTTGTTTGTTTTGACTAACTAAACCAACTTCTTAGCATTCTTTACCTTTTGTTTGGTGAGCGCAATGTCAATCACTTCTTTCATTTCTGTGACATAATGAAATTTTAAGCCTTTTACATAGGAAGCTTTAATTTCATCGATGTCTCTTTTATTTTCAGCACAAAGGATGATTTCTTTGATTTTGGCGCGTTTGGCTGCCAATATTTTTTCTTTGATACCACCTACGGGCAATACTTTACCACGCAATGTAATTTCTCCTGTCATGGCTATACTCGATTTCACTTTGCGTTGCGTAAGTACAGATATTAAAGAAGTCAGCATTGTAATTCCAGCACTTGGACCATCTTTAGGTGTTGCTCCTTCTGGTACGTGAATGTGTATCTTATAATCATCTAACACTTTCTGATCAACACCAAAGTTTTCACTGTTGGATTTGATGTATTCCAAAGCAATGGTAGCCGACTCTTTCATTACCTTACCAAGGTTACCAGTAATGGAAAGTTCTCCTTTTCCTTTGGAAAGTATGGACTCAATAAATAAAATATCTCCACCTACACTTGTCCATGCCAAACCTGTTACCACACCAGCCACACTGTTATTTTCATATTTATCACGTTCCATACGAGATGGACCGAGAATGGTGACAATATCGTCTTGGGTTAGTGACGTATTATAATCCTCTTCCATGGCAATAGATTTTGCTGCAAATCGTACAACTTTAGCTATTTGCTTTTCCAAACCTCTCACGCCCGATTCTCTAGTATATCCAGTCACAATCGATTCTAATTGTGTCTTTTTTACTTTCAAATGCTCCGAAGTCAAGCCGTGTTCTTTGAGTTGCTTTGGCAAAAGGTGTTTCTTTGCTATTTCTGTTTTTTCCTCAATGGTATATCCAGAAACATTGATCAATTCCATTCGATCACGTAGTGCCCAAGGAACTTCACTTATATTATTTGCCGTTGCGATAAACAATACTTTTGACAGGTCGTACCCCACTTCTAAATAATTGTCGTAGAAAGCGGTGTTTTGTTCAGGATCCAGCACTTCAAGCATGGCTGAAGAAGGGTCACCTGCGTGACTTGCCGCAAGCTTATCGATTTCATCTAAGACAAAAACCGGGTTTGAGGTTTCTGCTTTCTTCATATTTTGAATCAATCGTCCTGGCATCGCACCGATATAGGTTTTACGGTGTCCTCTTATTTCAGACTCGTCTCGCAAACCACCTAAGGCCATTCTCACATATTTTCGTCCTAATGCTTCTGCAACCGATTTCCCTAGCGATGTTTTTCCTACTCCAGGAGGGCCGTACAAACAGATAATTGGAGATTTCATATCGCCTTTTAACTTTAAAACAGCCAAATGTTCTATGATTCTTTCTTTTACTTTTTCTAGGCCAAAATGATCTCTATCCAAAATGCGTTGTGCACGTTTTAAATCGAACTTATCCTTTGAGTATTCATTCCAAGGCAATTCCAGCAATAATTCAAGGTAATTTCGTTGGACTGAATAATCGGGCATTTGTGGGTTCATTCGTTGCAAACGTCCCATTTCTTTGTCAAAACGTTCCCTTACTTCTTTGCCCCATTTTTTTGATTTTGCCTTCTTTTTCAATTCCTGAAGCTCTTCGTCGTTTGAAACACCACCGAGTTCTTCTTGAATGGTTTTGAGTTGCTGCTGCAAATAGTACTCACGCTGTTGTTGATCCATATCAACACGTGTTTTGGACTGAATATCGTTTCGCAATGCCAAACGTTGCAATTCTTTATTTAATTCCTTCAAGGTTAAGATTGCACGTTCTTTCAGACTGCTCTTTTCTAATAAACGTTGTTTTTTCTTCACACTTAAATTCATGTTTGAAGAAATAAAATTCACTAAGAAAGATTGACTTTGTATGTTTTTTATTGCAAACCCTGCTTCTGAAGGAAGGTTCGGATTTTCTTTGATTACTTCTAATGCCGATTCTGTTACCGAAGACATAATTTCCTTGAATTCATCGGTATCCTCTACAAATGTATCTTCTAAAAACTCCTGTGTTGTCGCTTTTAAGTAAGGTTCTTCTTGAACAACCTCATTAATTTGAAATCGCTTTTTACCCTGTATGATTACTGTGGTATTTCCATCTGGCATTTTTAAAACACGAAGAATTTGTGCCACTACTCCAGTCTTGTGGATATCATTTGCTGTAGGTCGTTCTACACTCGAATCTATCTGAGAAACGACTCCTAAAACTTTATCTCCCTTGTTTACTTCTTTGATCAATTGAATGGATTGATCTCTTCCCGCTGTTATAGGAATTACAACCCCTGGAAAAAGAACTGTATTTCTAAGCGGTAATATAGGAAGTGTTTCTGGTATTTCCTCTTTGTTGATTTCTTCTTCATCTTCTGCCGTCATCAATGGAATCAATTCCGAATCTTCATCTAAAATATTTTGAAGCGACAAACTGTCTATTTTTATTGTTTTTGAATTACTCATATGTATATTTTACTGTCAAACTGACATTCTTACTACCAATAACTAATCTAGTTAAAAGCGATACATTATTCTAAAACACTCATATACAGCGTTCTTTAATGCAGATCACTTTTAACTTCATTATTTACTTGTCAATTCTTGTGCCAAGAAATTAATTTTGAAGCCATTAATTATTCTTTAGCTGCTAAGATGTCGAGTAGTTTAAATTGAAATTCCAAAGTCTCACCGTTGCGATCCACCACAATTTCAACTTTTTTACCTCGCTTTTCACGAAACATACTAGAAATATGATCTATACTCATTTGATGACTTGCCTTATTATTGATTTTCACTACGTTATCCCCTTCTTTAAGACCACAAAGATCACTTGGAGAACCGGGTCTGATATGTGAAATTTGATACGATGGTTTTAAAACGAATTTATAAGAACTATTGAATTCAATTTTGTTTGTTTCCTGTCCCACATTATAGGTTTCCGACTGCGATTGTGCGACGAGAATATCACCGTTATAAACAATTTCCATACCACTCATATTATAGGTAAATGGATCTTTGTAGTGGTTGTTCTTTTTAAAAGTAATTTCTTGGCCTTTGTAATTTATCCAAACAGTAAAACGTCTTAAAAAAGCAGCACCAACACTTCCGTTTCGTTCGGAAAACCGCCGTGCTAATTGTGTGGTCTCTTTAGGTAAGATGGAAATTACGGGTTGCTCAAATGCATAATTGCCAAATTGTATTTTATGAATGCGCGCTTTATCTCCATAAATTGCCCCTGTAATTCCATCACCTAAAAAGTCTTTAAAACTATTTTCTGGTTTAATTATTCCTTTATCGGGTTGATCAAACAACCAAAAAGCTTCACTTCCACCAGAATCTATCAATAACTTTATTGGAATTTCATTGGAGTGCTCATCTATTTGAAGTTTTCCATTTATATAAGGTTTGAATTTGTAAAACTCTAATGGCAACGTTGTATAAGAGCTTCCTGTTTTTTTCTTAAAGTTGTCAGCAGAATACACGGTAATATTCTTAAAAAAATAGTCAATCTTAACTACAGCGTTTTTAAAAAAATCATGCCCTATAATTCCATTTATAGTCATACCCAATTTTGCTGAAAAATTAATTTTCTCATCTAATAGTAATAATACTTTATGGCCACGACCTTCAATTCTTTTGCATTTTACATGGTTATTATAAGAGATAATTGCCGGGATGGGTTCTAGCATGCCAAAACCACTTAAAGAAACTTCTTTTACATCTTCATAACTTTTAATAGCTTGGCTATGTGATTTGAATAGAATAGTAGTGGTAACACCGGTATCTAAAATAAAATTTCCCATCACTCCATTGATGGCTACTGGTATCACCATAAGATTGTTTATCATTTTAAAAGAAATGCACTCTCGCTTCACATTTTTTGGCAAACCAAAAGAAACTTGACCATAATTGGGAGTGCATACGAATAGAAAAAAAGTAATGAACACGCTGTATTTTGCTCCTTCTAAGGAATATTTTCTGTTACTATCCATTGTCTATAAATTCTTATCTCTGCGTTTAAAAATGTATACCTAACCTTGTACATATAGCAACAACGCCAACTCAATGTATATTTTAGCTTACGATGAAGTTACAAAAGAAATTTAACACCTGTGGTTTTTCTAGGAAAAAATGCATTGATTTAAGGCAGAAATAGTAAATTTGTCAACTGCTAAGTATTCTATGTATCAACTGAGTTATTCCCAGCGAATACGAATAGGCTTACAAGATGTAATGTCGAACCATATATTCAATTTTAACAAGCATGCCAGAGATATCACGTAAAGGTCAATTAACACCAGAGTCCCCCATTCGAAAATTGGTTCCTTACGCAGAAGCCGCTGCCAAGAAGGGGATTCATATATATCATCTCAATATTGGGCAACCTGATATCAAAACACCACAAGTAGCCTTAGATGCTGTAAAAAATAATAGTGTTGAAATTTTAAGTTATACTACATCAAACGGCTCTGAACAATACCGCCAGAAATTGGTGAATTATTACCGTGCGAATGACATAGATATCAAAAAAGAAGATATTATTGTAACCACTGGGGCTTCTGAGGCCCTATTGTTTACCATTGCCTGTATTACAGACCCTCACGATGAAATCATTATTCCAGAACCGTTTTACGCTAACTACAATAGTTTTGCTATTGCAGAAGGTGTAAATGTAGTGCCTATTACCTCTACCATAGACACAAATTTTGCGCTGCCTGATATTTCAGATTTTGAAAAGGTAATTACAATAAACACCAAAGCAATTCTTATATGCAACCCTGGAAATCCAACTGGAGTTGTATATTCGAAAGAAGAGATTCAAAAATTAAAAGAATTGGCAATCAAGCACGATATCTTTTTAATTGCTGATGAAGTGTATAGAGAGTTTGTGTATGACGGTGCCAAACACCATTCTATTTTGTGTGAAACGGGCATTGATCAACATGCCATTATGATAGATTCGATTTCCAAACGTTATAGCATGTGTGGTGCTAGAATTGGTTGTATTGTTTCAAAAAATGCTGAATTCTTATTCACCATAATGAAAATGGCACAGTCAAGACTAAGTCCACCAACATACGCTCAAATAGCGGCAGAAGCAGCACTTGAAACACCGCAAGACTATTTTACAAAAGTAGTGGCAGAATACACTGAGCGAAGAAATGTATTGGTGAAAGCCTTACAAGAAATAGAGGGTGTTAAAGTATTTACGCCTAAAGGTGCTTTTTATTGCATTACTCAACTTCCAGTGGAAGATACCGACCATTTTGCACAATGGATGTTGGAAGTATTTAGTGACAACAATGAAACGGTGATGGTTGCACCTGCAAGTGGTTTTTATAGCACACAGGATATTGGAAAGCAACAAATTCGTATTGCCTATGTACTGAATCAAAAGGATTTGTTACGCTCGGTTGAAATTTTAAAATTAGGACTTCAAACGTATTTAAATCGATAAATTGTCTTTACTAATCTAGTACTATGAATATTCAGCAAAACGTTTCTCTAAAACCTTTCAATACTTTTGGTATCGACGTTGCTGCAAAACGTTATGTATCGATCACTTCTATTGAGGAGTTAAAAGAAGTTCTCGAAACTGAAAAAGATATTTTTGTCCTTAGTGGAGGCAGTAACTTGCTGCTCACACAAGCTATTGACAAGTTGACTGTGCATATCAATACAAAAGGTATTCAAACCGAAATATCGGGTGTTAATGAGGTATTGGTTACCGTTCAGGCTGGCGAAAACTGGCATGATTTTGTGCTTTGGTGTATTGCACAAAATTACGGAGGATTGGAAAACCTATCCCTTATTCCTGGCAATGTGGGTACAAGTCCTATTCAGAACATCGGGGCCTATGGCGTGGAAGTAAAAGATACAATCACTCAAGTATTGGCCATTGAAATTGCAACTGGAAAAGAAATAGTTTTTGACAATGAGGCGTGTGATTTTGGGTATAGAAATTCCATTTTTAAACAAGAAGCAAAAGGAAAATACATTATCGTTGCCGTTACTTTCAAATTGACTACTAAAAACCATCATTTGAATAGCTCTTATGGAGCCATTCAAACCGCGTTGGATGCACAGGGAGTTACCAAACCAAAGTTAAAGGAAATTAGTGATGCGGTAATATCCATTCGAAACAGCAAGCTACCTAATCCTGATGACATTGGAAATAGTGGGAGTTTTTTTAAGAATCCAGTGATTGCTAAATCGACTTTTCTCAGTCTTCAACAACAGTATTCAGAAATGCCTTTTTACAAGGTTTCTGAACAGGAAATAAAAATTCCAGCAGGATGGCTTATCGAACAATGCGGGTTCAAAGGAAAACGAATTGGAAATACCGGATCTCATAAAAACCAAGCACTTGTTTTGGTAAATTATGGAAATGCCACAGGTGAAGAAATATATGCTTTAGCAAAAAGAATACAGAAAACGATAAAAGAACGTTTTACTATTGACCTTGAGATTGAGGTGAATGTACTATAAGGAGTTTTGAATTTTTGGTTTTAAATATTGAGTTAAAGAACTTTATGTAAGGTTTTTATTTGTATAACAACTACAAAAACTGCAGTCCAGTTCTCGATACATTTTTACTTCGCTTCGCTTCGTAAAAACACTCGAACAGACAGGCATTAAATAGTATAACCAAATAACCCAATAACCAATTTATCCGCCGTAGCGCAGCGAAGGAGGACACCCCAATAACCAATTTATCCGCCGTAGCGCAGCGAAGGAGGACAACCCAATAACCAATTTATCCGCCGTAGCGCAGCGAAGGAGGACAACCCAATAACCCTATAACAAAAAAACTCATGACAAAGCCCTCCAAAATAGCCATCGTAGGTGGCGGACCTGCAGGTATGGCTGCTGCTCTTGAACTTAGCAAAACACATGAGGTACATCTTTTTGAAAAGGGTAAAACCTTAGGTCGTAAGTTTTTGGTAGCCGGAAAGGGAGGTTTTAACCTTACCAATAGTATTTCCGGGGCAGATTTATTTTCTAAATACCAACCGGAAGGAATTTTTAAAGAAGCCCTATTAAATTTCGATAGTTCTGCAACCCGATTGTGGTTAGAAGAACTTGGTATACCCACATTTATAGGTTCTAGCGGTCGTGTATTTCCTGAGAAAGGAATCAAACCTATTGCTGTTTTAAATGCTTTAAAAAACCGGATGCTTGCCTTGGGAACAAATTTGTATTTTGAACATGAATGTGTTGATTTCTCTGCAAATACACTTTGTTTAAAACACAAAGACAAAACAAAAGAATTTCATTTCGATTATTGCGTCTTCGCCTTGGGAGGGGCTTCATGGTCTGTAACGGGCTCAACAGGAAATTGGTTGTCAATGTTTAAAAACAAAGGTATTGCAACACTGCCTTTTCAGGCATCAAATTGCGGTCTTGAGATTGAATCTATTCAAAATTCTTTAGAAAGTTTTAGAGGAACTCCTCTCAAAAACATTGCCATTCGTTGTAGCGATAAACACGTAAAAGGAGAAGCTATAATCTGCAGTTATGGCTTGGAAGGTAATGCTATCTACCCTATTTCAAATGAAGTTAGGAAACAACTTGATGTTTATGGAACTGCTCATATTCGGATTGATTTAAAACCTTTTCAAACGGAAACTCAGCTCCTTTCGAAAATAACTCCTTCTACACTGCCGAAAAATTACGCCTATATTTTCAATTTGAATAAAACTCAAATAGCTCTGATAAAGACTTTTACAGATAAAAAAACGTACCTAAACCCTACCTTATTTGTAGGCGCTCTAAAATCGTTGCCCATCAAGGTAGATAGTCTGCGCCCTATAGAAGAGGCTATCTCCACGGTTGGAGGTATCGACTGTAAAGCCTTGAACACTGATTTCAATTTAAAAAAATTCCCCAACATTTATATTGCTGGGGAAATGTTTGATTGGGATGCTCCTACGGGCGGATTTTTACTGCAAGGCTGCTTTTCTACAGCTATGCACATAACTTCTAGTCTATTGTCTAAACTTTAATGTTTTCATCGCTCTTCTAGTTTACAAAAATACTTTTTACTATTTCTTTCCCATCCAATTCTAAAAGGACAAAATATACGCCAGATGCAACAGGAGGTAAAGCAAAACTCGGATTTCCATCTTGTATAATTGTTGTGGATATAACGGTTACCCCTAAAGAATTTACAAGGGTAACTTTTGAAATTTCATGATTTGTAAGACCTTTAATATGTAACTTATTTTCGGTTATGTAGAACCATATTTCTTGTTCATATTTAGTATTGCGCATTATCGAATAAGGCAATATTGAAAAATTATCGATAAACCAATCATTATCGGGGTATTCATCTATTTGTGAGAATCCATAAAAAGCAAATTGAACGGTATCACCATTATATCCTTCTAAACTGAATTCTTCAAACTGTCCTAAATGACTTGGAGGAGTATCCTTGTCCCAACGCTTTAGTTCTTGCCAACCATTGCCATCATAGGCATTGACTAATAAGACCATATAATCATCGGTATCCGCTAAAGTTCCTACATTAGGACTACGATAATTGGTCATTCCCAAGTCAAAACTTAAATAGTACGTACTTCCTGAAAGATCAAATACAGGGCTTATCAGATATTCATTTTCGTCGTCGTTTAAATGAAGTCGGGCGGCTGCTCCATTTTCATGATTGGAATCATTTAAATAAGGTTTTGATTTAAAACTAGAAAAACCACCAGCATCGGGGTAGGGTAAAGCCCCCCTAGCCTCTGTCCACCCCTCTGGAAGATAGGTACTAAAGTCTTCTAAATAATTGGGAACAAACGGTTGCCTCCAAGTAGTCTTTCTCCAGACAGTAAAATTTCCGTCTCCGCACTTAGAACGTACATAAATATCGTATTGCGTACCTTCCACAAGTCCAGTCAATTCAATACTACTATTAGTAGCTATATTTCCAGAGGTATCGCTATCTAAAGTAAAACCCGTTTGTCCATATTCATATTCATATTCATATTCATCTTCAACTGCTGTCCAAGTCACAGTTGCTGTATTGGCCCCATTGGCTACAGCTTGTACGACTTCAGGATACCCACAAGGAGCATCGGATGAAATGCTAAAATTATCGATAAACCAATCATTATCGGGTCCTTCGTCTACGACTGAAGAGCCGTAGAAAGCAAATTGAACGGTATCACCATTATATCCTTCTAAACTGAATGCTTCAAACTGTCCTAAATGACTTGGAGGAGTATCCTTGTCCCAACGCTTTAGTTCTTGCCAACCATTGCCATCATAGGCATTGACTAATAAGGCCATATAATCATCGGTATCCGCTAAAGTTCCTGCATTAGGACTACCATAATCGGTCATTCCCAAGTCAAAACTTAAATAGTACGTACTTCCTGAAAGATCAAATACAGGGCTTATCAGATAGTCATTTTCGTCGTCGGAATATATATTAATATAGGCGGCTGCTTCATTTGAATGTTCGGAATCATTTAAATAGTCCTCTGATCTAAAATCAGAAGAACCACCAGCATCGGGGTAGGGTAAAGCCCCCCTAGCCTCTGTCCACCCCTCTGGAAGATAGTTATTAAAATTCTGTGAGTAGTCCGGAATCAATGGAGCTGTTTGTGTCCAAGTAGTCTTTTTCCAGGTACCAAAATTTCCGTCTCCGCACTTAAAACGTACATAAATATCGTATTGACTACCTTCCTCAAGTCCGGTCAATTCAATACTATTAGTAGCTATGTTTCCAGAGGTACCGCTATCTAAAGTAAAACCCGTTTGTCCATATTCATATTCATATTCATATTCATATTCATATTCATATTCATATTCATATTCAACTGCTGTCCAAGTCACAGTTGCTGTATTGGCCCCATTAGCTGCAGCTTGTACGACTTCAGGATCCCCACAAGGAGCATCGGATGAAATGCTAAAATTATCAATATACCAATCATTATCAGGATCATCATCTATTTGTGAGGATCCATAAAATGCAAATTGAACTGTAGCTCCATAATTTTGCAATTCAAATTCTTCCTGTTGTCCCAAGTGACTTGGTGGATTGTCAGCATCCCAACGTTCTAACTCTTCCCAACCATTGCCATCATAGGCATTGACTAATAAGGCCATATAATCATCGGTCCCCACTAAAGTTCCTGCATAAGTATCACCATAATCGGTCATTCCCAAGTCAAAACTTAAATAGTACGTACTTCCT
>Ga0206125_10003654_pt1 | contig 14402 bp, 17 predicted proteins | sample Helgoland_Spring_4_FD_148598 | JGI IMG/M metagenome (GOLD analysis project Ga0206125, IMG submission 148598) | Pelagic subsurface seawater microbial communities from Kabeltonne, Helgoland, North Sea - Helgoland_Spring_Bloom_20160331_1 | ecosystem: Environmental > Aquatic > Marine > Epipelagic ... | reverse complement strand
GGGGTACACGCTAAGACTAAGAGGTCAAAAAACAAGCGTAGCAAAAACTACAGGAAAGCTTATAAAGGTCAAGGCCGTTAAAGTGAGTTATAGAAACGCTGCACCGCTAGCCTACCTTTCTGCGACATCGCATAGCGAACTCTGTAGTTATATTTTGTTTCATCACGGAATAGATGATCCTCTAGGGTCTGAGAAGGCGTAAGCTTATCAAAGTGTTTATACAGGTAGCCAGAAGCAACCAGCGGGTATATCATCCTGTCAGCTAGATTCTTTTTGTACATACCGTAATTCTCTGCTACCCACGATATAGTAAAGAACTCTAGATCATACAAGAACAGCATTAAGTTAAGATATGACCTGGTAAGGTCTGGATTGCTATCCAAGAAGCTGTCCGTTGCACTACGTAAGTTTTTTAAGTGGTTATTCTTTACGTATTTATCTGGGAGCTTTGATACCTCTCTAAATAGCCTTGTTTTTTTGACCGTTGACTTGGGCATCCTAATTGTTTCGTATATTTGACTTAAACAAATTTACATCATGAATCCTAAAGACACCCTCTTCTTTGCCGAAATGTACTCTCTCGTCAAAAAGATGGAGGAGACAATCGAGGAGTTCGAAATGAAAGACCGCACCCTAGCCTCTATAGTAGTAGGTGTTATAGACTTTGATGCTATGGAAGAGGGTGATGAAAGCGCAGAAATGAAAACAATGTATAGCTTCAATCTAGAAAGTAGGTCCGAGCTAGAGACGTTGATGCAGGTTATGGACGGCGCTTTTCAAGAAAGCGATTCATTAGACGACCTCCTTGGTGATTTAGGCATATCCCTAAACTAAAATGGAAGGACTTATTAGAAAAATCGTAGTAGGCAAAGAGCCTAAAGACGGCATGGCTTATTATGTAGGCATGAAGGCTGGTAGAGGAGAGGTTTCCGCCATACTGGAAGATGATCATCACCTTCACAAATTTGGCAAAAAGCGATACCTTGTGTATATTGAAAACGATGAGGGCACGCTCCTTTGGAAGTCCATCGACGAGATGCCCTGCATGCTTGAATTTGACTTAAATTTTTAATTAATGAGAACATTTGATTTGTTTGTTGTCGAGCTAAAAAAGCTTGTCAGCGACACGATCACTACCGACAGCGGTTTAGAACTTTACATAGACAGTAAATTCAATGAATTCAAAAACAGAATCACAGAAGGCCCCGTGGTGGCGACGCCTTTTAAGTACGATACAGGAGTGGAAGTTGGCGACACGCTTTATTTCCATCATCTTGTTGTTATTAACGATGGTCAGCCTCTTACTGGAGAGGATGATAACTATCTTGTACGGTACGATCCTAATCATACCATTAATAACCAGGCTATTGCTTACAAGTCTGCAAAGACTGGGGACATACATCCGCTGGCGGGCTGGGCTCTTCTCGAAGGAGTGGAGGTTGACGAGGAGCAACAGTCTTCTATTATCGATGTTGTTAAGCTTAAGGACAACCCTGTCACAAAAGGGAAGATCTCTTTTACGCCGCCTTGGGTGGAAGAACTAGGGTTAAAGGTTGGCGACGTAGTAGGATTTGCTAAAAACATGGATTATCGCATCACCATTGACGGGACTGAGTACTATAGAACCCGCGCAGAAGACTTAATGTATGTCGAGAAGTAAAAAGTTTACCACGATAGGTGCCGCTGAAAGGCTTATGAACAGCATGGAGATTGCTATTGACAACATGATCGAAGAGATTAAAAAGCCTGTTGATCCAGAAGCTGGTGGCTCTTCTAGAAAAGCTGAGCTCCAGTCTATAAAGCAAACCGCTATTGATTGCAAAGAGCTTTTGGTGGAGCGCCAGAGGTTAGAACAAATGGTTAAAGAGCTAAACGAAAATGGAGAAATCGAAAAAAACAAAGACTACTCAGGGGGATTTGCAGAAAGATTCTCAAAGTAGACCCAGCGGTCTTATTTACTGGGACGACTATAACTTTGATAATCAAAACAATACAGCGGGTTATCTAAAGATAAACATATGCACCCGTAGCTCAGCTGGATAGAGCATCTGCCTTCTAAGCAGACGGTCACAGGTTCGAGTCCTGTCGGGTGTACGAATTAAATTAAAAAAATGCCAGATCTAATTTGCAAAAAATGCAAGGCTGAGAAGTCGGTTCAGACCTTAAGTATGAAGTTTAGAAACGGGGATGTCTATTATCCTGAAGGTCAGTGCGATTGCGGTGATCAAATGGAGCTGAAGAACCCTAAAAAAGGAGTACCTTCGTTAGGTAGGATGACAAAGCACGGACAGAGCTACTGATGTCCACTTTAATCGACATAAAAGGGTATGAAACTAAAGGGATTAAGATCGACCCTAACGGTACAGAAGGAGAAGCTATCGAACTCCACGGGTTACTCGTTGTTTTACCAAAAAAACCAAAGCGATCTGAAATTCTCTTCCATGACCTCCCAAGAGAGATGCAGGTGTGGAAGCGCATTCCTATGCTCGAAGACCTGCAAAGGATTCGAGGTATGGATGAGTGGCTCGAAAAACCTGCCGAGTTTCGAAAGAAGTTTCATTCTTACATCGAGCAGGAGTTTCAGCGTAGGCGCGACGGTGTTTGGTTTTACAATAATGGGAAACCTACGTATATTACAGGGAGGCATTATATGTTTCTACAATGGTCTAAAATTGATATCGGATATCCATCATACCTTGCTTTCCAGAAAGAGATCTTTCTCCACATGGCTGCGTGCGAAGCTGATCCTCGTTGTTTCGGTCAGCTTTATACTAAGTGTCGTCGTTCTGGCTACACTAATATTTGCTCTTCAGTCCTTGTTGACGAAGCTAGCCAAGTCAAAGAGAAGCTTCTTGGGATTCAGTCAAAGACAGGTAAAGACGCTCAGGAAAACATTTTCATGAAGAAAGTAGTTGCGATATTTCGCAGCTATCCGTTTTTCTTCAAGCCTATTCAAGACGGAACCACCAATCCGAGAATGGAGCTTGCTTTTCGGGAGCCTTCCAAGCGTATTACGAAAAACAATAAAACTTCTCAACTGGGAGATGCCCTCAACTCAGTTGTAAACTGGAAGAACACTACGAATAACGCATACGACGGGGAGAAGTTACATATGCTATACCTCGATGAGGCTGGCAAGTGGGAGAAGCCTAGCGACATCAGAGAAGCCTGGAGGATCGAGAGAACCTGCCTTATTGTTGGTAAGCGAATAGTAGGGAAAGCGATGGTCGGGAGCACCGTGAACCCCATGAGCAAAGGAGGAGAGGAGTACAGAGTGTTGTGGCATGACTCTGATCCTAACGAAAGAAATCAAAACGGAAGAACTAGATCTGGGCTTTACCGAATCTTTATTCCAGCCTACAACGCTCTTGAGGGTTTTTTCGATAAGTATGGAGAACCAGTAATCGACGATCCTTCCCAAAGCGTACACACACATGGTGGCGTCATAGGTATCGACGGCGAGGTTATAGACCAGGGAAGTAAATCATACCTTAAGAATGACCGTCACTCCTTCAGAAATGATCCTTCAGAACTCAATGAGATAATTAGGCAGTTTCCTTTTACCGAGGACGAAGCCTTTAGGGACAGTATCGAGGGTAGCCTATTCAACATCGGTAAGATATACCAGCAAATAGAACACAACGAAAGTATTTACCCTGACCCCGTAGTAAAAGGTAATTTTATATGGAGGGTTAAAGATGAAGAGGTGGTGTTTTCTCCTGATCCTAATGGCAGATTTAGAGTGGCTTGGCTCCCTCCCGATCACTTAAGAAACAACAGATCTGAAGATAGAGGAAAGAAAGTAGCCCCCAATACACACATAGGGGTTGGAGGCGTTGACTCTTATGATCTTGACGCTACAGTAGACGGAAGGGGGTCTAAAGGGGCTTTGCATATGTATAATAAGTTTAACATGGACGTGCCCTCTAATATGTTCGTTGTAGAGTATGCTTCTCGGCCAGACCTGGCAAGCATATTCTATGAAGATGTTCTTATGTGCGCTTTTTTTTATGGTTATCCACTCCTTATAGAAAACAATAAGTATGGTATAGCCAGACACTTTGAAGCACGGGGCTATGATGGGTATCTTATGTCCCGCCCAGATCATCTAAAGACTGGCAACTCCTCTGTCTCGGTAAAGACAAAGGGCGTCCCGTCAAACTCTCAGGACGTAATCCAATCTCACGCTCACGCGATTGAAGCTTTTATCCATGACCATGTTGGTATCAACCCAGAAAATGGAGAGATAGGAAAGATGCTGTTTAACAGAACTCTAGAGGACTGGATAGGATACAAAATAGACAAAAGAACTAAGTTTGACTTGACTATCAGTTCTGGTTTGGCTCTTTTAGCCGCTCAGAAAACAAAAAAGAAAGAACGGGTTGTTTCAGACTTCAATGAAAAGAAGTTTTTTAGGACTCACAAGCCAAAAGCCTGGCACTTGTAGTTTTACTATATTTGCAGTGGGTTAAAATAACTCCACCTACTGCATATGTATAGTAATAATAAAAAATCTGCTGGCTTTCCAGATCCGTTAGCGTCCTCTGAAGAGAAGAAGGGGAACCAGTACGGGTTGAAATATGCTAAATCGATATATCAACAATGGGGCAAGACGGATCAACAGAACTCCATTTACGGAAACAGAAAAAAGACCTTCGAGAGAAACCGTAGGTACGCAAACGGAACTCAAGATACAGGAATATATAGATCCCTTCTTACTTCTTTAGACCCTAGTAATGGGGATGGAAGTATGCTTAATATAGATTTTACTCCAGTCCCTATTCTTCCCAAGTTTGTAAGAATTGTAACAAACAAGATCCTCTCTTTAAGCCCCTATCCAAATTTAGAAGCTGTAGATCCTCTTTCTTCTTCTGAGAAAGACGCCGATCGAAGAAAGCTAGAGATGGTTATTAGCGCAAAAAACCAACTAAAGAAGATAGAGGAAAAAACTGGCGTGATTATAGGTATGGACTCTAACTCTATTCCAGATACGCTAGAAGAAGCTGAAATTTTTATTGGTAATAACATCAAGTCTTCTTCTGAGATAGCAGCTCAGGTAGCCACAAATCTTACCCTAGAGTGGAATGATTTTAACGACAACATCCTAAGAAGGTGTGTAGGGGATTTAACCGCACTTGGGATGGCAGTTGTCAAAAGAGATAACGACCCTCAGTACGGAATCAAAACAAGCTACATAGATCCTGTTCACTTTATTCACAGCTTTACTGAAGATCCTAATTTTAGCGACTTGGTTTATGCGGGACATGTAAGATACGTCCCTATTCAAGAGCTTAAAAGAATGGCTGGAGATCAGTTCACTGAAGAGCAGTATAAAGAGATCGCTCAGAAAGCTCAGAAGAAGTACGGGTATGATGCGGCTAAACTCAGTCAATCCTCATACGACAGATTCAATAACACGAATAACTTTGGTTATGATGAATATATGATTGAACTACTTGATTTTGAGTTCATTTCTGTTGACTGTGAGTACTACGAATCAAAAGAAAGTAAGTACGGAAATGTTGGTTTTTACTCTAAAGGAGAAAACTATAAGACCCCAAAAAGCTCTGTTTTTAACAGGGAGGTAAGCAAGCTTGAAAACGCCTCCGTTTACGGAGGTTGCTACATCCTGGGGACGGACTTCCTATTTGATTACGGCAAGAAGAACAACATCCCTAAGAATATCCACGATATATCTCGCACTAACCTTTCATATTCTGTTTGCGCTACCAATCTGTTAGACATGATGCCAAAGTCTATGGTTGATAGCTGTATTGGGTTTGCTGATCAACTTCAGATCACCCACCTGAAGATACAACAAGCTGTAGCGAAGGCTAAGCCTGATGGCATCATCATCGACATCGAAGGGTTAGAGAACGTTCAGCTAGGTAAAGGGGGTGAGCTACAGCCTTTAGAGCTGCATGATATTTATGAGCAGACGGGTGTTTTCTATTACAGAAGCAAGAACCCAGAAGGAGGCTTTCAGAACCCGCCTATTAGAGAAATTGGTAACAGCATACGAAATATAAACGAGCTTGTTACTTTGTATAACCATTATCTCAAGATGATCCGAGACGCAACGGGAGTCAATGAGGTTATGGATGCTTCTTCACCGAAGTCAGATGCTCTGGTAGGTGTTAGACAGCAGGCTTTAGCGGCTGCAAACAACGCTATATATGACATTACAAACGCCTCTATGGTTCTTTATAAAAAGGTTTGTAGTGACATCGTGAAGTGTGTTCAAGTTATTCACCCTGAATCAGTTCTTTACAAGATCTACGAAAACGCTATAGGCAAGGAAAATATGGGCGTGCTTAGCTCTTTCCAGAATTTAGCCATGTATAATTTTGGCGTTCGTGTTGTAAAAGAAATGGAGGAAGGTGAGCGTCAATATTTGGAACAAAACATCCAGATAGCTCTAGGTCAAAAAGAAATAGACTTAGAGGATGCAATTGCTGTTCGGCAACTAAAAGACGTTAACCAGGCTGAGCGCTTACTAGTTGTAAGACGTAAAAAAAGAATGATGCAGGCTCAACAGACCGCTATGCAGAACTCTCAGCAACAAGCTCAAATACAGCAGCAGTCTACCCAAGCAGCTGCGGAAGCGAGGCAGCAAGAGATGCAGATGGAGGCTCAGCTAAAAGCTCAGGAAATGCAACTTAAAGCTCAGCTAGAAGCTCAGCTAGAAGAAGTAAAGCACGGCTTTAAAAAAGAGATAGAAATGATAAAGGCTCAAGCTGTTTCTAGTAAAGTTGAATCAGAAACTTCTTTCAAAGAGTCTATCGAAACAATGAAAGACGACAGGAAGGATGAGCGGGTCAAGAAGCAAGCTGTCGAGCAAAGCAAGCTCATCTCTCAGAGGCAAGGCGAAAGAGGGGAGCTTGGGGAGGATCAACAAGCAGGGGATATAACATCAGAAATATTAGGATAATAAGATGGCAAAAACTATAAACTTAGACACATCCCAAAGGGTAGACATTATTTGCAAGAGGGGAGATACGTTTTCCCTTCGGCTGACCCTAACTGACAACGCAACACCTCCAGTTGCTAGCTTCGATCAGACGGATATATTCCTAATGCAAGTTAGAGACGCTGACACCAACGACACTAGCACTGAGTTGTCTACGAGCCCTACCACCCCAGATCCAACATCTCTAACATACATCGATTTCACTTTCGATGCGTCTACTATGAGGGCAATCGATGCTGGTTTGTATGTGTACGATATTGAGCAGGAGAAAGCGGATGGTGCTGTTACCACCTTGATTTACGGCACATTTAAGGTTAATGAGGACGTAGCTATTACTACATAATGCCAATCAGCGTAGACCAACCATCAAGCATAGCTGTATCCAGCTCAAACGGAGGCACGATAAATATCTCCGTTGTAAGCGGTGCCGAGACCAAGCTTGTCTCGCTTACGTCTACTGCTGAAAATAATATTTCTATTGCTGGTGCTATCGGTGCAGGTCCTGCTGGCGCTACTGGACCGCAGGGGCCTACGGGTGCCACAGGTCCTGCTGGGGCTGACGGAGCGCCTGGAGCTGACGGGGCTGACGGGGCTGACGGGGCTGATGGTGCAGATGGAGCCGACGGTGCGGATGGAGCCGACGGTGCGGATGGAGCCGACGGTGCGGATGGTGCGGATGGGGTCGAGGCAACTTTTACTCAGAACTACGTGGCTAACATGCCCACGGTAAACAACATAGTTAAGACTTTCGGTAAGTACAAAAACGGAGATACCATACAAGCTAATGGCAAGACAGCTGCCGAGCTTTTGGTTGATGCGTTCACGGACGCTATTAACCCAAGCCCTAGCTTTAGTCTTTCTGGACCTGATTGGCAGCACCCTTCAAATGCATCTTCTGTAACTATATCTTCTATAAACTTTGGTATCGCTAACCAAGGAGCTACAGGTACAGCCGTTCTTGAGTATCAGTTATCTACTAGCACTTCCACTCCTACTGGATCTTGGACCACGGTTCAATCGTACACATCTTCTGAGGTTACTTTTGGGGCTTCGCTTCTCTCAAAGGTTTACAGTACTGGAGAAGCTTGGGCAAGCAATAACGTGTTTCATTTTCGTCTTAGGGTAACAGACAGCACTAGCGGTACAACTGAACAGACTGCCAACGTCTTTACAGTAGCCAATGCCTTTGACCCTCCACTCATTAGCGATAAACAAATAACCAGGAGTAACTCTTCTATTTCTGCTGCAACGGGTACAACCTCTACAACCAGGGAGTATGGTGACGTTCAGTCTACTCTTCGTTACGACGTAAGAAGGGATGAGCTTTATGATCCGTTGATTGATTCTGTTGTACAGGTTAAAATAGGAAGTAATTATAGGGAGATAACAACCCCAAACTCTACTACGGATCTCAGTTCTCTAGGGAACGGCTCCACTGAAAATAACATCTCTCTGGCTATAAACACGGACTCAATTACTGTTGCTACAGACGGATCTACTGATTTAACAGCGGAGGCCACACCTCATGAATATAGGATTGTTGTTGATAGCACTTATGGAACCGACACCTCTGGTGACTTTTCTGACATAAACTATTACTACTCTTATCAGGTGTGTTTCGACACAACAGCCTTGACTACTGGATCTTCCCAGTCCGCCGTTCAAACTGTTTATGCAGCGTTTGGTGGCGACGACAACGGAAGTAACGAAAGAGAGATCAAGACAGGGGCTTATCCTGAGAGCATAGATGATACCAATACATACACTGTTCAAACGAGCAATAAGTTTATGTATATATTCTATCCAGGCACCGACACTATAGGCACAATGAATTTAGATGGAGTGTCTCCAACTATAGGGGCTTTTACTAATTTAGGTACCTTTACTTTAAGTAACCGATACGGGGTTTCAGCTACTTATCGTGTTTATAAATCCAATTCAACTAACGCGTTTAACAACAATTTCTTAAGTATATCCTGATGCCAGTTGAAGTAGGAAGAGCAGGCGAATACGGCCATAACAACTCAGCAAAAGCTTTTGTTGATTCTAACTTCGTGAGGGGCGGTGTCAGGGTGGTTGCTAACGACGCTGGCTTAACTGGCCTTACGTCTGTAAGCGATCAGCTTAAGGAGTACGTTACTATAGTTTATCATGAAGCTGATAGCAAGCTTTACCTTTTGGTAGACTCCAGCAATATCGCCACTAAAGCCACTGGTTGGACGGACCTAGGGGACCTTATGGGTACGGGCTCTGGTATAGAAAACGTACACGAAGACACATCCCCACAGCTTGGCGGAAACCTTGATGTCTTTTACAACGGGACGACAAGATCTATCGTTAACTCGAATAGCGGGTCTGACATTCAGTTCACCCCAACGGGGACGGGAAAGATCAGCCTAGATGGTCTTGTGGAGTTTAAGCGGTTTGACCCCTCGTCACCCCCTACAGCTTTTGAGGGGGGCATGTATGCGGATACTGATGACAATCTTTACTTTGGGGTTACATAATTTAACCTATATTTGTACCAACTTTTCGAAAAGAACAAAAACATAAAATAGTATACTATGGCAGCATCATGGAAGAGAGTCGTCATTCAAGGCGACAACGCAGCTACGGTGGCTCTCGCCACTACAGATACAGTTGCAACACTTTTGGATTCGTTTGTATTTGCTGATGCATCCGACTCTAATTTAATTAAAAGAGACGCTATCGCCGATGTGATCGGCTTGGTGGCTGGCACTAACACTGCAACTGGTTTGAAAGACACAGCTGGTGTTCTGTCGGTTGATATGTCCCTTACTCAGGAGTCCCCAGCAACTACCGACTTGGTGTTGGCTTGGGACGCTGCAAACTCGCACTTCTACACTGCAACTGTAGCGAATATTGGCGCGGCTGGTGAAAACACCACGTACAATGTTTCAACTTCAACCGCTTCAGCAGGTATTATTAATATCGACCTTACTGATTCTGACTCTGGTACAGATTCCGTTTCTATCACGGGTGATTCTGGGGTTGTCGTTTCTCAGGCAACAGATCAAATCACTATTGACATCCCAGACGCTACGGATGCTACGGACGGTATTTTCAGAGCGCAGCTCAGTCATACAAGTCTCGCCTCAGCCTCAGCCGCTGTTGCTGGTAAGGTGCTTGGTAAGATGGGTATTGGCGGGGTTGTTGGGGATCTCTTTGTCCGAGACGAAGACAACTTTGCTTCTGCTGACGCTACCTCTTTGGCTACTACTGAGTCAATTAAAGCTTATGTTGACGCCCAAGTAACAGCGGCGGATCTCGACATTACTGATGGTACTAACAATAGTGCTGTTGACCTCGACGCCGAGACGCTTACTTTCACGGGTACGACCAACGAAGTTGATGTTACCGTAAGCGCTCAGGAAGTCACATTTGGTTTGCCAGCGTCTATTGCAGCCAATGTCACTGGTGACGTTACTGGTAATGCTGATACGGCTACAGAGTTGGCAATCAGTGCCACTACAGATACTACTACTTTCTTGTTGCTTTCTGAGAATGCTACTAATGGAAACGAATCTGTTCACTATGACGCTGACCTGAAGTACAACGCCAATACAAATACGCTGATTGTACCAAACCTTCAAGTTAACGGGACTTCTGAAACAATTGATGTTCAGGTCTTGAACGTTGAAGATCAGTTTATCACTCTTGCTTCTGGTAGTACTACTGCAGCCGCTGCGAACACTGCTGGTCTTAGAGTCGCCTCTGATGCTTCTCAAGCAAACTTCGCTTCATTCCGCTGGTATGATTCTGCTTCAGATACGGTTGCTGGATGGAAAGTCAGAGACACTGGCTCGTCAATTCAGCACGGTGTTGCTGTTCTTGACAAAGGAGTTGCTGACCCATCCTCAACCCCTGTGACTGGAGCCATGTACTACAATAGCGCTGGTACAAGCGGAACAAAAGGTCTTTGGATCTATATTGACTAATGTCTATTCTTGGTAAGGGCAGGGCTGTCGGTGGGGTTACCACTGACACTCTGACCCAACAAGAGATTACGTTTATTTTAAAGTGCCTTCACGATGGTACTTTTGATGGAAAAGACGTACTTTTGTTGGCAGATGTAGTAACAAAACTTCAGAATCAACTGAAGGCTAAATAATTTTAAACCATAAATTCAATTAAAATGAAGTTAGAAATTAACGAAGTTTACTTCCTCTCAGAGGTTGTTAAGACAGCCAACATTAAGGCTGGAGATGCTCCTGTCGTTGCTGAACTGATGTCTAAGCTTGACAAAGAATTCGGTCGTCTTCAGAAGCTCGAAGAAAAAAATGAACTTAAGCTAGAGAAGGCCTAAACAATAAATGGCGACCTGGAAGAAAATATTAGTAGAAGGTGATGCGGTAGTCGATAACTTAGCTACCGATAACCTTACTCAGTCTGGTTCGGTCAGGACATATGATCTAAACGGAAACACTAACCGTATAGGATTCAAGGATGGTGTTGTTCAGTTTTCAGACTCCTCTAATAATGTAAGCCATCAGTTTGATAATGCTAATGGAGTTTTTGATGCTCGGTCAGCCAACGGGATAAGACTGAGCGATGGAGATAACGCTCAATATGTAGACTTAAAGCCTAAGTCTGAAATCACCGCTAGCTACACTATTACTTTTCCCAATGCTGCACCAGGTGCTGCAAACAAAATTCTTGAGGCTAACGCTACTGGTGATCTATCTTGGATCGATACGCCGTCTGGTGGTGGAGGAGGATTAGGCGGTGCAGACCAGACTCTCACAGCTGACAGAACCATCGACACTAACGGTTTTAATCTCGATATCGAGCTCGACCCAACAGGCACTGCGGATACGTTTACAATCCACGACGGTACATACGATCTTTTCCAAGTAGATACATCAACTACTGGTACGCTGTTCAGCGTAAACGATGTGTCTGGTCTACCTAAGTTAGAAGTAGATGATAATGAAGGAGTTATTGCAAAGAGTATTAAGGTAGATGACGGCGGATTAACAGCTGCTGGGCAATACGGTAAGGGTGCTGAGATATGGTATCAAGGTACTGGTGCAACACAAGCAGGGTCTGCATGTTATTTAAATAGCTCTGGAAACTGGACAAAGACGAACGCTACAAGTACTACAAACGCTATTGGTATGGTGGCTATAGCTGCTGGAGCTGATTCTGATGTAGACGGAATGGTCACAAGAGGGTTTATATATGTTAGTGCTGATCCAGGAGGTAATGTGGGTGACGTTGTATACCTTAGTGCTGCGACCGATGGATTGCTTACCACAACAGCCCCAACAGGAACAACTGGGTTTGTAGTCAGGGTTGTAGGTCATAAAGTAGGGACTAACTTGATTTACTTCAATCCTTCTAACGACTGGATAGAATTAGCGTAACATGGCTATTGATAAGGTAGCGGGAACTGCTTGGGCTGATTTATCCAAGATAAGCGATGTAGCAAAGGCAGGCATTGCAAAAGTCGCTGGGCAAGATGTGCCTGCAAGCGGCCCCGCACCTTTCTTTAATTTAGACGCTCAAGAATCTACGAGTTATTCTGGATCTGGAACTACATGGACAGATATTGCTGGAGGAAACAATGTTACACTACGTAACGGCCCTGTCTTTACTAATAATCAATCGACATCAGGCACTCCTAGTTATTTTACTTGGGATGGGGTTGATGACTACGCTGACGACGGGACATCATTAACGGGTTGGGATAGTACGGATTCGTGGACTTTTGAGTTCTGGTTTTCAATGACGGCAAGGCTGTCTAGCACTGGATATATTTACACAATTTACACTAAGGGAAACAGCAATTCTACTCCAGGTGTAAGCATGGGGATGAGGGGAGGCGCTCCTTATTATGGAACTTTATTCAGGTTTAGCACTACTGGTGGATATAACGAAGCCTATCCATCAAGCAACATAATAAGCAGTATCAACGATGGGAATTGGCATCAATTCATATTTACTAAAGATGCTGGAAGTGGGACAACACCAAAGTTTTACATGGATGGTTCAAATGTAAGTCTCACAACTATGCAGGGAGGCTCCACACCCAAAACGCTAGACAAGAACTACAATAACACAGACACGCTTTATATTAGTAACTATAGAGGTACAGGAAATTATGAGTTTAATGGTAAGTTAGCGGCAATACGTTGGTATGGTTCTTACTTTGATGCAACACAGGCTCTGAATAATTACAACGCACAAAAAGGTGCATACGGAATAACTTAATATCATGCATTTCGAAAACAGACATTACGTAATCTTCGACATGAGCGAAGTAGCAACTATTGACTTCTCAGAGGTTATGGAGACATCAGCAGACACTCTTAGGAAGAGTGTAGACGAAAGCAAGAGCTTCGTTAAGTACGAAGGGGACCAACCACCTTCGGTAGTTGCTCTTACTACACGCAGTCAAGAGTATTCTCACGAAGAGATATTGGCTCTCTTAGCTGGGACTGAGTGGACTGATCTTAGCGAGGAGATTTAAATGGGTGGGTTTGCAAATAACGCACCTATCGTAACCGATGGGCTAGTATTCTATGTAGACGCAGGGAACAGTAACTCGTATCCTGGTAGCGGGACTACGTGGAGTGACTTGATTGGAAGTAATGACGGGACGTTAACTAATGGGCCGACGTTTGATTCGGGGAGTGGAGGTAGTATTGTATTTGATGGGAGTAATGATTATGTTGGAGGCACAGGAATATCCAATGGAGGGGGTTCTAGCACGGCACAATCATATAACATTTGGTTTAAAGTTGATACTTTAGATATTTCAGGGCTGAGTCAAGGCTTATTTTTTTGGGACGGATATAATGGGATAGCTATTTATGATGTTACGGGCGAAATGTTTATCCAAACAAGTGGGGATAATTCAATCGGAGATTTCTCTACAACCCCTGTCATCACTTCAAGCACATGGCATAATATAGTTTTTAATTTCAACCAAGGAGTTAGCTATGAGTGTTGGCTCGATGGAGTCTCTTTTGGTTCAGCAGCTACAAGTGACACCTCTGGTGAACCAGCTTCTTCTCAAATTTGGTCTATAGGGAGTCGTATAGATAGCTCTGATAATAGATTAGACTATATTAATGGAAATATAGCTATAGTACAAGCCTACAACCGCGCCCTCTCTGCCTCCGAAGTTCTACAAAACTATAACGCACTAAAAAACAGATTCGTATGAGCTACAGCTACGGTAAAAGCATAGTGACGGATGGGTTGGTGTTCTACGTGGATGCAGCTAACGGTAATAGCTATCCAGGGACGGGTACTACGTGGTCAGATTTGATTGGGGGGAATGATGGTGCGCTAACCAATGGCCCTACATACAGCTCTGCAAATGGGGGCAGTATTGATTTTGACGGTACCAACGATTATGTTGCATTAACAACTTTAAATCCGACTTCAAATAATGCGTTTACTT
>Ga0206125_10003652_pt1 | contig 14406 bp, 5 predicted proteins | sample Helgoland_Spring_4_FD_148598 | JGI IMG/M metagenome (GOLD analysis project Ga0206125, IMG submission 148598) | Pelagic subsurface seawater microbial communities from Kabeltonne, Helgoland, North Sea - Helgoland_Spring_Bloom_20160331_1 | ecosystem: Environmental > Aquatic > Marine > Epipelagic ... | reverse complement strand
CTATGGGACAGCACGACATCGATACCGAATGTGCTCTGCGCCTCAATCCGCTTATTTGCCGGGTTTTGCTCCATGATCCTATGGGACAGCAAGGGGCTATTATGGACGATTCTGACGACTTCTGCATTTTGACTTTTGACAACTAAACCAATCCAACCCGCTTCAATCCTAGGCTTGACTATCCGCGAGATGCTTTTTGGGATGACTGTGTTTACTTATATAAATTATATTCTTTACTTATGCCTCGTAGGCTAGTGCATCTCAATAAACTAGTTCAAATTAGGGTAACCGGAGCGTATTTAAAGAGTCTGATTGTCTCGCCGTGACTCTACTTCGACTACTTTAATGAACTGCACATATTTTAAGAGTTTATCCCAATCTAGCTCCGCGTTCATTCGTTTTGTAGTCAGCGGCGTCCGTCAATTCTGCGGCTTGGGTGCTACCTTTGCGATTGTCCTGTTATTGATTTTAGGGTGCTATTTATCTGGCACAGTCGCCAGCGCCTTTCCGCCGGCGCCGTATTATACGCTGTATGGGATGGTGCGCGACCAAGTGGGGCAGACGCTGACTTCTGAGGGGGCTGAAGTGGTGCTGCTCAAGGGGGACGTGGAGATCGGGCGCACCCCGATCACTGCCAATCGGATTGACCAGAGCTACGAGCTGAATGTGCGGATGGATCAAACACGCAGCGGCACGGCACTCTATAGCGAAAAAGCGATTTCAGTGGGTGGGCAGTTCAGCTTGGTAGTGGAAATGAATGGTTCAGTCTTTTACCCCATCGAAGTCTCGGGCACCCTGCAGGCGGGCAATGGCGGGGAACGCAGCCGTTTAGACCTGACCTTAGGAGAAGACTCGGATGGCGACGGTTTGCCGGACGTGTGGGAGCAATGGCAATTGTATCAAGCCGGCCAGTATCCCGACGCAGATGGGATTTGGGATTTGAGCCAGATTACCGCCGAGGGCGACTTTGACGGTGACGGGCAGAGCGATGGCTTTGAGTATACCGCTGGCACCTTTGCCGGCGATGCGACCGAAGTCTTTGGCCTGGAGATCAAGGAGAAGTTGGCCGACAACGTACGACTAGAGTTTTACGCCATTACTGGCAAGGCCTACACGATCGAACGCAGCAGCGATATGCTTGAGTGGCAGCGGGTCAACTTTGCCTCCCAATCCGCACAAAACACCCCCGCGGCAAGCTATGTCGCCTCGGGAGTGGGGCAGGTGCCCGTCTTCCTGACGCCTGCCTCTGAAGCTAAAGAATTTTACCGCCTGTCCGTCCGATGAAAACCTTACTCCTCGCGCTTATTTCGCTATGTTTCGTCACCGCCGCCCAGGCGCAGTGGCAGACCACGACCTACACGCTCAAGGGCGGGTGGAACTCGATTTACCTGCACGGCGATGCCACGCACGCCACGCCGGACGAGCTTTTCGCCGCACACCCCGAGGTGCTGGAAGTCTGGCGCTGGAACCCCAATCCCACCCAGGTCCAGTTCACCACCTCGCCGCTCATTCCCTCAGCGGGCACGCCCGAGTGGAGCACCTGGGTGCGTGATGGCTCATCCAACTCGCTCGGCCAGTTGCTCGGGCAGACCGCCTATCTGGTAAAATGCAGCGGCACCAATGCAAACAGCTACAATGTGGCCATCCCGCAGCGCATCCTGCCCCCCAGCGCCGCGTGGGTGCGCAATGGCGCCAACTTCATGGGCTTCCCGAGTTTCAAGAATGGCAGCACCTACCCGACGATGGGCAGCTATTTTGCCACTTTCCCAGTGGCGATCGCTTCCGGTGTGAAGATCTACAAATATGTCGGCGGCGATCTGGGCCCCGGCAATCCGCTGCAGGTGTTCTCGCCTTCGTTCGAGACGCTCGATCGCAATCAAGCCTACTGGTTCGACTCAGAGGTCGTCGGGAATTTTTACGCGCCTATTGTAGTCACTCCATCGAACTCCGCCGGTCTCGAATTCGGCCGCACCGGCTCGACAGTGACCGTGCGTTTGCGCAACCGCAGCGACGCAACCGTAACGGTGGCAATTTCCGAGGTCGCCTCGGATACCGCGCCCTCCGGCCAGACGGCCATCACCGGCAGCGTACCGCTGACCTTGCGCGCGGCTGATGGCACCGAGTCTGCCTTCAGTGGCGCCAGCGTGGTGGTGGGCCCGCAATCCGCCGTCGAGATCCAGTTTGGCGTGGACCGCGGGCAAATGGGCACCAATTCGGATGCCTTCTACGCCTCGCTGCTGCGTTTTCAGGATAGCGGAAACTTGATGGACGTGTTGATTCCGGCGCGCGCGACCGTGGCCTCGCTGGCTGGCTTGTGGGTGGGCGATGCGCAGGTCACAGACGTGGCCAGCAAGGCCGCCACCTCCACCGGCGGATCCACCACGCCGCGCGCGTTTCCACTGCGTTTTATTCTTCATGTTGATGACGGCGGCACGGCACGCCTGCTCTCGCAGGTCTTCATGGGCACGCTGGCGGATGCAGGAAATCCCACCGGTCTGTGCACCAAGGAGTCCGGCCTCAAGCAGGACGCCAAGGCGGATGCCAGCCGGATGAGCGTGGGCCACCTGCCGCTGGATCAAGTCGTCACTGATGGCAGCGGTGAAGTGGCGCTGGGCGCGACGCTTACCCGCGTAATCAGCATCCCCTACAACGATCCAACCAATCCCTTCGTCCATCAATATCACCCGGACCATGACAACAAGGACGCCCGGCCGGACGGCACCAATATCGGCCTCGCCGATGGGGTGGAGAGTTACTCGGTGACACGCAACTGCAACTTCGAGTTTACCACCAGCCCGCCGGCAGGCACCAGCTCTGTCGGCTGGGGCAGCACCGTGATCGGTGGCAACTACACCGAGACGCTCTCCGGCCTGCACCGGCAGGACATCACCACCTCCGGCACTTTCACACTCCGCCGTGACTCGGAAGACGGCGCCATTACCATCAATTGACCGTTTAAACCTCCTCTCAATCCTAGAAAGTACTCATCCCATGAAAAACACGCTACTGATCCTAGCCGCCACGCTGGCCATCCACGCCACCGCGCTCGCCCAAGAGCCCAGTAAGGTGCCCTCGCTCATCAGCTACCAGGGCAACATCACCTCCGCCGCAGGGGTGCCCATCGGCGCCGCTGCACCGGAGAATCGGGTGCTTACATTCCGCTTCTGGAACCACCCGACCGATACCGCCGCAGAGAACCGCCTCTACAGCGAGTCCCAGACGGTGACTCTGCTCAATGGCGACTTCAGTGTACTCATCGGTAATGGCACCCCGGTCACCAACGAGGAAAACCTGCTCACGATGGCCGGCGTCTTCAGTTCCAAGGAGGTCTTCCTCGGCATCACTGTGGACGACGCTGATGCCGCCACCGCGGATCCGGAAATGTCACCCCGCCAGCAGATCGCCACCACCGCCTTCGCCTTCCGCGCCACCGTCGCTGAGGGTGTGGATGCCGGGGCCATCACTACAGATATGCTGGCATCCAATGCCGTCACCACCAATCAGCTCGCTGACAGCGCCATTACCTCTGCGAAGCTGGCTTCCAATGCCGTCACCACTGGTCAGCTCGCTGACGGCGCCATTACCTCTGCGAAGCTGGCTTCCAATGCCGTCACCACTGGTCAGCTCGCTGACGGCGCCATTACCACCAACAAAATAGTAGATGGCACGATTCAGCTCGAAGATCTGATTGCGGCGGTTAAGAACTCGCTTTGCCCGGTGGGAACAGTGCTTACCTACACAGGTGATACCGCTCCTGAGGGATGGTTAATGTGCCATGGCGCTGCGATCAGTCGCGCAGATTATTCCGCTCTCTACGCAGTCATCGGTGATCGCTTTGGTCATGGCGATCAAGCCACGACTTTTAATATTCCCGATTTCCGAGGAATGTTCCTGCGCGGGCGCGATGCAGGGGCAGGTGTAGATCCTGATCGGGAAACGCGAATCGCGTTGAAAACCGGTGGAGCCATTGGTGATCAGGTGGGCAGCTTCCAATTCGATGAATTCCAGTTACATAATCATAGTGGGATTCCGGGTTATAGCGGTGTCTGGTCCGGGAACATATTATATAATCTAGACACAGCAACGACTGGCACAATGTCTGTAAACACTGACTATACAGGCGGCAGTGAAACGCGCCCAATGAACATCTACGTCAATTACATCATCAAGTATTAAGGCTATGCGACCTTGTTGATCAAAGTTTCCAATTTAAAATACTCGCTTTACCTGTATGTCCTCGAATTCGCGCATCCCCCTTCTTTTAGCGGTCGCCGGTGGCTTGCTTCTTTTAGCTCCGGCGGCCCACGCCCAATTGGAGCAGAAGTCGCCGCTACGCTTCAACGCGCTATTCGAGGAGGGTGGCTACGTTCCCGCCATAGGTCAGTTTTCCGGGGTGGGGGTATCATCCAGCGCGGCCAATGCGAGGACCGCCGCAGAGGTGGCTGCCGAGGCGGAGGCTTTTGCAACGGCGCGAGCGGCTGTCTTCGAGTCGGCCACGACAGTAGAGCAAATCGCACTCGGATTGGATGGCCTCTTGGGCCGCACCACGACGATCAAGGGCTTCACCTCGGCCACTTACATCAAGGATGATGAGTTTGGCGCTCCCGTAATCACGACCTTGCAACTACGCCGCGGTCGCTTGGGTAATGCCTTCTCCTCCGCCGTACCACGCTACTATCTGGGAGACCGCATCACCCCGCCGTTGACTTCCGTGGACTCCCTCGGCGAGGAAATTCCAGCCGCAGGCGAGGGCTTCTGGCGCGCCATGCCGGTCCGCCCTGGCGAAACCTTCCGCAATGCAGATGACTCAGCGCTCCTCGATGTGGCGGGTAATCCGGTGCCGCAAGCGGACGGTTCCGCAGAGGGCACGCTCTTGCCGGCACTCGCTGCAGGCGCCTACGAAAGCTTTTACTATAGCACGCACGCGGATGCGGTCTTTGCCTCGCTGGCTGGTACCGTGGAGATCTGGTGGGTCTCCAATGCCCAAGTCAACGGACGTTGGCAATTCCGTCGCGAGAGTTTCACCGTGTCCGGAGCCGCCACCGCACCGGTCCGCAAAATTTACTGGAACCGAGGCGCTTTCGATGGACCAAAGGTGGATATCCCCAAGGGCCGCATCGAAATGGTGAAGCCTATTTATACCGTCAATTTCCCGCCCAGAGTAAGTGTGGACTACGATCCGAATGCGGAGATTCAAATTCTTAAGACACTCTGGCATGAGACCAACGGAGTATCACAGCTCGATGCTTACAACCGCGAAGGGCGCCTGCTCGTCGAATATCTCGGCGAATTGGTGGTCGGTGCCGGCAGCAAGCGGAGATTCCTCGGTATGGATGTGGTGGAGGTCGTCCGGGCCGCCCCCACGGAGACCGTCCAGATCGACCTCGGCAAGCAGGTGCTGCCGCGAGACGGGAGCGACTCGCTCATCCCCTCGCCGAACACCACCACCATGACCAGCGATCTGGTCTCGCTCACGGTGGCCAAGGACGGCACCCAGCGCTACTACGCAGAGAAGGAGTCACTGAATCCGGACAAGGTGATCTTCTACTGGATGGAGGACAGTGATGCCGGCATCGATCTCCTAGCGGAAGGTGAGAGCCCCGGCCTGAGCATCCGCTGGCCCAAATACAAGGACCGCTACCGGCTGGTCTGGCCGGCGGATTTGACCGATTACGCCTACATCAGCACGGATCAGAAAGGCAGCGATGCCAGCAACGGAATCGTGTTCGAGGTCGGCTCGACCCCGCAACTCATCTTCCAGGATGATGCCGCGCAAGGAGAGGCGCTGATCGATCCATTCAGCCAGCGTTTTGTCGTCGGGCTGGGCTACGACAGGTCTAACCGCTCGCTACTCAAGTTTTCCAACGGCCACGATGTCTGGTATCAGGTGGTTTACACTCAGGCGGAGAATCGTTTGAAATACCTCGAGCCGGATCAAGGCACCCCTCTGGTTGGCACAGCCACGGTCGGCTCCCGCATCGACAAACCGGCGGCCAAATATGAAACTGCCGGCGCGGTCTCGGGGGGGCGTGGATATTCGGCGGATGCGTATCGCGACCCCTACAGCGTGGGTGTGGAGGCTGCTGCGGCCGGTGCCATCATTCCGGTCAATGCCGACCCGGCCGATAACGAGCTGACGGTGCGCTGGTTTGAAAAGGTTGAGCCTCCTGCTGAATTGGCAGACGCGTTTACCGGTTTCTATGTGCCCTCGAAAGTCGGCCGCTACACGGTTTCGTATCCGGCGGAGCTGGGCCCGTGGCAGGCCTCCGGAAATTTGGCGACCAGCCGGATGAATCACGAGGGCTTGTTGCTGGCCGATGGGCGGGTGCTGGTCATCGGGGGAAGGGATGACGAGAATCAAGCGCTCGCCACGGCGGAGCGTTTCGATCCTACGCAGGGCGATTGGCAGGCGACTGGCAGCATGCAGGTCCCACGCTTGGAGGGCTTCACAGCGACGCTCCTGCCCGGCGGTAACGTGCTGGTGACCGGAGGTTTTATTACTGATGGCGGGTCCTCGGACTCCGGGACGGCCACCGCGGAGATTTACAACCCTCAGTTAGGAACTTGGACTCTCGCCAGTCCGATGTCCGAATCCCGCGCCAATCATCAAGCCACGCTGTTGGCCGATGGCCGCGTGCTGGTTTGCGGCGGGCAAAAATGGATGTATGGCGAGCCAAACTCATTGGCTTCTGCTGAAATTTATGATCCTGTAGAGAATGTGTGGACGAGCGTGGCAGCGCTCGAGGTGGCCCGTTACGGCCATACCTCCACTCTGCTAGAGGATGGCCGTGTGCTGGTGGCTGGCGGATGGATGTATGGGGCTCCGGGTGCGCCGGGTTCCCATGTGGAGGTCTTCGATCCAGTGGCTGCAACCTGGGACGTGCTTCCCGGGATGCCCGAGGCGTCGGCTAAGCACACTGCCACACTGCTTCAGGACGGCCGCTTGCTGGTGGTCGGAAATGGCGGTACCGGCACCTCGTCGTCAAACTGGGCCGCAATTTACACCCCCACGGTCACTGACTCGACGGCTTGGCAGATCATCGCCGCACCGCTTATTTCCCACAACTTGCACACCGCCACCTTGCTGAATGATGGCACGGTGCTTGTGTGTGGCGTGACTAACAGTGATCCGGTTTGCTCAGAGATTTATGATCCGGTCCGCGGGATTTGGAGTCTGGGTGAGGCCCTGCAGGTGCCGCGCGCCGGGCACAGCGCCACCCTGCTCGAGGACGGGCGTCTGCTGTTCGCCGGAGGCCGCGCGGTAGTGGGTGGCCAGACCACGGCTGCCACTGAACTCAGTGCCGTCAGGGACCAGCTGGTCATGGCCTCCAACCTCGGCACCGAGGGCCTCACGCCCGACCAATCGGCAGGTGAGCTCTATCTCCAGAACAATCCCGCCGCCATCGGCTTCAATCCGAATGAGGAACACGCGGTCAAGAAGGACGGCAAGTTCTGGGCGCTGCGGGATGACCTCAATGTGACGGCTGCCGGTGGCTACACCTCCGAGCCCTTCGTGCTGGTGACCTACACCGACCCGGCTGACGGGCGCCCTGCCATGCGGCCGTATCGCGTCCTGCGGGAAAACCATACCCATCAGTTCCATTATCCATGGACCGCGGGCCGCAAGATTCAGGGGCCGATGCCGCTACCGCTGATGCAGCTGCCCACGCGCGGTGGCGTGATTGCCAATACCGAGGTGGCTGGCGTGCCTGATCCCGCGGCCGCGACGGATGCGCCCAATGTCCCGGCACCAGGCGGCGCGGCGAATTATGATGCGTTCACCTTCGAGGATCGCCAGGGTTACAAGTGGGTTTATCGCGGTCCGCATACCAGTGGTTCGCCCACCCTCGGCATGCAGTGGTATTACCCGATGGCGGCGGATTTCTATCTGCCAGGCATGAGTCAACCCGCTGTCGGTACAGCACTGCCGTATCTTCGCCCGCTCAATGATGTGGGCGTCCCGCAAGGAGATGCGGTTGCCGGCACGGCACTCACGGTCAGCTACGCCCCGGCCTGGCCCGCGAGCGTGCCCTCACTGCAGGTGGCGGAAACCCTCACCTTGGCCAAATACGGCCTGCCGGATGTGCGTAACCAGAAAAGCGCGCAGATCCTCTATCAGCAATCGGTGGCCAACGAGGGGGCCGTCAAGCGCAGCGTGATCCTCCACGATCCAACCCGTTACAAGATGGTTCCTCTGGGCAGTAGCTCTCTCAAGGATAAAAAAATCCCGGAAAGTATCCGGACTTCAATCTATCAGGGAAAAACCTATTTCCAAGGCCTGCCCCCCGATCTGCAACAACGCTTTTTCTTCGATCCACTCGCCAGCGAGAAGGGCAGCCTCATTCTTAAAGGCGAGTTCCATGACGAAATCGCGGGCGACGATTACCTCGACCTCAATGTGCTCTCGTCTGGCGATTTGGATGCTATCAAGGCTTTGGCTGAAAATGAAGACGCAAGCACCAAGAGTGCGTGGACCCAAGTGATCGACAATCTCACGACGCTCGTCGAAACCTTCATCGAGGATCCCACGCGAAAGGGAACTTACATCGCCACATCCGATACGGAATTGACCCGTTATGAGGGGGTCACGTCACTGCCGGAAATGCTGGACGCCGACACCGCGCGGGACAGCTACGCTCTGACTGCCACCGGTCGTGGCGACGGCTATGTCACCCTGATGTTCGGCAATGGCCGCAACCCGGACCTGACTCCAGCGGGCGATCCGCCAGTGATGCAGATTATTAAAGTGGTGCCGGAACTCTACAGCGGCGACCTCAAGGTGCGTCTCTCCAGCAACCCGCTCGATGAAAAGGTCAGCCTGCGCCACAGTGGCGATTTCGCCGCGCGGCAGCAGGATTACGAGTTCGAGTGGTATTGGGCACCGCCCTCATCCGACGGCACCCAACCCGCCACTTACACCTACGATAATCAGACCTACCTCGGGAATTCGGAGACACTGGAGAGCCGCCAGTGGCGGTTCATTCAGTCCCCGGCCAGTGCGCGTCCGGCGCTGGCGGACTATCCGACAGAGCTGCGCACTTTGCCCGCGCCCACCATGATCAAGGCACCTGGCTATGACGCCACGAAGCAACTGCCCGGCATCGTCTTTCAGACAGACCGACCGGTGGACTACAGTGCCGGCATCCCGGCCAAGATCACCTTCAGTGCCAACCTCGGTGCGCGCGATGGTTTTGTGCTCTATGTCAATGGCAGCATCGCGGTGGTGCATGGCAACGGTGTGGCCGCCCTTGACGGCTTGCTGGCGGAGAACACCTTCGATCTGCGCCTCCAGAAGGCCACGGACTTGGCAGCTCTACCGATCGAAGGGGAACGCCTGATCGTTGTCGCGGAGGTCAATAACCTCCTACATTTCCGGATCTTCGATGCCGCGGGAACGCGAGTGCTCGAAACCGACGAATCGAACCTGGCGACCAAGGCGGGGGAAATCGCCGATCTACGCGCCCGTCTGAACAGCCTGTGGGCGACGACTAATCTGCTCAACAGTGACAAGGCTGCAGTGGTGGCCGCCACCGCTTCCATCGTCAACTTTGATCTTTCCCAGGATGCCGCCAGCGGTCTTAGCGCCTCTGGCCTGAGTAAGCAGTTCGCGGTGGACGGGCGCTACTTCGTCAGGGGTCCCAATACCCTCGAGGTGGCTCTTTACTCCAGCGCCGATGCGGGTGTGAGCAGTAATATCGACTTCCGCTTGGAAGGCTCCACCCGCGAGGACCGGGTGCTGGCCAGCGGCTCACCGTGGTCCAAGGCCATCGGTAGCCCGGAACTCGACAACCGTGCCACCGTCGGCGGCTCGCCCACCGCTCCGCTCGGCAGCCCGCTGCTCGTCATGAGCGACAATTTCTTCACCCTCCGCTACCGGGCCAGAGCAGGCACGACTGCTTATGCCCTCACCGAAGGCGCATGGACGAATTGGACCCGCCCGGCGCTCGTCGAGGGCTGGATCAAGCGCGTGCTCGCGGCGATCAATCCTTTCAACCAGCGCATGACCGATCTCTACAACAACGCGGTCAACACCGATGTGAGCCTCCTCACACAGGCCGGCACGCGCTGGGAGGGTGACATTGCGCTCACGCTGGACGCGATCAACGACTACGGCTTGATTGAGATCTATGAAACCGTGCTCAAGCGCGGCAAGGGCATGAGTATTGGTTCCGGCTATGACTACGGCCCGGCCAATGACGCCCTGCTGCTGGCTGCCGGCTACCTCAGCGATCTTTACTCGATCCTGGGCAACGAGGCCTTCGCGGATGCTGCCAATCCGACGGTGTCCCTCGGCGATTCCGGCTCCGCCAGCGAGGTCAACACCAGTCGCTTCTGCTTCGAGGGGCAGGTGGCCAGCGTGCTCGACGAGGAACTGGCGCTGCTGCGCGGTCGCGATGACACGCTCAGTCCTCAAGTGACACAGGGGCCATTTTATAATCGCTTATTCTGGAACTATACCCGCGGCATCGATTCCGGCGAGGCTTTCTACGCCACCAACTACAACATCAAGGAAAAGGTCGGCAGCAGCACCGAGGATGGCTCGATCGATGCGGCCGATGCCCAGCGCATGTTCCCACAGGGGCATGGCGATGCCTACGGTCACTACCTCACCGCCCTCAAGGGTTACTACCAACTCCTGACCAACCCGAACTTCACTTGGACGCCGCGCACCGAGTCCCTCAACATCCTCGGCAACACCGTCGCAGTGGACTACAAGGACGAGCGTAAGTTTGCCGAGGCCGCCGCCAACATCGCCCGCACGGCGGAGCAGGTGGTCAGTCTGACCTTCCGCCAGCAATACCGTGATGATCCTGCCGATGGTTGGGAGTCGTTCCGCGACGGCAAAGAAAATCCCAACACCGGCAACACCCGCCGCTGGGGTCTGGACGCATGGACTTCTCGCGCGAATCAGGGCGCGTATTACCACTGGGCGGTGGGTAACGCCATGTTGCCGGATGTTGATGCGACCAAGACGGGCATCCAGAAAATCGACCGTAGCACTGTGCCCGAGCTGCAATTGCTTGCGGTGTCCGGCGAGTCTTTACAGACCACCCTTGACAAGGCCAACAGTAGGCTCAACCCGCTGGGTCTCAGCCTGGGGGCAATCGCCTTCGACATTTCGCCCGCCGAGTTGAAGGCGGGCAAGTCCCACTACGAGCAGGTCTATGAGCGCTCACTGCGTGCGGCTCTCAATGCCAAGGGCGCGTTCGATCAGGCCGCCGCCATGACGCGCTTGCTGCGCAACCAGGAAAACACCATCGATGACTACAATACCACGCTCGAAGAGCAGGAGCGTGCCTTCAACTACCAGCTCATCGATCTCTATGGCATGCCCTATCCCGGCGATATGGGCCCCGGCAAGACCTATGGCCAAGGCTACGCCGGCCCGGACCTCGTGAACTGGTTCGTTGTGGACAAGGCTTCCGGCACGCCGATCGATACTCAAGAGTTAACCGACTTCGGCGAAGGCGGCGACAGCTACCAGGACTTTCCGTATGAGAGCGGAACCGGCTTGATGGAGGTGAATACCTATGGCAACGAATTCGATTACCAATCAATCGCGGACTTGGATCTGCTCGACGCCGATCTCTCAAGCGCTCCTGGTACTACCCTGAAATTCAACAACTATTCCCACGAATACACCGTTCTGGTCCGGCGTGAAAGCCACGTCCAGTTTGCCGACGAATATTGGGGGGATATAAATAAAGAAGGAGTCGTCACAAAGGCAGCGGATGTCGGCACTCGCCCCCAAACCGGTAAATTGCAGAATGCGCTGCTCGATGCCCAAGATAGTTGGTTGGCTCTCGATGGTGCCATTGGTAACCTCTCCGTGAACATCGCCAAGCTGAAAGACAAGAAAAAGGTCTTTGATGCGATGGTGACGAAATTAAAGCTTACGAAAGATGCGGTGGCTACAAACCAGAGCAAGGTTAACAGTTACAAACAGGCGATTCTTGCAGTGGAGCTGGTGATTCAAGGGGTAGAGCAAACCGACGACTTGGCACAGGACATTGCAAATGCTCTGGGTGTGGCCCCCCCCCAGTCTGTGGGCTTCGCGATCGATGCGACATCGGGCATCCGTAGCGGGATTAAGGCCGCCGCCGCGGCGATCGGAGGAGCAAAAGGAATCTTTAAGCTGGGACTTGCCGGAACGAAAGGCGGACTGGGGTATGAAGTTGACCAACTGGGACAAGAACTTGAGCTGAAGTTGATGGATATTGGTGCCAAGCAGGAGGAACTCCAAGCCGCCTATGAATACATCAACGACTGGCGCGATGTGACCAATGCGCAATATGGCATCGCCCAGCTGGCGATCGCCCACCAGCGAAAATTGCAGAACGTGGTCGATCTGAAGACCAAGGGCGACCGCATCCAGCTTGAGCGGGAGATTTTCCGCAAGCGCGCAGCGACCACGGTGCAGGGCTATCGTACTAATGACCTCGCCTTCCGCGCCTTCCGCGATGAGTCGCTGGAGCAATACCGGACCCTGTTCGACCTCGCCGGACGCTACACCTATCTCGCCGCCAAGAGTTACGACTACGAGACCGGGCTTCTGGGAACGTCTGAAGGCGAGGCGGTCATTTCAAAAATCGTCAGCTCCCGAGCGCTCGGGGACCTTACTGGTGGCGAACCGCAGGCGACGGTGAGCAGCCTCGGCGATGCCGGGTTGGCTGGTACTATGGCCCAACTCAATGCCGACTTCTCGGTGGCCAAGGGCCGCCTCGGCATCAACAATCCAGATATCAACGGCACCTTGATTTCGCTGCGTCAGGAGTTGTTCCGCCTGTTGAAGAGTGCCACCACCAGCGAGGATGACAAGGCCTGGCGGCAGACTCTGGAACAACACATCGTCAGCAATCTGATGAGCGATCCGGACGTGGCCGTGCTATGCCGCAGCCTGCGCAAAGCGGATGGCTCCGCGGTGCCCGGTATCGTCATCCCCTTCGGCTCGACCATCGAACCTGGCAAGAACTTCTTTGGGCTACCGACCGCCGGTGGCGACCACTTGTTCAGCGCCTCCAACTTCGCCACCAAAATTTACTCGGTAGGAGTAATGTTCGAAGGCTATGTGGGCATGGATCCTTACGCCGAGCTCAACCCCGGAGCTGGCTCTGCGGATACCAACGACCCGAACGTGCTCAGCGCCACGCCTTACGTTTATCTGATCCCCTGTGGAGTGGATAAGATGCTGGCGCCGGCACTTGGTGACACCGGCATCGAACGCACCTGGCGGGTCCAGGATCAGGCGCTGCCGCTGCCCTACAATCTGGGAGCCACCGCCTTCTCCAGCACCCAGTTCTTCAGTGCGGATGGCTCGCTGAGCGAGCAGCCCTGGATCACCCGCAAGCACCAAGCCTTCCGCGCGGTGGACGATCCGGCTTTCTTCTACGGCCTCCAGCCCGCCGAGTTCGGCAGCTCACGCCTCGTCGGCCGCAGCGTCTGGAACACCCAGTGGAAACTTGTCATCCCTGCCTATGGCTTGCTCAATGATGAACAAGAAGGGCTCACCCGCTTCGCCGCCACCGTGGATGACATCAAGCTCTTCTTCCGCACCTATTCGCACTCCGGTAACTAATGAACAGACGGCTGGCGACCCTTCTGCTGTGTCTGTGCCTGGGCATCGCTGCATGGCAGTGGCAGTTATGGCAGGGGGAACAGGGGGCGTCGCCTGCTGCGCCATCAGCCGATGTGGTAACCGCGGAGATCGAATGGGTGTCCGAGCCCCCTGCGAGCATTGAGAACGTGGGGGAGGAAGTGTTCAAGCGTGCCTTTTGGCGCCGACCTTCGGCCGAGGATCGCATTCTGCAAGCCGAGCGCCACGAATGGCACGATGCCGAGGGTGTCAGCCGCTGGCAGTGGTTTTTAATTGTCGATCCCTCACCGTCACTCTTGCAGTATTTGCGTGAGCAGAATACCTTCGGGTTAGTCGCTGGGAGTTTCGAACCGCTCGCGGAGTCGCCCGTTTGGTTCCGCTTTGATTCGCAAGCGGTGGAGACCTTCCGTTCCTTGGACGGGGGGATGCACTTGGCGTATCGCACCAAGGACCATCGAATTTATGCCAGTGCCCATGGATTTGGATTTACGAAGAGCACAGCCATGCCCAAAGCCGTATCCACTCCCGTTTATCTGGATAGTGTGGGACGATTGCCGAATACCTCACCTCCGACGCCAGAGGATTAAACCTAAAAAGAGGCCTTAGGTTCAACCCCGGCCTAACTCCCAACCACATTGGAAAGTTGGTCGAGTTACCCAAACTGAGCCAGAGCATGTGTTAGTCTGGACGGGTTAATTAGTTGTTCGAGATTGTAGAGTAAGTCAATGCTGGGACGCAGGGAGGCCGCAGGCCGACCGGAGTCCCAGCATTGAGTGGAGGTTGTTTCTTCTATTTCCTCCTGAGCAAACTCA
>Ga0206125_10003651_pt1 | contig 14409 bp, 17 predicted proteins | sample Helgoland_Spring_4_FD_148598 | JGI IMG/M metagenome (GOLD analysis project Ga0206125, IMG submission 148598) | Pelagic subsurface seawater microbial communities from Kabeltonne, Helgoland, North Sea - Helgoland_Spring_Bloom_20160331_1 | ecosystem: Environmental > Aquatic > Marine > Epipelagic ... | reverse complement strand
AGAATCTAAAAAATGTTGAGGATTTGGATGCAAGGCTTTCTTTAACGGATGCCGGGAAAGATTGGTTGTTGTTGCATTCTACCTTTATTTCTGAAATTGAATTATTTTTGGATGAAAATCAGTATTCCTCAGGTACATTAGCTTTTGCTAAAAATTCAATTTTAGTATTGCTCAATGATGGGGAAGTTGATTTTAATAACAGATTACTTTATGACTCAAGTTTAGATCAAGACTATAGATCAAGAATGTCTGGAGAAGAAATAGAAATTTTTAATACACTATCTGATTTTCAGAAAGCGGATTATTTGAAAAGTGCGCAGCAAGCTTCCAATTATGCGAATTCCTATCATGGGGCTTCTATTTATAATGGAAAAGGAGATGCTGTGAGACATGCTTTTTGGAATGCTTTATCCACTGTGAGATTAGGAGGTCCGCTTGCAAAACAACTTACGGATGCTCATGAATCAGGAGATTTAGATCCTGATTATATAAATCATTATAAAGAAAGAAATATGGATTTGTTTAATAATGTAAAAGGAATAGAAATAGGTAATAGTTCGGGACGATTATATCAACTGGTGGAACAAGCTCTTGCAAATGGCGATTTAAGATATTTATCTTATCTTTTAGGAGGTGGAGCTTCAGGTCGAGCTACAGATTCATCACAATTAATTCCTACAAATCAATAATTTATGAAGAGATATATAGTAATGTTTATCTATCTGACATTAATATCGTGTAACAGAGATAGTAGAAAGTTTACGATAACAGATTTTTCAAAAATGAGAACAGACACCTTACAACCCTATAAATGGAAAATAGTATCACCAATCCATAACTATTCGTCTGCATTTGTGAAATTAAAAGGTTTTTCTAACGATACTATAAAATTAGAAGGTATATCTAATCTTGTCCTAATTGGGAACATCGATACAATTGCGAAAATGGATTATTATGGAACACAAGAAGTAATATGTGTTTTTCGTCCATATAAAGCTACGGAGGGGAGATTAGAAATTGAATACGGTCTCTAATTTGTGTTGTTTAATGGGATGATAATTTTAGTGATTTGTTATAGTAGGATTAATTTACTAAACAGATTATCTGACGAAACCCTAGGACGCTATTTTAATTTTGAAAAAAACGGCTACGATGCTGTTATGGCTGTCTATTTTAAGCCAGGTATAGGCGAGTGGTTATGGGAAAACGGGATTTCTTTGGAACAGTATTTGGAGAATTTGGTAGAAATGGAAGTGCTTACTGATGCAATAGAAGTATTTGACACCAATATAAGATCGATTAGTTTTGATCCATTAGATACTCCTTGGTTAGCAGCTGTTAGAGGATTTGCCCGAAGTATAAACGCATTAAAGAATTCCTTGCAATAAGGAAACCCAACAGCTCGAAACAACCTGTCAACAAGATAGCTAGTGTAATCCGGGTTAATAGCTATTAAATTCCCCCCAAAAAAAATAAAAAACACCTCCATAGTCAGTTTTGCTGACTAAGGATACGTCTGCGTATATGTTATATCAGAGCGGTACGTACATCGTAGTATAAAAAAGAATCCATATACGATGTGTGTAGAATAAAGTAGTCAATACCAAAAAATGAATAATAATTTAAACTAAAAAAAAAATGAAAACAAAAACAATTGTAATAAGTCTTATGTTGCTGGGGTATTTCGGCTATGGGCAGGAAAAAACTGAAAATTTTGTAATTGAAAAAGGAAGCTGGACACTTGGCGGTGAATTGGGGTATGGCGAGCATAAAACCACAAATAGTTATGAGGATAGAAGGGAAAAAACCCTAAAGATTGCTCCTGAATTTGGGTATGCAATTATGAAAAATGTACTGGTTGGCCTCGAATTTGTTTATAATTATACCGGTCCGGATGAACCGAACACGAACGATCCACAAATCACAACATATGGTGTTACGCACTACCTGCGAAAATACTTTCCCATAAATCAAAAATTGGCCGTACAACTACAAGGTGAACTTGGGTTTTATAAAGGAACTATTGAAGGACGACAAACCGTTAATCAATCATCTGAAACGTTTTCAATGGGGATGCGTACAGGTTGTTGTATAAACTAAGTGAAAAATTAGCCCTAAAAACCACATTTGGATTTTTGGGAGTCCAATCGATAGATTATAAGTATACCTATGTGTATAGTGGGAGTACAGATAAGAGTGATGAAACTTATTTTAGTGCCAACCTAGATTTGACAAATCTCAGTATTGGGATTCTCTTTGTGCTCTAATATGAGTTTTTTAGTAGCGCAGCCTACATATTTAGAAATTAAAACAAATCACATAACATGATAAAAAATAAGTTAAAAATAATTTTTGTACTGTTTGTTTCGGTTACAGGTTATGGTCAGTTTGAGTATTTTGATTGGGACAATGTCCGGTATGGAGGTCGGATTAATTTAGATATTTCCAATAGAACTACAAGTATTATTGTTTCTCCTACGGCTGTTTATAAATTAAGTCCTCAGTTTTCTTTAGGTGGTAGCGTAAGTGTAGGCTATACTAAATTTCAATACCCGGAGGAGCAATTATTCAATTATGGGTTTTCAATTTTGTCTTATTACTATCCTGTTCCCAAGATTCAGTTAATGATGGAGTTGGAGGAAACCTTTGTGAAAGGAGATGGGTTAAGTACTTTAACCGGAGAGAAATTTACCTACAATTATAAGTATCCATCCTTATATATCGGAGCAGCATATCGTGTTCGTAATTTCGGTTTTGGATTGCGCTATGATGTGTTGTACAAAGAAGGGGAAGGTTTGTTTGCCTCTCCGTTTTCTCCTTTTATTCAAGTGTTTTTATAAATGATAACATACAGCGCCTTTGTGCTCAATTGTAAACCAAAAAATACAGATTTAAAGAAGTAGCAATTAACAACCATAACAAGTACGGACTCAAGAGCAGCGTTTTATAGCGCATCTGTTTTAGGTAGTTAAAAAAGAAATAGGCTATTAGAACGGTGAGTGCTGTGATGCAAACCAATCCCAATAGCGCATTGTGTGCATAAAAGAAGAATGGGTTCCACAAAATATTAAGCATCCATTGAAGTAAATACAACTTTTTTATTTTTTTTGTATTCGCATTGGGTGAGAGTAAAAATGCCATATAAACGGCAAAAGTTATCATAATACTGGTCCAGGCAACACCAAATACCCATCCGGGTGGTGTCCATGGTGCTTTGTTTGCCAATGCATACCAGTCAGAAGCAACACCGTTACCTGTAAAGAGTCCGCCAATTGCCAATGCGGTAAAATTGAGAATCAGAAAGATACCTGTTTTTTTAAGTAGTTCCATTTGCTAGTTTTTTTAACATGCCATTAAAGATTGCACCGTGGAAGGGAAGTACGCTGTACCAATAAAGTCTTCCTGACAATCCTAAAGGTCTGAATGTTGCCGTTTGTATCAATTTTCCAGATTCAACCTTAAATTCGAGCCAGGCCTCTCCGGGTAGTTTCATTTCTGCAAATAAAAGCAGTCTTCCTTCCTTTTTATTTGCATAGAGTACCCTCCAGAAATCTAACGCATCGCCAGGGTGTAATTCATGGGCATGCGTACGTCCTCGACGAAGTCCTACACCACCTACTAATTTATCTAAGAATCCTCTTATTCTCCATAACCAATCACCATAATACCAACCTGTCTTTCCGCCAATACTCCAGATGCGTTCAATACTTTTTTCTTTGCTGTCAAAATTGCTACTTCGAATATCTCTGTAGCACCCAAAGGTAGGGACTTGGATATAATCGGAAATATTAGATTTCATTCCGCTACTTGCATAGGCATCTTTCCAGCTTGAAACGATCTCGTTTGCTTCAATTTTTAGAAAGGCTCTTTTCAGTGCTTCTTTGTAGGAAATTGGAGTGCAGTTTAAGCGTTTATTGAGGTCGTTATTTCTACAAATCACTTCAATTTTCATACTGTGTACCAATGCTACTGCTAGTTTGTAAGAGGTTGAGGTAACAAAATATAGCCAATAAGATGACAATTTGGGCGTCATCACCGGTACAATAAAGATATTTCGTTTTAGCTTTCTAACTTCTCCAAATTGTAGGAGCATTTCTTTATAGCTTAGAATATCTGGTCCGCCTATGTCAAAGTTTTTGTCAAAAGTACTAGGGTTTCCAATTGTTTTTGAAAGGAAATAGAGCACATCTGAAATGGCAATGGGTTGACATTTGGTATGCAGCCATTTTGGCGTAATCATCACAGGGAGTTTTTCTACCAAATCTCGAATGATTTCAAAAGAAGCACTTCCAGACCCAATGATAATTCCCGCACGCAATGTGCTAAGGTGGAAAGTTCCTTTTTCAAGTTCGTTTTCTACATTTTTACGAGATGATAAGTGATCGGATAATTTTGTTTCATTGACAATTCCGCTGAGGTATACTACATGATTGCAGCCAGTTGTTCCTAAGGAATTTCTAAAGTTTATTGCAGATTCAAGCTCTAATTGCTGGTAGTCGGACGCTGCCGACATGGAGTGCACCAAGTAGTAGGCAGCTTCAATGTCTTTAGGAATGTTTTTTAAAGTGTTATTTTTTAGTAGGTCTAACTCAATTGTTGTGATTTTATCCGCTAATGATGCAGGCGGATCAAATCTATTCAAGTCTCTAACACAGCACACCACTTCATGTCCATTCTGAATGAGTATGGGGAGTAGTCTTTTTCCAATATAGCCAGTGGCGCCTGTTAAAAGTATCTTCATGATTTCTGCGTATCCTTTGGGTTGATTAGTTGCTCATATTCCTCAAACCTATGACTTCGAATGGGTCTTGTGTAGGGTTCGGTGCTGAAATGGAGCAGTAAACAAGGACTTATATCCTTGTAGTGTTTTAAGTATTCATACTGTAAGAGTTCATTGTTTTTAATACGTTGTTTTATCTTATTGTGGTATGGATACATAGCAAGGTTGTTATTTTGTTTTTTTTATAGACTCAAATAGCATCAGATTTCCAAAGAGCATGCTAAAGGCGTAGCCAAAATCTTCAACTGGAATGGTGCCGACTCGAATGCCTAAATTTTCAGAGTTGTTATACCATACAATGGGAGTTTCAGTTAGTGCGCCTGTAAGTATTCCATTTACAATTAAGAATGGAAATAGGATGATAAGGAATGAGAGGTAGAACTTTTGAAGAAGTGTTTGGTGGTAGATTAGCCCGGTAAGGAGTATGCAGGCTAATATGCTGAAATTGACTAATGTGTAGGCTTTTGTGTGCTGGGTTGAGATTAAATAAACACTGAGTATGATAAGGAGTGATGACAGGTATTTCGAAATGTTTTTGTTCAGTTTTAGTTTAGGAAAACTATGAAAGAGGGCAAAATGAATAAATAGGCTGCTAAAAGGAATGATGAAAAAGAAGAGCCATTCTTCTATGGGCATTTTAAAAAAGTAAATCCCAATACAATACGTGGTTTCAAACCCCCAAACGCCATTTTTTGTAAATTCAGCATCCCAAATTAAAAATAGGATTGCTATACTTAGGGTTGAAATTCCAAAGCTTTTCCAATGGTTTATCAAGTCTTTGTAGAACAGTGAAAACAGCAGTGGAAAGCTAAGCGATCCTAGAAGAATATATGCATACAATGCCATCATAATTTTCCTTGGGTGTTGAAATATTTTTTTGGAACATTAAGCATGCCAAAACATTCACCATCTTCTTTTCCAAGGTGTTTGTGATGAATTTTATGTGCCTTTCGCAAACCTAACAGGTATTTGTTTTTAGTGCGTTTAAACCAGGGGAATCGTTGGTGAATTAACACGTCGTGAATTAGGAAGTAGGTAATCCCGTATAAAAGAATCCCAAGAGAAATAAAGAACTTGTAGTTAAGTTCAGGAAAACTTCCGTAATAAAATAGTGTAATACTTGGAATGGCTCCAATCACAAAGAACGTATCGTTTTTTTCAAAGGTATGTTGGTATTTTGGTTGGTGGTGGTCTTCATGTAGGATCCATAAAAATCCGTGCATTACATATTTATGGGTAAGCCATGTTATGACTTCCATGCAGGCGTATGTTCCTAGGGTTGTTACTATGTAAATAAATATAGTCATAAGGATGTATTGTGTTGAATGTAGTAGTATAAATAAGCCACCTTTGAATTTGGATAGGTAAAAGAGCTCAATATGGATTTGTCTTCCTCTATAAATTCATTATATCCAAGTATACCGGGTGTGCGTTCTTGAAGTAGCAAACGAATATATCTCAAGTGTAAATTTGAAGGGTTTTGGGCTATTAAAGCATTTAATTTGTGTTTTGTCTCCTTAAATATTTTTAGTTTTTTATATGGGTTGAAGGTATAGGATGCTTGTTTCATTTCTGTTGCATATACATAGCCCAATATTTCGGGTGTTTTACTGGTTTTATGACTTTTAATGAAGGCGATTTCTTCCTTTTCTGTTTTTAATTGATGGAATGCGTCTACAATTTCCACTATTTCTGTGGAAGGAAGCAGAAAAAAGAAAAGAGCGCTCAAGAGTTTCATCATCAAATAAAATTAAACTGGTATTTAAGGTAGGATTCAAACAGCAAATAAGTTTTGGAAGAGTTAGAAACTCTAATTCTGTTTTCACGTAGCCTTTTTGCAGAGGTTCTGTCAATTTTTTTCAAGAGTGTTAAATAATACTTATAGGCTAGATACACACCAAACCTAGCTTCCTTTGGCAGTTTTTTAATGCCCTTATAAGCGATTGCGAAGTCGTTTTTAATTTCTTCAATAATCAATTGTTTTTCTTCTTTGGTAATAGTTCCCAACTGCGTATTTGGGAAATAACTTCTGTTGAGGTCTTCATAATCTTGTTTGAAATCTCGGATAAAATTCACCTTCTGGAAAGCGGTTCCAAGTTTCATGGCAGGTTCTTTTAATTTGTCGTATTCTTTTTGGTTTCCTTTTACAAATACTTTTAGGCACATTAAGCCAACTACGTCTGCAGAACCATAAATATATGTATCAATTTCCTGTTGTGTGTTGTATACCTGCTTGTTCAAGTCAGCTCGCATGCTTTTCAAAAAAGCAGCCACCAAACTATGCTCAATATTGTATTGTTTTACCGTGTTTTGAAAAGCATTAATGACAGGATTTGCACTGATACCGTTTTCTAATGAAAAATAGTACTCTTCTTCAAATCTATCCAGCATTTGTTTTTGTGGATAGCCTGCAAAGCTATCTACAATTTCATCGGCAACACGTACAAATCCATAAATATTATAAATGGCTTGTCTAATGCTTGGAGCTAGTAATCGGACCGCTATCGAAAATGAAGTGCTGTAGTTTTTAGTAATGATGACGGCACTTCTAGAGGAAATCTTATCAAATAGTTCTTTCATAGTCATATGGATTTAAGAATGAGCTCTGCAGCTATCTTTCCAGAGATGAGCGCCGGAGGTACTCCTGGCCCTGGTACAGTAAGCTGCCCATTAAAATACAAATTTTTTATTTTACTGCTTTTTATATTGGGTCTTAAAAATGCAGTTTGTGTCAATGTGTTGGCTAAGCCATAGGCATTTCCTTTAAAAGAATTGTAATCTTTAACAAAATCGTTGATACAGTAAGATCTATTAAACAAGATACTTTCCTGCAGGTTTTGATCGGTTAATTGTTCAAGTCTTTTGATAATCAACTCAAAATAGTTTTTTCTATGCGCCTCAGTATCTTCAATACCTGGTGCAATTGGAATTAGGAAGGTTGCAGCTTCTTTTCCTTCTGGAGCAAATGACGCATCTGTGATAGACGGGAAACTGGCATAAAATAGAGGGTCCTTTGGCCAAGAAGGATTGTCGTAGATATGTTCTGCATGCCCATCGAATTCCTTGTCAAAAAACAAGGTATGATGTGAAACATTTTTAAGCTTTTTATCGAAGCCTACATAAAATAATAAGGCCGAAGGAGCAAAAGTCTTTTTATTCCAATAGGCTTCAGAGTATTGTTGGTGTTTTTTGGGAACTAATTGCTCAGTATGCTGGTAATCTGCGCCACTAACAACAATATCAGATGGAATCGTGTTGTCGTTAACAATAATTCCAGTGGCTGTTCCGGAAGTGTCGACTATAATTTTACTCACAGGTGCATTGGTTTCAAAGACCACGCCTAAGCTAGTTGCCAATTGCACCATTCCTTTGATTACTTCAAACATACCGCCTTCAGGATGCCATGTGCCCAGTCCAAAATCTGCCCAATTCATAAAATTATACATTGCCGGAGTATTGGCAGGTTTTGCTCCTAAAAACAGCACTGGGAATTCTAATAACTTAATCAATCTTGGGTTTGAAAACTGTCTTTTAATCTGTTTTCTGATGTCGAAGAACAATTGGTTTAGTTTGGTAATTGTTTTTGGGCTAATCAATTCTAACGGAGAAAGTCCCGGTCGATATACTAAATCTTGTACGGCAACTTCGTAATTGCTTTTTGCCTGTGCTAAGAATTTTTTCAACTCTAGAGAACTTCCCTTTTCTTCGGTTTCGAATAAACTGTAAATTTCTTCAATATCAGAAGAAATGGATACGCTGTCCCCTAAACCATAATAAACTTGGTAGGCAGGATTTAATCTTAATAAATTATAATAGTCAGACGGTTGGTAGCCAAAATCGTTAAAAAAACGTTCAAAAACATCTGGCATCCAATACCAAGTGGGGCCCATGTCGAAAGTAAAGCCTTCTTGCTTGTAACGTCTTGCACGTCCTCCAAGCGTTGCGTTTTTTTCATATACGGTAACTTCATGCCCCGCTTTTGCTAAATAACAAGCAGCAGCGAGCGAAGAGAACCCAGAGCCTAAAATACTAATTGTTTTTTTCATGTTTAACAAATATAGTAATTAGTTAAACAAATAGCAAGTTCTTTTGCTTTCTTATAAAAGTGTTTCGTAACTTTTGTGGAAATATATTTGATTATTTGTATTCGTTAGGGCGTTGTCGTTCCATATTTGACCAACAATAGAAATGGTGTTATTGGTGTTTTTAATGAGTTGCTCGTAGTTTAATATCATTTGAATTTTATCAGGTTCTGGAATGTCGATGATATTGGCTGTTGTCCAGTTGATGTGTTCAAATTGAGCTGTCAATGTTGACAAATTATCATATGGAATTCCGCTTCCTAGATAAATTACATTTTTACCATTTAATTTTAAGTGGTAATAATAAAATAACATACCAATTTGATGTATCTCTTCTTGAGGAAGGAATAAGATATGAATCTTGTCATTGCTCGGTTTAGTGTTTTCGATAAGCGCTATTTGCAATACGATCTTTTGGTAAATTAAATTCGAAATAAAATGTTCATTTACTGGCTGCAGGCTGTTGGTTTGCCATAATACGCCTATATGGTTTAGTAATGGTATATAGGTATTAATAAAAATTTCTGAAAAACTATTGGTTTTTATTTGTTGCTGGTAGGTTTCTTCGAATAAATGGACATCGAATGTATACATACTAATGAGCAATGCATTGATTTGTGATTTCGAAGAAAAGTTGTCTGCAGAAATGTTTTTTACCTCCTCTTGTAATTCGTGTTCAGTGAATTTCGCTATTTTGGAAATTTTGTAATTCTCATTGTATAAAAGACCAACGTTTAGTAGTTTTTGTAGGTCCTTCAGCTGGTAGATTCTTATATTTCTATTGAGACGAGTTGGTTGTAGAATGCCATAACGTTTTTCCCATATTCGAATGGTGTGTGCCTTGATTCCAGAAAGGTTTTCAAGTTCATTGATCGAAAAGGTGTTTTTAATTTTGTTCATCTAAACCTTGTTTTATTTAGACAAAAATAGAAAAATTTTAGATAACCCATCATTTTAAAGCTTAGTATCCTTTCGGATTTTGTGAAATAGTTCTGTTTTTTTGAAGGTCAAGTCAAAGAGATTTAGGGAATACGACAATAGCTGCGATTTGATTGTTTAAGTGCTGTGATTTATAATGTATTTGTGTGATATTATCCTTGAATATTGGTGTTTTTAATTCAAATGTTAATATAGTATATATACTAGGTAAAATTGATAGATTGAGGTTTTTCACTCTGAAATATATTTGTGGTGTAATTAAAAAATGATAGTATGAAAAACACGTTAAAAAAAGTATTGGTTTGTGGTTTGTTATTGATTTCGTTATCAGGATATGCAATTGATGATGCGCCTGTAAAAACCGCTAGAGTAGAAGCCGTTGGAGACAATTTGTTCAACTTGTATATCAAAACAATTACAAGTAAAGTAAACGTTCAAATAAAAGATGTTTATGGAAATGTATTGTACAGAGAGTCGCTAAAAAAGGGAAAATATTATAAGAAAAAGTACGATATGTCTGCCTTGCCTATAGCGACCTATTATGTGAATGTTTCTGATGTTAATTCGGTGAAGCTATACAAGGTGAAGGGTAGCGAAATAGAACTCGTTGATGAGGTAGAGAAGTCGGTTTTAAAAGAACGGATAGCACTCCTAAAAGCATTGGAAGTATAACAATCGTTAAGTTTAGTTTAGTTTGGTTAAAAGGAACCTTCCACATTTAATGTGGAGGTTCTTTTTTTGTGAAGTATGTCTTATGATTGCACAAGCTATGGTTAGTTTGAAAAAAAACTAATCAGTTTCGTCATAGCGTTGGTATTCTTTATGGTTGTACAAATGTTTTTCCCATAGTTTGTCTTTTTCGGTTTTTTTCGCCCATTTTACGCCATCTTTTGACTTCCAGTGTGGGTGGTCCGGACTTAAATGGTCGGGTAAAGATTTTATTATTTTCTGAAACTTGTCTAATTCTTTTGTATAGGTTGGTTCGTTCTCTGCACGTTGGTAGTTAACACCAAATCGTTCATCACCTGTATAATAGAAACGTCCTTCTGGTTTGCCGTAATAGGGAGATCGGGCCTCTAATAAAAACTGTTTGGTTCTAAATACTTGTACAGGTCCCGTATAGCTATAAATCCATTCTCTATGTGTTGCTTTTTCTCCCTTGATAAATGGTAATAAACTGGTGCCTGTATGTTGAATTTTCTTGGGTGGTTTGATACCTGCTATTTCAAGCAAGGTAGGCGCAATATCCGAGATGTCTGACAATTCATCAGTACCTCCAACTTGTTTTACATCGGCACCACAAATGACTAGAGGAACGTGTACGCCTCTTTCTACACCTCTGTCTTTTGCTGTTACTGGTGTACCGTTGTCAGAACAAAATATGATATAGGTGTTGTCGTATATGCCCAGTTCTTTGGTTTTTGCTACCACTTTTCCTACGAGTTTGTCCATATATTCTGTCATGCCTTTGAAAGCCAATTTAGAATCTTCTGCAAATTTTTTCTTTGCGGCATCTGCTGCTTCTTTGGTCATTCCCTTTGTATTTTGTTTTTCTACAAGACCAAAATTGTCTCCAGGACCACCATTATCGGGCGTCCATATGGTAGGGCCATGTGTTAATGAAATGGGCCAATAGGCAACAAAAGGTTCTTTCGCTTTTGTTTTACGTTCCATAAAATCCATGATAAATTCACCGCAAATATCTGGTCCAAAGTCATTACGTGTTACAGGTACATATTTCTTGTTTCTCAAAAGACTTGGATGCCAATAGCGAACATCTTTTTGATTGGTCTTTTCACGAAGTCCTGCTGCATAAATATCCACGCCGGAAGCATGTTTGATTTCTTTTGCCGATTCCCATAAACAATGTTCGTCAAAACCAACCACTTCTTCATAGGGCATTTGTGCACCGGCATGCCATTTTCCTGCGATAGCCGTTTTATAACCGTTATCGCTCATAATTCTTGACCAGGTTGGAAATTTCGTGTAGATGTCTCTTCGCACCCCATTGGTCCAGATATCATTTCTATAAGCCCCTGTATAATTTGCATATACACCGGTCATCATTAAGGCACGAGAAGGGCCACAAATAGCGGGTGCAAAACAGGTCTTAAAGTAAACGCCAGCTTGAGCCATCTTTTCAATTTCAGGAGTTTTGGCCGCTTCTGGTTGTTTGTAGGGAGAAAACATATCGGCAGAAATATCATCTGCATAGATCAATACGATATTGGGTTTTTGAGCATGTAGTATATACGTACACAAGATTGCAATGAGTAGAAAGTTTGCTTTTTTCATTCCTTTATTTGAAGGTTTAGTTTGTGTCAAAAATAAGTAGTTTTACGAGAGTTCAACTGTTCTAATCTTTCAAAAACTAACAAAATATTGTTGGTTTCTGTAGGGAGCAAATTTAATCCTAGGTTACTGATGAAGACCTTTGGATCTTAAGTAATCTAGCAGTAGTTGGGGTCTGTCTGTCTGAATAATATCTATGGAGTTGTCAATATACCAATCGTAAACGGTAGGGTCTAATGCGGCTTTTTCGTCGTCATGACCACCATTGTGTCGTTTCCATAATGAGTTTACCCAAACACTACTACCTTTTTTTCTGATCTCATCAAAATAGTTGATAAGTTGAATGGTGTCTTGAGGAACACCAAAGGCAAAGGCAATAGGAGGGGTGTTTTCGAGGTAGTCGTCGACAATAGCTTTTGCTTTCTTGTTTGGTAGCTTAACCATGGGCATAAAATACACCTTGTCTAAATACTTTCCATAGTCTTTTTCCACTTGTTTTCTTGTCTTTTCTCCTTTAAAAATAACCTGATGTAGGGTGTTTGTTTTCTCTAAAACATTGAAGCATTCATCAAATATGGTGTAGCTTTTGTCTAGGTTGATAAGAATTTTGTCCTTTGCTAATAGCATGGCTTCTTCGAGCGTTGGGATTTTATGCATGGTGGTTTTACCAAGTCCATCTTTTAGCTTGAATTGTTTTAATTTTTCAAGAGTCAATTCTGAGACACGTCCTTTTCCATTTGTAGTGCGATCAATAGTTTTGTCATGCATTAATACCAAATGTCCGTCCTTGGTTTTTTGTATGTCAATTTCTACCATGTCTACTCCCATTAGGATGCAGTTTTGAATGGCTTGTAGTGAATTTTCTGGGGCATGACGCCAATCTCCTCGATGGGCTACAACAATTATCTCTTTGTTTCTTGGGTTTTCTAAATTTTTAATTAGATCGTTGATGTTCTGTTGTTGGGATTGAACTATAAAGCTAAATGTGAGAGCAATGTATATGGTTACTTTTTTTTTCATGATTTTGTTTTTTTTCGTTCAAAAACAAAATTCAAAATATTTAAGTACTATAGGTGGTTTAATTCTCACAAAAACTAACTCATTTTTTTTAATAGGATAGATAGGCTTCCCTAAAAAGGGGAAGTCTACATTTTTAGGGAAGCCTACATCGGAGGTAATTTTGGCAGTGTTGAAATATGGTTCATTTTATCTCGACAATTATTTAGTTGTACCAAAAACACAAAAAATAGTTCAAGTAAAATAGATATGCGACTTTTTGTCTCGCATTAAGTACAACGGTTTTTTATAAGATTTTAAGCCTAGTACGAATGTTAGTTAGTTGTTTTTGTGTTTCAGTTTTTGTAGAAATGTAAACATAAATTTTATACGTTATTGCTACACGTTTTTATTTAAAAGTTGATTCAGTAATAGATTTTTCTATTTTCCGCTTGTCTATTTCATTGTCATACATTACGGCAATTGAAAATTCCTTTCCTTGAATTTCTGTAACATAATAGTCTGAGGTGTAAGCGTATTTTTTTTCTGTAAAAGTTAAAGTGCTACTAATGAGATAAAACTTAATTTTATCAATGACGACTTCACTCACCTTTACCGTAGTGATGTTTTTAGGGTCGTCTTCTTTTGAAGATTCTTTAAAATAAGCTCCCAAAGCTTTGGCGTAACCTTTTAGTGTGTAGTTTTTAATATTTTCATTTCCTTGATAACTTGCGATCATCATATTTATTGGAGAGGAATCACTTTTAGCAATTGAAAAAAGCGTTTTACTGTCATTAGCAAGTTCTAGTTCTTCTTTTTCTTCAACATATTCTTCCCCCAGTTTAATGATTTCTTCAAAATTGTCAATTCGGGTAATATAATCGGCAGGTTTGGTTATATTCCAGACACACTTTTCAATTCTATACTTGTTTTGTCCAAAAGTTGGATAGTTGATTATGATTAATAAGATTAATAATGTTTTTTTCATAATTGTCTTGGTAAATGTGTGGTGACGGTTTTGTGTATGGTTAGTGTGGGAGGTAGATAATCGATAGATTGTCAGCCGAACCACTAAACGTATACTTATTTAGTGTTTTCCTGCCCGTCCGGCAGGCGGGTATTTTATCGGGCTAAAAATAATGAAATAATAATAAAAGACCCAATAAAGAAACCAAAACCTGCCCGTCCGGCATGCGAGCTTTAGGCTGAACCATAAAAACCCACATTAATTTTATACGGCTTAAGTTTACAAAGTATTAAATTTAAAGCTATAATCAGAAAGAACAAAAGAGAGAATTAAGGTTAGTTTATACGGTGTTG
>Ga0206125_10003648_pt1 | contig 14421 bp, 11 predicted proteins | sample Helgoland_Spring_4_FD_148598 | JGI IMG/M metagenome (GOLD analysis project Ga0206125, IMG submission 148598) | Pelagic subsurface seawater microbial communities from Kabeltonne, Helgoland, North Sea - Helgoland_Spring_Bloom_20160331_1 | ecosystem: Environmental > Aquatic > Marine > Epipelagic ... | reverse complement strand
CAAGTTTTTTTATATGCCGCTTTAAATATACATATAAAAAAATATAAAAAGCTGAAATTATAGCACTGGATGTCATAAAAATATTTGAATTTACAAATAATAGTAACGTTGAAATAAAAATAATTGTTATAAGATTTGATAATAATTGTGTTGTAACCAGATAACCACTTTCTGTTAAAAGGGTTAAATCTGTTAATAAATGCTTACTACTTTTAGAGGCATTACGTTTTAAAAACCATTCATAATTTAGATGTAAATATCCTTGTGCTAATGCAACGGAAATTCTGTTCTCTTGATTGTAACAAAACTTAATTTGGAAATAGCGCAAAAATCCTCTACAAATTATTGCAGCTGAAAATATTAACAAAGTAGTTGTACCAATGATTACTTGGTATTTTTGGTATTCAATTTCATCTATCAAACCAAAAATAGATATGAAATATTCATTTTGAAATAAGCTATTTGGAGACATTAATATTGCCAAAAAGGGCATTATTGATCCAACTCCTACTGCGTCTAACAATCCAGAAAGTATAGAAAATAATATAAGATAAACAAAACTAAGCTTTGACTTTTGATCAAGCAATTTAATTAATATTTTTAACGAATAATATATGCTCGAATTAGTGTGCATTTTTTTAAACCATGTGTGTCATATATATATTATTTACAATCTTATGAGATAGAATTAAAGGCGTAAATCGCTTTCCTCTTTTTCAAAAACTGATTTTAAATCAAAAAGAACATGGTTATTTTTTCCATATTCTCTAATCTTTTTTGGACCTTTTTCTATAAAAGAAGTATGTGCAACGGCTAAAATTATTGCATCATATTCTTCATGTTTTGGTTGAGTGTTAAGTTTAAGCCCATAAATTTCTTCAGCAGCCTTAGGATCAACCCATGGGTCGCTTATATCTACATTTATATCATATTCAGATAGTTTATTAATAACATCTATAACTTTAGTATTACGCAAATCTGGGCAATTTTCTTTGAAAGTTAGACCTAATATAAGAACCCTCGCGTCAGAAAGAACTATTTTCTTTTTAATCATTTTGCGTATTAGCTGATCAGCTACATATTGGCCCATATTATCATTTATTTGCCTACCAGATAAAATTACCTGAGGATGGTGCCCAACTTCTTCTGCTTTATGTGTTAGATAATAGGGATCTACACCTATACAGTGCCCGCCAACAAGCCCTGGACGGAATGGAAGGAAATTCCACTTTGTTGCAGCTGCATTTAACACAGCAGCGGTATCTAAACCCAGTTTGTTAAAAATCATAGCTAGCTCATTCACTAAAGCAATATTTAAATCACGCTGAGTATTTTCAATAACTTTTGCCGCTTCTGCTACAGCAATTGATGGTGCTTTGTGTGTTCCTGCAGTGATGATAGATTTATAAAGCATATCTATAAAGTCAGCAGTCTTTGGTGTAGAACCTGAAGTGACTTTAATTATATCGACTATTTCCCGGCTTTTATCACCTGGATTAATTCGCTCCGGGGAATAGCCACAAAAGAAATCTTGATTAAATTTAAGACCTGAAACCTGCTCAAGAACTGGAACACAATCTCCTTCAGTTGCGCCTGGATATACTGTTGATTCAAATATTACTATATCATTTGCACTTAATACGTTACCAACGGATTTAGCGGCGCTTAATAAGGGCGTCAAATCAGGCCGATTAGAACTATCAATTGGAGTTGGCACAGTGACTATATAAACGTTACAATCAGAAATACTACGGATATCACTAGAAAAAGAAAGTCCACTCGCGGCCAATAACTGATCGGTTCCTAACTCTGCAGTTTTGTCATTACCTTGTTTTAATTCGCTCAACCGATCTTTATCTATATCAAATCCAACAACCTTGAAGAGCTTACCAAACTCAACAGCAAGCGGTAGTCCAACATATCCTAAGCCAATTACGGCAATCTTAAGGTTTTCAAAGTATTCATTTTGCATTTTTTATTTCCATGAAGTTATTTGAGAATACCAAAATTATTTCAATTAAAATATTGATATAAGAATTATTTTACATATAGATTCAATTGATCTTTTTCAATCAAAAAGAGACATATTTTATTCATGAAATAATTTTTTCAGTTTAGTAAATAATATTTACGATACCAATCAACAAACCTTTCTACGCCTACTTCTATTTCGGTCTGAGGTATGAAATTAGTTAAGTTCTTTAAAGTAGTAGTATCAGCCCATGTTTTTTGTATGTCGCCAGCTTGCATCGGCATGAAATTTTTTTCTGCTTTTAGACCTAATGTTGTTTCTAATGCCTCAATATAAGTAGTCAATCTTTCAGGTTTAGAGTTCCCTATATTTACAACTCGAAATGGAGCAACCTCGGATTGATTTTTTTCTACAATATGGTCTGCTAAAATAGGCGGTTGGTCAATCAGCAAACTTATAGCTTTTACAAGGTCGTCAATATAAGTGAAATCTCTATACATATTACCATGATTATAAACATCAATTTTTTTTCCATTTAGCATAGCTTTAGTAAATTTAAATAAGGCCATATCAGGCCTGCCCCAAGGGCCATACACAGTAAAAAATCGAAACATTGTTATTGGTATTTCAAACAAATGAGAATAGCTATGAGCCATATTTTCGCCACATTTTTTAGTAGCCGCATAAAAAGACATCTGAGTGTCAGCTGTATCTGTTTCCGCTAAAGGCATCTTATGATTAGCACCATATACTGACGAAGTTGACGCAATCAAAACATGTTGTGGAGGGTATTTACGAGCTGCTTCCAATAATTCAAATGTTCCTATAATATTAGATTCTAGGTAAGATCTTGGATTATCAATAGAATACCTTACCCCAGCCTGTGCTGCAAGATGGATTACAATACTAGGAAGTTCTTCCTCTAGTATATTCATTAATACATTTGGGGATTCAATATTATTGTGAATAGATCTATAATTTTCATATTTTTCCAATATTCTTTCTCGATCTTGTTTTAATGAAACATCATAATAATCTGTAATACAATCAATACCAATTACCCTCCATCCCACTGACAACAAATATTTTGCAACATGATAACCAATGAAACCAGCAGCCCCAGTTATTAATGCTACCTTCATATTTTCTTCTACTTTCGACATTCTATACATATCCACTTTAATAGCTATACTCAGGTTTTGAAGTGTTCTTCGGAAACAAGTTGTTCTTCATCAACATCTTGGATAAGTGTATTATTAAGCAACTGTGGCAGCTGATTTGGTGAAAATTTCAAACCTGGCCGTTTCATTACAAAATCACCTTTTTGTAGTATGTGACCAGATTTAAAGCTTTGTTTATAACAAATACTTCTTCTCATTTTGTTACGTTGCTCTATCTCGGCACTTGATAAGTTTTTCCCAATATGACCCATACTTTTTTGAGCGTGTTCCAAGTTCTTCTTGATTTCTGTAAACTGCCAGGGCTCTGAAGCCATTTGGTTATCAAACCCAATTTTAGAATTATCTAAAGTAAAGTGTCGCTCTAAAAAAGCTGCCCCAAGAGAATAAGCAATCACAGGGCTCAAAGAATCTGTACTATGATCAGAATAACCAATTATATAATCTGGAAACGCCCGTCTAAGAGATTGTATTGAAAGTAGGTTTAATTGATTTGCCGGAGCGGGATATAATGAAACGCAGTGTAAGATGCACAGATTTGGATTATTAGCCTTTGCAAATATTTCAACAGCAGAATCTATCTCTTTCCTAGAAGCCATACCTGTAGAAAGGACTACAGGAAGACCCGAATTAGCAAATTCTTTTATAAATTCGTGATAAACAATATCCATTGAGGCTATTTTTAGAAACGCTGGGCTGCATTGATTAATTAAAAAATCAAGTTCATCATATGAATAGGCAGTAGAAGAAAAGCTGATTTTTTTAAATCTTGAATATTCACTTAATTTTTTTAACTCGTTTTGTGTTAAACTTAATTTGTTATACATTCTACGGGCAATTGGGTTTTCTGAGTAGAATGATTTTGAATTCAGTGTATTAGCATCCCATGATTGAAATTTAACTGAATCACACCCTGATTTTGCTATACGGTCTATCATTAATTTAGCATTATCAAATTTGCCAAAATGACTAGTATTGACTTCTGCAACTACATACATCTCACCAAATGAAGATAATTTTTTTCCATCATTTAATATCATTTTAACATCCTACTGGTCTATAGGTTCAATAATCATGTGTGCGAAAAACAATTCTCTATCAATAAATGGCTTTTGATCTTCAATAGGTCTTAGCGAGTATATGCCTTCCTGAGTCTTTGCATGTGCCGTTGTTATATAATCTTGTATCTCTAATCCGTAAACTTCGATTATTTGTGGAGAATTCCGCGCAAGTAATGAACTCATTTTTGACATTTCTTTATTATTAGAGATTAATTCATAATTAAGATCGAATGCTTTAGAAATTTCTTTAAAATTTGCTTGTGGAACACCGTCAGTAGCATCTGTTCCTATAGTCCTACGCCTAAATAATTCTTTTTGCCGTTTTCGAATTACAGCATACATGCCATTATTCACGACAATTATAGAAATAGGAAGTTTAAGATAAGATATCATCGCAAGTTCTTGAACGTTCATCATAACTGAACCATCACCCACGATACAAATAACATTTTTTCCACTAGCTATTGCTGCCCCAATTGATCCCCCCAAAGAAAACCCCATAGATCCCTGAGATGTTGGGTGTATATGTCTACTTTTCCCAGTATGCCTAATATTATTAGGCATAACGAGTTCAATCGTACCAGAGTCAGTGACAATAATTTCATCATTTATATTGTCACTTATAATTTCGGATAAATAGTGCAAGTCTACTGGATTTGAATCATCAAGGTTGACATCAATAAATGGTAAATTTTCTTTCCAAGAAAGACATTTCTCACCCCATGAATCAACTTTACTATTTTTAATTTTTTTACTAACTAAGTTCTCAAAGAAAAGTCTAAGATCGGCATTCAAAAAATCATCAACCTTAAGGTTTGTTTTTTGCATTTCATATGGGTCAATATCAACCATAAAAATCTTTGCTGCCCTCCCAAATTTATGCGAAACTGGCCCGGTGATCATGGAATTCATTCTATTCCCTAGAATGATGATAAGGTCTGCGTTTTGTACACAAAAAGCACCACTTCGGCTACATCCCATTACTCCAACTGAACCAATGTTCAAAGGATGGTCAAAATCGTAAAAATCGCAACTAGAAGCAGTGTATACGAAAGGTATTTTATTTTGCTCCACAAAGTCTAAAAACTCTTTCTTTGTCTTTGACGCTTTAATTCCTGATCCAATTATTGCGACAGGTCTTTGTGATTTTCTAATTGCATCTTCTATTTTTCTACAAAATTCTTTTAATTCAATTTTTTGCTCTTCTTCTGGCAATTCTATGTGCTGATCTATTACTTCTGAATCAATAACTGCACTTTGTAAATCCAAGGGTATATCTAACCAAACAGGGCCTTTTCGGCCCTCCATTGCATAATACAAAGCCTTATCGAGCTCAGCAGCTATTTCACTTTTACATTTTATTATATTTGCATACTTGGTTATTGGTTTTACTAACTCGATAATATCAGCTTGCTGTTGGCCATAAGTTCTAACCGGTAAACCTGTATAATTTGTTGTTTCTTCAAGTTCATGTTGTCCAGATAATATTAGTACAGGGATACCATCTTGCCAAGCATTAAGAACACCCGTTATTGCATTTGTAGAACCACAACCTGTCGATACCACACAACAACCAATCCCATCTGAATAATCTGCGTAAGCCGCGGCGGCAAACACAGCCGATTGCTCATGATGTAAACTATATCCACTGATTTTTTCACTTCGGGCAACAGCATCTGTTAAATATAAGGCACCACGTCCCGTTACCATAAAAATACTATCCAAGCCTACTTGGGATATTCTTTCCATTATATAATCGACTAAACGCATTTATCAATTCACCTTCTAGGCTTAAACTTATCAAGAACCGTCGGTATCGCTACAGTAAATGTACCTTCACAAGCGACATTACCGTTGATGAGGCTTTCAACTTCACCATAGGCAATACCCCTTTTGAATTTTTTTAATTTTGCGTGAATATCCAATCTATCTCCAGGCGTTACTTTTGAACGAAATGCAACTTCATTAATTTTAACAAAATTAGTTTTCTCGCCCTTATATTCAGGTATTGTTAAGAACGTCATTAAAAATACCTGCACCATAGCTTCAACTAAAACAAACCCTGGAACATTTGGATCATCAGGATAATGCTCTGGAAAAAACCACTCATTGTAAGTAAAATTTTTATACCCTTCTGCAAATTCGCCAGGAACAACATGTGATATCTTGTCAACAAAGAGCATCGGAGATCTATTGCATTGATATTGTTGTATTTTAACAACATCTAAATCGTTTAATTCAGAATATTTTTTCAAACTTCTACACCATAACGTTCAAGAATTTCTTTCCCTTTAGTATAACTTGAGATATCTATGATGTCTTCAATATCCATTTCAATTTCAAAAGTATCCTCTAACTCACCAACCATCGCCATATGGCCTACGCTATCCCAAGCCTTTACATCTTGGTATTTCAAATTTTCTAAATCTGACTTTTTTACACCAAAGCATTCTATAAACACATTATCATATTTTTCTAACATTCCGTAATCCTCAAATTTTCTGCTGTGACATTTCTCTTATTAAATCATAACCATCCCACACTGGACCAAAATCCAAAGCTTGACCAAAAGGTACTACTCGATCAACTTGGCCAGGACAAGTTTCATTCAATATTTTTCTCACTTTTTGTACATTTTCTTTGTGCGTTGTAATAGTCTGTACTTGTTCACTCAAATAATTATCAAGGCATTTTAAATTATCAATTTCAGTTTCAAAAAACAAACCACCACCTACGTTAAATTGCATTACATCTTTTGCATTTATGTCTATTTCAACACGATGAAAGTAAGGCAAAAATTGTCTATCAATCCAACCATGCGCTTTCGTAATAATAGCATCAATACTTGCTACTTCTCTATTCATTATCATTGCACCATTTAATTCATATTTTTGTGAAATCATTATCTCATGCACTGCTTCCCAAAAAATGTTTTTTGCTTTTTTTGTGTGATTTGTATCCCTTAAGAAAAATATCTGTGTTGGTGATGAACACGCGTTTTGGTCCATAGAGAAAGTATCATTAAAAAAGTTGTGAGCAAGTTTATTCAAATCTGTTTTTTTATCAAGAACCTTATGACAGCTTACGATCGCCCATGATACACGACTTGGAAAAACTAAATCCTTACATTTAATTTTCTTCTGGTATTTTAAAACTGTTGCAACTGTTTCATCGCTGCCCCAGATTACTCTTACCATACTTAGTTTCGATATATGCTGAGATAAATCGCTATTTTTATCAAACTTTATTAAAGAAATGTAAGCAGAAATTTTTTGGTGTATTTTATTATCTAGAATTCGGTTTATATGAGAAATTAATAATGAAACTTGAGGAAAATCAATCGAAGGCAAGCGTGCAATTGTTGCATTACCAGCTAATAAAGAGTAAAATATACTAAACGCAAAGTTCATAGGAACGTTTGACGGGCCAATATGGTAGGCTAAGCCACGTCCGCAAGCTAACTTTTCTATGTCAAAATATCTGTCTCGAATATTGCTAATATTAGCTTTCCGAATATGAAATGCAAAGGTGATTAAATCAGGAAATTCACGCGCGTAACTATCTTTCAGAATCTTCATGGATAATTCATCAAAAAAATTAATAACCGTTTCCGAAAATATTTTTAAATTTACTAAATCATTCATTAATTCTATCTGAGAATTTCCAGATAGATGATCAAAGTTCAATGGCATTACTACACCCTCTGATTTCAGATTTAGGCAACCGTCCGTTCACTTTAAAATACTTTCCTTTTCTTCCACAAGTGCAATTATCCTCACCAATTATTATACCTAAATCTTCAGTTAATATTCTATGCCCTGGGTAAGAAAACGGTAAAATTGACTCAAGCGAGATTAATCCCTCACTTCCATTTTTTTGTTGAAGATAAGTCATTGGATCTCTTATTGTTAAATCATTGAAATTATTTGTATGAAAATATCCTTTTTCACATTCAATAAAAATTGAACCAGTTTGCTCTACCATACCATAATAATCATGCACTTTGTCAAAACCCAGGTTAATAAAATTTTCCTTAAAATCAAGCTTTGAGACCTTTTGTGACTCCAATTTTTTCCATCCACCCCCATGAAGAAGAATAGATTTCTCAAAGCTCAAATTTTGATTTAAACACTTCAGATTATCTGCAAAATTTTTCCAAATCAAAAATGTAAATCCAAATATAAGTTTTGGCTCATCATGATATTTATTAAAAAACTTAGTTACTGTATCCACATTGAAATCCAGATTATCATCCAATGCATAATGTATATCTTTCCCAAAAATCGAAAAACCACGTATTCCAGTGGTTCGAGCCGAAAATACTGTTCGATCCTTTGTTGTACTCTCGCTGTCAACTATTAGCATAGGAATTCGCTTTGATCCTATTAATTTAGACATAATTCTTGATAGCGCTAAGGTTTGACTCCTTGCTGTATTCGCATTCAAATATATTTTTGATTGTAACTGGCCAGTTGTTCCAGAAGACAACAATGTTTTAATTATCTCATCAGCAGGCACTGACATGAAGTCTTTGTGTTTAAACATTCTCACAGGAATACCATATGAACGGCTCCCCCAATTCAAGCCTCTATCAGATGCAATCATGTTTCGATAATTGATATTATTTCTGAAGTGAAAATCATCTAGAAATTTTAGAATTGGGATAGTAAATTTTTGTTTATCAATTTTTGATAGATAGATGTTTTCCACATTTATAAGTGGTTTCATCAATTTATCATAAACTGCAAAATCTTTACTCATATCATAGTTCCCAATTCTCGTAGTGAAATCTTGCCATTATTCATTGGGAATTGACCCAATTGAGTATAAACAATTTTTGTTGATGTTATTGCATAATTAATAATCATAAATTTTTTTAAATCATCAATGTTTAATGTTTCGGTACTAAATATATGTAAATAATCGTCATTACCAACAATAGCTAAATTGTCCACTCCAGTAGCTTTTTTTAATTGTAATTGACATGCATCAAGATCTATTCGTATACCTGCAATTTTACAAATACGCTTTAATCTTCCTGTAATATAATAAAACCCATCAGAGTCGACTTTTGCAATATCACCAGTTGAAATTTCACCATTCCATTTATTCTTCTGGTTAAGATCCTTCCAACCTGTAGAATATCCCATTCCGACATTTGGGCCTTTATAAGATAACTCTCCACTTTCTTTTTCTAATATATCTTTTCTCTTTATTAAATTAAAGCTTCCCGAATTAATAGGTCTTCCAATACTACCAATTTTTTTTGGATGTTGGTTTACATTTAAATATGACATTCTCGGAGAACATTCTGTTTGACCGTACATTACGTAAAAGAGAATATCTCGATCAATACAAGTCTCATGCAATTCAGCTACAGTTTTACTGCTTAAATGTCCGCCAGCTTGAGTTACAAAACGTACTGTACTCGGTATTGATTTAAAAAATCTCATCCGTTTAGCAAATTCCCAAAATGTTGGAACCCCATTAATATTTGTAACGCTAGCATTTTTTAAATCTGATACAAAATTTCTTTCCATTAAACTCAAATTATTAATAAAAATAGATGCTCCAGCATGCAGATGACTATTAACCACTGACATTCCATATGAATAAGAAAGTGGCAGTGTAGTCGGGGCAATATCGCAGTCTGTAATTGACAGATAATCAATTATATCCTGAGTGTTAACCTGAATATTTTGCTCTGATAGCTTTACAAACTTTTGAACACCTGTCGTACCTGAAGTTGGAATGAGAAATTTAAGAGTGCTGTTAATCTCCAGATTTTGATTATTACAGTCTAAAAATAAATAAGATTCATATTCTGAAATTATTTTTAAATTTCTTTCATTAAAAATCTTCACTTTTGGCAAAATAAGGTAATTTGGTTGATATCGACACATGATCTCATTTAATGCATTTTTTTCAATTTTAGCATCAATCATAATCACTGCGAAATTTGACTTTAAAAGGTAATAATAAGCAAGATAACAATCTATACTTTGATCAGCCACAAAAAGTACGAGCTCTTTATGTTTTTTTGTTCCCAAAGGTTTGAGATCAAATAATTCATCTACATTAACAGATTTATTATTATCAAAGAATACTTGATTAAATTTTTTGCTTACCATAATATCTTTCTATAATTTATTATATAGCTCTTATACTATTAGGCCTATCAGCATCCGCATCACCCTTAAAGAGTATTTGATCTATATGTGATTTTTCAAAATGTATTTTGATATTTCTTTGGTAAAATGGTTCAAAATATGAGGGTATGATCACTTTTCCTTCATGATCTTTTTTATTAAATCCAATTTGTTTAAAAATTGAATCTTCTATTCCATTACATAAACAATCAATATATTCATAATTATTTTTTTTAATCAGTTCGTTAAAAAAACTTGATAGTTTTTTGATAAATTCAGTTTCACCTATATAATCCACCCAGTGCAATATGTACCGACCATTACAAAATACTTCTCTCGCAAACACTATAGCCTTTGTTACGTTATATTCACCTGAAATTTTATAAATTTGATATTCGAATATAGGATTTTTGAGATAGCGCCTTTCTACATATTCACAACTTTTATGTGGTAAATTTGGATTTTGATTTATTGTAATTAATTCATTTTTTAAATCAGAAAAATTTTCTATTTTTTCATATTCTAGTGTTTTACTAACATTATTTTGAGAGAAATTTTTTAAATTTTTAGAAAGATCTGGCACCGCAACTTTAAAATCTTTTATGTTATGATTAAGCTTGTAATAATGACTCATTATACCTACGTGTCTTTTTAAAAACTTTTGAACTAAGGGTAGCATAGTTATTGGGTTTGTTCCAATACCACAATACGTAACTGGCTGTAAGATATGCAACATTCGTTTCATTGTTTCTAATCCCAATAGAGGTACAGTGTTATTCGGGTGCGTCAGGGAAATAACACCACAAATATGTAAATTCTCTGTTTTAGATGAATAAGGTATAAAGCCTTGTACTGATTGAATTTCACTGGTTTTTCGATTTATCCCTAAAATAAAATTTAATGTATTATTACTTCCACCATGCTCATATTTAAAAAAAGCCTTATCAATTCCAAGAATATGATCATTCTTCCAATATCTTCTTATAAATGACATTATATTTTCTTGATCATCTATCCGAGCGATGCGGAACACAAAAATTTCAGAATATTTATTATTTATTTTCATATTTTTGGTTCTCTTAAATTTGTATGGTTTAAAAATAGATTTTACAATAATGCCTTAAAGCGCAACTTAAACACTCAAACACTAGCATTAATTTACTTAACGGTATTTAACTTTATCTATCATTTTAAATGCATACTTTTTTATTTTATACAAACACTTTACTCGATTGTTTACCGCATAATACATCCCCAGCCGAATCATCATATAATTAAATATGTCAGATTAATAAATACCATTATGATACATATCATATGAAAATATTTTTATTGTAAGCCAATAATTCATTTCAGAATACTTAATTTTTCATTTGCAAATATAAATATATTTATTTTTTTAGATGTTTTTTGATATTTTTAATCAAAACCCTACTAAACATTTTCAATATGTCAGGAAGAGTTTCTAAATCGGCGCGCTAGCCACATACATGCTTTATATGACGAGATAAATAAAATACTAAAGTAGATACAAGCTAACATAGATTCAACTCGATTCGTAGCGAGTGAAACGCCTACTGCCATCGGAGCAAATATTAATGGTAGAATGAGTACTGTTGCCAAAGGATTTGAAATATGACGCCGTTTTCGACCCAGAAGAATAATTTCTACACCCCTTCTAACAAGCTGATGAAAATGTAAACGATCAGGATTTGAGATGGGCACACCGAGGTACAAACGGCGAACTATAGCAAGTAAGGTATCTGCTACTGGCCAGAAAAAAATGAGTAACATTGAAAAAGGTGTTATGTTTGGTGATACACATATAATTGAAATTGCCATCCAAAATAGTATGTGGCCTATAAAATAAGCACCTGCATCACCAAGAAATATTTTACCTAGAGGAAAATTTAAGACTAAAAAACCTGCAATAGCACTACTTATAAAAAGAAGTATATTAAAGTATTCATAAATACCCACTTCCTTTGATATCAACGCAAGCGACAACGCTACACCAATAGCAGTAAAACCAGAAAGTCCATTAAGACCGTCAATCAAATTAAAAGAATGACATACGCCGACGGCTAAAAAAATAGAAAATCCAATTCCGAATGGAGCCCATTGCATTGCAAGATCCAAAATAGGAATGTCCGTATGTGGTAACCAGTATCCAGTTAAGATCACAAAAAAAGCACCAGATAGTGCAGCAGCTAATATTCTTGCACGAGGTCTCACTAAATATCCCATATCTTCAAAAAACCCAATCACAAAAACTGGAAATGCGCTTATTAGTATCAACCAATAATGCGGCCAACTAGTATGAACATCAAAGAAAAGTGTAGCTGCAACAACTGATGATATTATAATAGAAAGTCCACCTATGCGCGCCACAGGGATTACATGCGATGCTTGAATCGCCTTGGTATCATTTCGCTTGGTAACTTCAGATTCATTGTGTGCATGCCAAAGTATAATTAGCATGTTTATAATGATTGTAATACCAAAGGTTATGATAACTTCTATTATAAGATTGTTCAAAATCAAAGGCCTAACCTATGTCTTCTATAGTCATGCTTAATCCCTAACTAAATGATTAATTCATGAACAACAATTTGGCTGTATCTTCCAACTTAATTATTAACATAGAAAAATTTACCATAAGAAAACCTGCATTTATATCATTTTGATCTATGCCACATTATAATAGAATAATAAAGCAAACAATAAAAAATTTTGCTAGCATTATGTAAGTTCAAGAAAAAAATAATTATAAGTTTAATGACTAAAATATCAAAAGTAAGGGTTTTCCTAAAATTTAATCCCAATGCTTGTTTTATTGCTAAACGTAATATTGATCAGCAAAATCTTAAAAAATTGTTTATCGTTTGAAGAATTCACAAAGCATAAATACGGTAAAATTAAACTTTTTGGCGGCCACTATTTCCCGGTTATATGTTTGTTGCACTTGATCGAAGACGAACGACTCGGAATAGAATAAATTATACCTATGATGTATCTAAACCCATTAAAATTATTTATTTTATAGATTATAGTGTCAAAGAATAATATAATTAAGTAGGATTATTATTTCAAAAAAAATTCACCAAAGGGGATAATGTACAAATTGTACATGACCTTCTTATAAATTTTAACTAAAGTTAAAACTATTGCCAAAAATCAACGTATATGGGTTTTATTATATTTTGTGGGTAAAGCTACACGGACATCTTAAAAGCAGGTAGATTACATATTCTTTTTAATCAATTAAATAAAGCAACCTCGAAATATAATTTTTCTAATTAAAGATTAACAAATGTTATTTTTTAATGCGGTATATTTGATAGCTTCAACATATCCCTCAACACTTCCACAATCGAATCGTTTTGCATTCATACTGAGCAAATTTACATTGCCACTCATAGCCTGAGAGTTAATCGCATCTGAAAGCTGAATTTCGCCCCCAGAATCCACAGATTGATGGCGCAGAATATCAAAAATATCAGGGCTAAGTACGTAACGGCCTATACTTGCCAAATTGGATGGTGCAAATTTAAAATCAGGCTTTTCAACTAGACCTTCCACCAAACCTGTATTTATATTAACATCAACAACACCATATTTTGAGATATCAGGTCCATCGACTTGCATAACACTTAATTGCGTTTTGCCAGAATTTTTATATGATCTTATTAAATCTGAAGTAACACCTAAGCCCTCATAAAGTAAAAAATCATCAGCAAGCAAAACGGCAAAAGGCTCATTACCTACCACTCGCTCAGCACATAAAACTGCGTGTCCAAGGCCAAGCTGTTTTGGCTGACGAACAAAAATACATTCAACACCTGATGGCAATATGTTAGCTACCATTTCAGCCTGTTTAATTTTACCTTTAGAATTTAATGCAGCCTCAAGCTCTTGATTACTATCAAAATGATCTTCAATTGCTCGCTTATTACGTCCAGTTACAAATATCAAGGTATCAACTCCAGCTGAAATAGCTTCCTCAACTGCGTATTGAATTAACGGTTTATTTATAATTGGCAGAAGTTCTTTTGGCATTG
>Ga0206125_10003646_pt1 | contig 14425 bp, 26 predicted proteins | sample Helgoland_Spring_4_FD_148598 | JGI IMG/M metagenome (GOLD analysis project Ga0206125, IMG submission 148598) | Pelagic subsurface seawater microbial communities from Kabeltonne, Helgoland, North Sea - Helgoland_Spring_Bloom_20160331_1 | ecosystem: Environmental > Aquatic > Marine > Epipelagic ... | reverse complement strand
TGGATGCACAGACTCAACGCAATATAATTTTAACCCAACAGCAAATACAGACAATGGATCTTGTATACCCTACATATATGGCTGTACCGATAATACAGCACTTAATTTTGATTTATTAGCAAATACACTAGATAATTCTTGTTGTTATATAGGAGGTTGTACTGACCCAACAGCAGTAAATTATGATTCAGATGCTTGTTTTGATGATGGATCATGTGTTACACCAATTTCAGGTTGTACTGATGTAGCTGCTTTTAATTATGATCCAACAGCAAATGTTTCAGATACAACAGCTTGTTTATATGATGCAGGTTGTTATGGTGGACCTGGAATACCTTATTGGTTAAATGATGGATGTTATGCTTGGGTAATTGATGTTGATAATTATTGTTGTACTAATGATTGGGATGCAAGTTGTCAATCAATGTATAATTATTGTGAATTAGGTTGGCCTACTTCACTTGAAAATATTTCTACCTTAGGTATAATAATTTATCCAAATCCAGTTAAAGATATAATAACTATAGATACTCGTTTAAATATAGAAATAGAATTATATAATATGACAGGAATGTTAATATTAAAAGAAAAAAACATTAATAGAATTGATATAAGTAATCATCCTTCTGGTATTTATAATATGATAATAACACATAAAAATAAAAGATTTATAAATAAAATAATTAAACAATAAAAACAAAATGAAAAAATTATTATTATTAATATTATTAACATTTTTATTTATAGGATGTAGTAATAACAAAAAAACAGATAAACCATTAGCAGGATCAATACAAGAAGATGGAACAATTAAAGATTTAACAGAAAAAGATACAATAATTTTAAAACAATAAAAATGAGCTGGAAAGAAATATTTAAAGATAAAAATGATTATAATGAAAAATCAATAGTAGGTTTTATTGCTTTTTTAATGATGGTAGTTGTAATGCTAGCAGACCTTATAACAGGTTGGATAGGAAAAGATTTAGTAATAAATGAATATATTTATGACTCTTTTGTAATAGTTGTATTAGGTTGTTTTGGTATTGCTGGATTAGAAAAATTTGCAAATAGAAAATAATATAAATTATGACTTGTTACACAAGAGAACAAATTGAAGAAACGATGGCTAGTAAAGGTTATAAATACTTTACTGGTGGAGATTATGATATTAATATTATAGGTGTTAGAAACTCAGAAACAAAAGGAAGAGTTACTAATGCTTTTGATGATTGTATAACTTTATCATATAAGATAGAAGGTGAATGGAAATTTCATTGTTATAAATGTACAACAGATCCTGGAACACATTGGGTAGAAAATTTATTAAACCCAGATGGTGTAGCAATATTAAAACCAGGTCAATATAGAAGTTCTCATAAAATTGGTTTACACCAAGGAAAATATGAAGCATTAAGACAAGCTAAACCCTTAGAAGTCTATCGTGATGATAATACTGATGGGGTTTATGATTGTTTAGAAGAAGATGTTCAAAAAGGTATTTTTGGGATTAATATTCATAGAGCAACTGCTAAAAGAGGAGGAAAATCTACTCGTGTAGATAAATGGTCAGCAGGTTGTCAAGTAATCTCATCTTATGATGATTTTGAAGAATTCCTTGGTATATGTAAAGAATCTTCGTTGATTTGGGGGAATTCATTTTCTTATACTCTATTGGAGTCCAAGGATATAGTTTAACTAAATTAATTTTATGTTTCATTCTATTAAAAAGAGATTATTTCCATTATTAATAGCATTCTCAGCTTTATCTGTAAGTGTATCAGCAGCATTTTACTCAGTTAGTGGTTTAAGTAAATTATTTGCTGGAGCTGCTTTAGCAGTTATAATAATGGCTGCATCATTAGAAATAGCTAAATTAGTTATTGCTTCTCTCTTATATCAATATAGAAAAATCTTACCTAAACTTTTAAAATGGTATTTATCTGTTGCTTGTTTTGTTTTAATTTTAATTACTTCAATGGGTATTTATGGGTTTTTAAGTGCTGCTTATCAAGAAACAGCAGCATTATCTGGAAATATTGATGCTCAAATTACTCTAATTGAAGTAAAAAGAGATAATATAAAAGAACAATTAGCTGTATATAACGAAGAAAAATCATCTATTAATAAGGCTGTGGCTGATTTAAGAAATGGTTTAAGTAACAATAAAATACAATATACAGACACATCAGGTAATGTAGTTACAACAACTTCATCATCAACCCGTAGAGCTTTAGAAAAACAGTTAGATCAAGCTATTGATAGACAAACTATTATTAATAGTAAAGTAGATGATTTAAATGAAAAATTATTCAATTATGAAACTGAAATAGTTGAAGTATCTACAAATAATGAAGTAGCTGGAGAGTTAGGTCCTTTAAAATATCTATCAGGTTTAACAGGAATACCTATGGATAGAATTATTAATTATTTATTATTAACTATTATATTTGTATTTGATCCTTTAGCTATTGCCTTAGTAATAGCAGCAAATTTTGCTTTTGAACAAATAAGACCAAAAACTAAAGAAAATCTTTATGGTGAAAATGTTGAAGTAAAAATAACTAAACCAGAATTTGAATTTACAGATGAAAAACCTATACTACAAGATGAAGATGAAAAAAGAATGGATATTATAGGTCAAAATGGGAATGATGGTTTACATTATGAAAAAGAAGAACCAGGATTACCTACAGGATACACAACACCAAATCCAAAACCAACACCTGCAGAAGAACAAGCAGAAATAGAAAAAATTATAAAAAGACCTTTAATGGCACATGAGATACAACAATTAAAAACTTCAAAATTAACTAAAACTTTTAATGATGATGATGATTTAAAGATTCATTACTAAAAATTTGGTTACCATAAATAACTTTCGTACATTTATATAAAATAAAATAATATGCTAGCTAAACAATCAATTAGAGGAAAAGTTCAAATTTACATGGATACATTACTTATAGAAAATAAAGAAATAATTATTAAAGAAAGTGAAAATTGGAATGAATCTCAAGAAATATTATTTAAAAAAATGCTACAACAAGGTGGTAATTTTTCAATTGGAGATCATAAATTTCGTATTATAACTCCTATAAAAAATACAGATGGATAAAGAAGAAATCCAACAAATTATAGATAAAGCTTATCCACTTATCCAAAGATATTTTGGTAAAGGGAAAAAATCTTACCCTAAGATTGAATTACATAGAGATATTTATGCTAGATTAAGTGGGGATGAAGAACAAAGTGGTGAACATAGTAGTACTTCAATAGCTGAGTATGATGAAAAAGCAAATGAAATATACATTTATTACCCAAATATAAAAAATGAAGAAGATTTGCTTAGATCTTTAATTCATGAATATACCCACTATTTACAAGATCTTACTCAACTTAAAATTCAAGTTTATGCTCAAAATTATGATTATAATTCAAATCCTATTGAAATAGAAGCACATGATAATGAGAATAAATGGCAAATGTTTTCATCAAAATAATTTAAAGACTCCCGCGCAAAAATTTGGCTACCGCAAAGAGGGTTCGTATATTTACAACGTAAATAAGGCGCAGAGCCGGAAAACAAAATTAAAATTAATAAAGGTTATGGAAGAAAAAAGAGTAAAATTAACAAATGAATTTATTGTGGGATATGCAAATGGTTTTATTACTGATAAAGAATGTAATGAGATGATTGATTTAACATTAAATAAAATATCAACAGTAAATTGTGTTGGTGGAGTTAATGAAGATATTGAAATTGAATGTTCAGCTGAACAAGATTGGGCTTGGCATTATGAGTCTGAATAAGACTCCCACGCAAACATTTTGATACCCGAGATAGGGTTCGTATATTTACCCCATATTAATAATTAAAATAAAGGTTATGTTAAAAAAATTCATTAAAGAAATTAAGGAAAATCCAAAAGAATGTTTACAAGATAGTATAGTAATGCTGTTGATATTTGCAATGTGTTATTATATGTTAATATTAGGATCAATAATAGGTTTACAATAAATTAAAAATAAAAATTAAAAATTATGCCAAAAGCAATTAAACAGACGGTAACCCCAATGTGGTTAGAAATTAAAGAAATGTATAAAAAAGATACTAATGGTTCAGATAAATATGGTACTAATTTTCCAATAGATGGAGAATTAAGTAAAAAATGTGATGTATTTATTGATTTGATGGGTGAACTTACAGGTAAGTTAGGAGGATATTGTGTTATAGAAGATATTGAAATGAATCTATGGAAAGAAAGAATATGGTCTTTAGTTGAAAACGCTGGACTATTACCAGAAATATCTTGGAGGGATGATAAAGAAAAAGATAGATTGGAAGCTGAAAAGATAGAAAAAGATAATTGGGATGATATGAATGATGATTTTGATGATGATGCTGAACCAATAGATTTAAACAGTAATAAAATAATTAATATATTTGAATAATGACAAAAAACGAATTAATTAATGTAATTATGGGTCTTAAAATAGATTTAAAATATCTTAAAAGTGATTTACAATTTAGATTAGATGGTAATGATATTGAAGGTGCAAATAAAAAGCATGAAAATTGTTATGCTTCTTTAGCAGGTACATTTGAAGCATATGCTAAAATGGATAATGATACTTTTAAAAGAGCAATAAAGTCAATAGAGGAAATGGAAAAAGATTTAGAGGGTTAAATGGAAAAGAAAAAAAAACTAAAAGAAGTAGAGTTAACTCATCAAGAGTGGCTCCTTGCTCTGCGCATGCCTACACCAGTGAAGAACAAGAAGAAATACAACAGAAAGAAAAAACATCCCAAAAAAGATTTGGAAGAGTAAAATAAATTCCGTATATTACGGTAAAATAAAAGTTATATGAATTTAGGATATGCGTGTATAAACACAGCACTTAGTAAAAATAAAATTACTACAAATCGTACTATGCGTCGAAAAACATTTGATGAAAAAGGATTAGATTATGTTTCTGATTTAGCATTAGCTAATGTTAAGGATTTAAAAAAATACGTTCAATGGAATAATGAAATGAAAATTAAATTATTTAGATTATCATCACAATTGTTTCCTTGGTCAGATGAATATTTTGTTAGTCATCTTAAGGATTATGATGAAATAGCTGAATTAATGTTTGAAATAGGACAAATTGCAAAGAATGGAGATCAACGACTTACAATGCATCCTGGTCCTTATAATTGTTTAGCTTCACCTACAAAAAAGGTAGTAGAAAAAACAATTAGAGAATTAAATTTTCATAGTGAGCAATTTAATATGATGGGTTATGATCCATCTCCTTATAATAAAATAAACATTCATGTAGGGGGAGCTTATGGTAATAAAGAAGAAACATTAAAACGTTTTTGTAAAAATTTTAAATTATTAAATGAAGATACTAAAAAACGTCTTGTAGTAGAAAATGATGATAGTCCAAATGAGTACTCAGTAGCTGATTTATTTGATGGTATTTATCAAGCTATTGGAATTCCAATTACATTTGATTATTTCCATCACAAGTTTAATACTGGAGGTTTAACTGAAAAAGAGGCATTAGAAACTGCTTCTGTTACATGGCCTAAAGGAGTTACTCAATGTTGCCACTATTCAGAAAGTAGACGTAAAGAAAAATTAGATGAATCAATTCGTCCTCAAGCTCATTCTGATTTAATTTATGAAAAAATTAATACTTATGGGTTAAATCCTGATATAGTAATTGAGGCAAAATTAAAAGAACAAGCAATATTTAAAAGAGTAATATGATAGAATTTATTAGACATGCATTAGGACTTTGTGGTGAACATTGGCATCCTAATATTTTTACAATCCTTTTAGGAGGACTTGGATTACAGCAATCTTATTTGTATATTAAATATAAAATAACAAATTATGTCTCAAATAAAGATTAGCCATGAAGTACCAAGATGTCTTTTAAAAGCATCTCTTGAATTTAACGATTATGATTATTGTTTACCTCATTTATTAGATCAAGATGAAGAGTATTTACAATATTTTATAGATGCTAGAGATAAAGGTAGATATGTTATTATGGATAATTCACTTCACGAATTAGGAGTAGCATATAATTCAAAAAGATTATTACATTGGATTAAGGAATTAGAACCTAATGAATTTATTGTACCTGATGTTTGGATGAATTGTGGTCAAACAGCAGCACAAGCTAAGTATTGGAAGCAATTTAAATATCCTAAAAAAACAAAAATAACAGCTGTAATCCAAGGTGAAGATAAAAATCAGGCATATTTATGTGCTAATTTACTACAAAATTTAGGTTATGAAAAATTATGTGTATCTTATGGTGCTACTTGGTATAATGATTTTTTCCCACACACAAATAAAGATATGGGTAAAGCATTAGGTAGAATAAGATTTGTACAAGGATTATTAAAATTAGAACAATTTAAGGATACTAAATTCCATTTATTAGGATGTTCAATACCTCAAGAATTTGGATGGTATGATAATCACCCTCAAATTGAATCAATTGACACTTCTAACCCAGTAATGTCAGCTATAGAGCAAATTGAATATAATCATCATGGTTTAGATTGTAAACCTGAAGCAAATATGAATGAATATTTTGATATGGAAGAAAATGAACTTGAGTATGGAAGTGTACTTTATAATGTAAATAAATTTAGAAGAATAAACGGATTTAATCCCATATCCGAGTAATACAGGGAAATAATAAATTAAATTAATATGAAAAAACAAGCAGTATTATCGTTATCCGGTGGAATGGATTCAAGTACACTACTATTACACCTATTAGCACATGATTATGAAGTAACAGCAGTAAGTTTTGATTATGGTCAAAAACACCGTATAGAATTAGAAAGAGCAGCAGAATTAATTGGGTATTTAACAAGAAATAAAATTAATGTAAGATATCAATCAATGGGGCTACTTGGATTAGGTAACTTATTAGATTCAAACTTAGTTGAAGGTGGAAATGATGTACCAGAAGGGCACTATGAAGAGGATAATATGAAAGAAACAGTTGTACCTAATAGAAATAAAATGTTTTCATCTATTATTCAAGCTGTAGCATTATCTATAGCAAATTCAAAAGATTGTGATGTAGATATAGCAATGGGTATTCATGCTGGTGATCATTCAATTTATCCTGATTGTAGACAAGAATTTAGAGATGCAGATTATGAGGCATTTAAACAAGGTAATTGGGATGCTGAAAGAGTAAAATATTATACACCTTATTTAGATGGAGACAAATATGATATATTATTAGATGGAGAATCTGCATGTAAAATATTAGGTTTAGATTTTGATAAAGTTTATAAAAGAACTCATACATCTTATAAGCCTATTAAATTTCCATCAACTGATGGAATTGAAACCTATTCAGATTATAAATCAGCCTCATCTGTAGAAAGAATAGAAGCATTTATAAAATTAGGAAGACCTGATCCTACAAAATATGCTGACGAAACAGGCCCTGTAGATTATAAAGTAGCAGAAAATCACGTTAAACAATTATTAGAAAATTATGAAAAATAGTAAAGGTGAAGATTATATAACTATGGAAGATTTTAATGACATAGAAAAAGACAGGAATAATTTAAAACATATGCCTGATCAAAAATTACATCAACAGATAAGTTTTTTTAAATCTGGTGTTAGAATAATAGGATACTTTTTTATTCCTTTTAGTTTGGTTACTGCAACAGCTTTACTTATATTGAGTGAAGTAATAGGAATAATAGAAGAATTAGTATAAATTAAAATTAAATAAATTATGGAAAGTAAATTTAAAGATATTGGGATTGCATATTTTACAAACCCAGCATTACAAAACGAACCCTTTGGAAAAGAAGTAGAGGGTATAATGATTAGTGTAGCAAAACAAATACCTGTTAGAAAGGTAGATACTTATAAAGAAGTAACTATTGTTGAAGCATTAAAACCTGAAAATCTACCTAGTCTTATATTTACAAATGATCAAGGTAATAAAACATACCTTAAAATAGAAGGTACACAATTAAATGGTATTTCAGTAGAAAAAGTAATACAAACTGTAGAATCCATACATAATCAAAATGGGTAAATTTCAATCAAGTAAAGTATTTGATGGATTTTCTACAGTATTTCGTCAATGGAAAGCAGAAACAACACATTGTAGATTTGTACATGGTTACGGTATTTCATTTAAAGTTTATTTTGAAGGTGAACTAGATGAAAGAAATTGGGTTTGGGATTTTGGTGGAATGAAACGTGCTAAAACTTTAATTGATGGTAAACAACCAAAAGCATGGATGGATTATATGTTTGATCATACTTTAATTGTAGCAGAAGATGATCCTGAAATAGAAGCATTTAAACAAATGGATCAAGCAGGTGTAGCTCAAGTAAGAGTAATCCCAGCTACTGGTGCAGAGAAATTTGCTGAATATATTTATAGTAATATAAATGAATTTGTAAAGGCTGAAACTGACAATAGAGTTAGGGTTACCAAAGTTAAATTCATGGAACATGGAAAAAATGCCGCTTATTATAGCGAGTAAATAAGTTATTAGTGAATGAAAAACCACTTAAAAAAATTAACAATATGCACAAACAATTAAAAAGGATTGAGGACTATAATAAGATCCTCCCAGTACTAGAAGTATATACAGCAGTACAATCAGAAGGTAGTCGTCAAGGTTATCCTACTATTGTAGTTAGAACAACAGGATGTACACATAGATGTTTCTTTGGTGAAGGAGGATGGTGTGATAGTTGGTACACAAGTATTCATCCAGAAAAAGGAACATATTCATTTCAAGATATAATAGATACTTATAAACAACATCCTCATATTAAAGAAATGATGTTAACTGGAGGATCTCCAACAATGCATCCTAAATTAGTAAATGAATTAACACACTTTGCACATGAGAATAATATATTTATTACTATTGAAACTGAAGGTTCTCACTTTCTCCCCACAGATTATCCTATTAATCTTTTATCTATTAGCCCTAAGTTTTCTAATTCTGTTCCAAAGTTAGGAGCGGTAACACCTCAAGGAAAAGATGTTGATGAAAGGATGATTAAGGTACATAATAGATTAAGATTAAATTATGAGGCAATAAATCAATCTATTGAATATCATTCTGATTATCATATTAAACCTGTATTGGATAAAGATTTATCTATGATAGAAGAAGTAGAGGAGTTTTTAAAGAAATGTAATATACCAGATGATAAAGTTTGGGCTATGCCTGCTGGAGATACTAGAGAAAGTTTAATGGAATCATATCCTGAGGTAATGAATTTTGTAAGAGATAGAGGTTGGAGATTTACAGGTAGATCTCATATAGTTGCTTTTAATACCGAACGTTGTGTCTAAAGAAGAAGCACTTGAAATATTAGAAGAAATGGAAGAAAATGTGAGCGTTTGTTGTGCTATAACAATGGACCCAGATGATGTATTAGTATTAATAGATAAATTAAAAGAATATATAAAAAATGTATAAATATAACGCAAAATTAGATAGAGTAGTTGATGGTGATACTGTTGATGCTCTTGTAGATTTAGGATTTAACACTTGGAAAAAAGTAAGAATTAGAATGATGGGTATGAATGCCCCTGAATCTAGAACTAGAGATTTAGAAGAAAAAAAATTAGGTTTAGCTGCTAAAGCAAGACTTGTAGAAATGTTAGGTAATGGAGAATTTACTCTTCAATCTCATGGTGTAGGGAAATATGGTAGATGTTTAGGTGAAATCTTTAAAGAAAATGAAGTAAGTATTAATAGACAATTAATTAATGAGGGTCATGCAACAGAATATTTTGGAGGAAAAAGGTAAATTATTTATTAGTTGGACTGATGTAGAAGACTTAGTTCAAGAATTATGGAAAAAAATAGTAATAGGTTCAATACCTGTTAATTCTATACATGGTTTAAAAAGAGGAGGTTATATTCCTGCAGTTATGTTATCTCATCAATTAGACTTACCATATTCAGAAGTAATATTAAAAGATACATTAGTAGTAGATGATATTTGTGACTCAGGTGAAACATTAAAAAATGCACCTGGGGTATATCATGCTGTGTTACATTATAAACCTCACACTTCTTGTGTAGCTCCTACTATATGGGCTAAAGAAATGGGTGATGAGTGGATTGTATATCCTTGGGAGAGAGATGATAGTAGAACCATACAAGATTATAAATTATAATTTGGCTTTTCAATAAAAGGTTCGTATATTAATAATAATAAAAAGTTATAAAAATGGCAAAAAACAAAAACGCTAAAATTCATGAAAAACTAGAAGTTGTACAAAAAGGTTTTGCAAATGGAGTTGCAACTAATTTTCCTTTAAATGATAAACAAAAGGAACAAATGATAGAAAAAGCTACTAAAGCATATGGAGAATTTTTAGATGCATTAGATTGTGATTGGAAAAATGATCCAAATTCAGCTGATACTCCAAGAAGAGTAGCTAAAGCATATGTAAATGATTTATGGGCAGGTAGATATACTCCAATGTCTCCTATTACATCATTTCCTTCTGATGGATATGATGGAATTATTATTGAAAGAAATATACCACTAACTTCAATGTGTTCACATCACCACCAAACAATTAGTGGTGTAGTTCATATAGGTTATATAGCTGGAGAAGATGGTCAAGTAGTTGGGTTATCTAAATTAAATAGAATTGTTGAATTATTTGGACGAAGAGGAGCTATACAAGAACAATTAACATCCGCTATTCACAATGCTGTGCATAAAATTACTGAAGGTAATAGAGGTGTTATAGTAACTATAGTTGCAGGACATAATTGTGTAAGTTGTAGAGGAGTAAAACATCAAGGAGCAGGTATGGTAACTACTAAAGCATCAGGTGTATTTAGACAAAACACTAATTTAGCAAGAAAAGAATTTTTTGATTCATTAAAAATTAATAACGGAGGACATCAAATATAAAAATAAAAATTATGAGTAAACAATTAGATATATTCCATGAAATTAATGATGGTATAGAAGCACCTCAAAGTGTTCCATTTGTAGATGAAGTAGAAATATTCAATGCTACATTTGGTAAACCAAATAATTATAAACCTGTAATTGGTGAAAAAAAACAATGGCAATTTGTATATGATTTTATTCTTGAAGAATTAGAAGAATATAAAGAAGCTTGTGAAGAAGGAGATATAGTAGGAATATTAGATGCTCTATGTGATATTACTTATGTTTCATTAGGTAATGGTACTATGCTTCATGGTTTAAAAGGTAAAGTATGGAAAGCATATCAAGAAGTACAAGCTTCTAATATGTCAAAATCATGTGAAACTATAGAAGTAGCTGAAGAAACGGTTAAAGTTAGATCAGAAGAAAAAGGTCACCCATGTCATTATGAAAAAGTAGGAGACAGATGGGTAGTTTATCGTTCTAGTGATAAAAAAGTAATGAAATCAATCAATTATTTTGCACCAGATTTAGATCATTTTTTTACAAACGAAGAGTTAAGGAATGTATAAAAAGGCATTTGCTAGACGTCTTAAAGATAATAAGTTTTTAGTACATTTATGGGAAGATTCAGGTTATACTAAGGTAGAATGGGATAATCAAGCTTATATTGAGTGCACTGAGTCAGAAGCAACTTATAAAGGATTAAATGGAGAACCTTTAAAAAAGATTAAAAATTATAGATCTGACAATCCAAAACTTCATTTTCATGATATGCCTCCTTACCAGAAATTTTTAATTGAAAAATATGGTATAAATGATACACCATCAACTACACATAGAGAATTATTTTTTGATATTGAGTGTGAAATGTTAGATGATATGTCTGAAGAAGGATTAAAAAGAGCAAATAAAAAAATAACATCAATTGCTTGGTATGATAAACAAGTTGATGAATGGGGAATTGTTGTTTTAGATGAAAAAAATCATTTTGGAACTAATATTAAAACTAAATCTAATAAAAAAATAATTCCTTGTAGGAATGAGGGAGAATTATTAGCTAAATTTTTAGAAATATTTAGAGATATTGATCCTGATATTTTAGTTGGGTGGAATAGTGATTATTTTGATATTCCTTATCTATATTATAGAATGTGTAATGTTTTAGGTCAAGAGTTTGCTAAACATTTATCTCCAATAGGATATGTAAGAGAAACACCTTGGTTTAAAGATCAATATATTCAAATTTGTGGTGTTGAATCTTTAGATTATATGCGCTTACATAAGAAATTTAGTTGGGCAGATGAACCATCAATGAGATTAGATGCAATTGGTGAAAAGTATGCTGGAATGAAGAAAATTGAATATGATGGTAATTTAGATAAATTATATGAAGAAGATATAGCTACATTTATTAAATATAATTTTCGTGATGTTGAAATACTTAAAGTATTAGATGAAAATTTAGATTATTTAGCATTAACTAAAAATTTAGCACATAAAGGTAAACATAATTATAGTGAAGTTTATGCTAATACCAAAACACAAGATGGAGCAATTTCAGCCTATTTATTAAGCAAAAATATAATTCCACCTGCTAAAGAACGTAATCCAATCTCTAAAAAGAATTATGCTGGGGGTTATTTATTTTGTCCTAAAGCAGGTAAAATGGATTATTTATTTGATTTAGATTTAACATCACTATATCCATCAATTATAATGACTATTAATATTGGTAAAGAAACTTATATTGGAAGAATTATTGACTCAGATGATAGAAATAATCGTTTAGGTTATAATGATTTAAAATGTATGGACTATGCTGAGGAAATAGTTATTGAAAATAATAAACGTCAACAAACACGAGTTAATATAGGTAAAATTGTTTCTATGATTGAACAAAATGACTTATTAATATCAGCAAATGGTGTAATGTATTCTAAAGATAGAGAATCAGTATTATCAACTATATTAAAAAAGTGGTTTGATGAAAGAGTTATATATAAGAATAAAATGAAAAAGGCATATCAAGCTGGTGATAAAGAATTAGGTGCAGCTATGCATATGAAACAATATACTATGAAAATTTTATTAAATAGTTTATATGGAGCAACAGCTTTAGGTAGTTTTAGATATGGTAATGTAATACTATCAGAATCAATTACACTTAGTGGACAAAGAATTATACAAGAATCAGCTCTAGCAGCTAATAGAGAAATGAATAAAGAAATTAAAGCGCAATGAAACATATAGAAGATACTCCTTGGTGGATTTGTGATCCTGAAGAAACTAATTATTGTACTTATAGTGATACAGATTCAATTTATATGCATGCAGAACCTTTATTAAGGTTTAGACATAATAATTTTGATGAAATGAATGCTGAAGAAAAAGATGATGCATTAGAAACTATAGCAATGGAATATGAAGATGTAGTTACTAAATCATATGATAAATTAGCTAAAGATGTATTTCGTTCAGATGAACATAGATTAGAAATGAAAACTGAGTGTGTAATTAGATCTGCTTATTTTAGAGCAACAAGACGTTATGCTCAATGGATTACTAAACAAGAAGGTATTAAAAAAGAAACATTAGATGTTAAAGGATTAGAATTTAAAAAAGCTAATTTTCCACCTGTGTTAGGTAAATTTTTTAAAAATGCTTTAGTAGATGTGTTAAAAGGAGCTACACAAACTGAAATTGATGATAGATTAAAAATATTTAAAAAACAAATATTAGATGGTTCTATTCCATTAACTGAATTAGGTAACCCTCAAGCAGTAAAAAAATTAAATAAATACACAGCTCGTAAAGCAAGAGCAGGAGAAATGTTTTCTGTTATGGAAAAAGGAGCCCCAGCAGCTGTTAAAGCAACAGTTGTTTATAATGATTTACTTAGATTTTGGGGTTTACATAAAAACCATGCTTCAATATCTCAAGGTGATAAAGTAAAATGGATTTATTTAAAGCAAAATCCATATCAAGTAAATGCTATTGCTTTTTTAGAGTGGGATTTACCAGAAAAAATGCGTACATTTATTGAGCAGTATGCAGATAGAAAAAAAATATTCGAGTCCATATTATTAAATAAATTAGAAGGGTTTTATAATGATTTAGGTTGGACCCTAAATTTAAATCCTTACCAACAAATGTTTTTTAACTTATGATAAATAAATCAATACTACAATCAGTAATTAGCAAATATTATTTAAATGTTTGTGAATCCGTAACATGGAAAACTGAAGATAAAAACCTATCAATAGATTTTATGTCTCCAACTGCAGATATAATAGGTAAAGTTACTTGTAATAATTTTCCATTAGAAAATAGTGAATTAGCTATATATGATACTAAAAAATTATCAAGTTTAATTAGTATTTGTAATGGTGATTTATTATTAGAATTAGAAAAACAACATAAACTAATATCTAAACTTAAAATATCAGATTTAAATTTTAATCTAACATATGCCGTATCAGATC
>Ga0206125_10003638_pt1 | contig 14441 bp, 15 predicted proteins | sample Helgoland_Spring_4_FD_148598 | JGI IMG/M metagenome (GOLD analysis project Ga0206125, IMG submission 148598) | Pelagic subsurface seawater microbial communities from Kabeltonne, Helgoland, North Sea - Helgoland_Spring_Bloom_20160331_1 | ecosystem: Environmental > Aquatic > Marine > Epipelagic ... | reverse complement strand
AAGGTAGGTCAGAAACTAGGCAGGATGGTAGATGACTGGCGCGTAGCGTATCCAGACCATTTCCGAGGTACTGCTACACGGCGTGACCAGTACCATCGATTGGTTACAAATATTATGAGGGTTCATGATTTGGAGGTAGAGGCTCGCATCGTGAGCAAGGTATGCAAAGGTGTTATTCTGGATCGCAAGACAGTGATGGAGAAATAAAAATACAATATTTACTATTCTGTGCTGCCTGCAGATTTAGGCATTCTCATTGTCGTCGTCTTCGTCTTCGTCTTCGTCTTCGTCTTCGATCACCGCCTCGGGTATATCAGGTTCGTACCCATCACTATCGCTTGTATCTATGCGTGACAGTAATCTATTGTTACAATGGCGCATCTGTTTAGATAATTCTACAATCGCCTGAACATCGTTATCACATGAGCTGAAGGATTTTACCGTGGCGGATAAGTCTAGAAGCAGATTATCAAACTCAATATGCATTTCATCGAGTCGGTCACGGTCGGCTGAACATGCAGGACAGTTTAACTGTCGTACTGTGCGATATCTGCATGAACATGAATGTCCATTTTGCCATTTCCCACCGCCTTCAATGCATTCATTGCATTGTATGAAGAGTTCAGAAGTTACCTCTTTTTTCAGACAAGAGCAGTCATTGACGAAGAACTTGGAATCGCTTGGTGATGTCATTGTGTATTTGTGTTACCAATACTAGTGTCCTACAGTATTCCTTCAATTTTGGTAATTCATATGTATTGCAAAGATGTATATGAATATTATGTTATGAATGTGTTATATTACACAATTAAACCACAGGGTAAGATGCCTGCATGAGCATGCCACATTGACCTGCACCGTTGTTGAATTCGCTTCCGCGACCGAGGTAGATGTATCCTTGATCGCCCCATGTAGTTCCCCACGAGTTCTTCACGCGATAGTAGTCAGATCCATCCATGGTTCCATAGCCTACGGTAAGAACACCGTGGTCAAGGTTAGTTCCACATGAACCGGTGAAGACACCAGACGTATACAGTTGGAAGTCCTTTTGGTCAGCCTCGATGGCGATGGATACGGGTTGTTTGGCAAGAGCGTCCATCATGTCAGCGTCAGAACTAGGAGGGACATCGACGAAGGACTGCACCTTGGATCCAACGACATTCTCGCATGTAGTGATACAATCTCCAGCGGATTTGGTGTCACCAGAGGTGTATGTATAGTCTTCTTCTGCACAAAGGCCGTTGTTGTATTCGATCCATGAGAAGGCGTTGTCCATGAGACCGCCATTGCAGCCCATATCCTTTCCGTGATTTTTGCGGTTGTCACAGGAAACGAGTTGTTGTTCGGAGAAGGATTCGAGGTTACCATTCTTGATGAAGTATGCACCTTCAAGAGCTCCTGTAGTAGAAAAAGACCAACATGAACCACATTGGCCTTGGTTTTTCACAGGAGTGACAGCTCCTGCATCGACCCAATCGACAGATGCGGGCTGAGAGCATCCTCCGCTGGTAGCACGGCAAGGAGCGGCTCCACGAAGGTGTGAGATATCAGAATGTTTTTGGTTTGCGTCAAAACCAAGGAACTCTTTAAACTCTGAGATTGTCATGCCTGAAAACTGGTTGTGTCCCAGAGAGTATGTGAGGTTACGTGCGTTGGTAGTCTCAATATGTTTATCGTTTTCAACCCATGTGGCAAAGGTTCCGTATTCATGTGCGTGGTTGATGAACTTGACTGCGTGTGTGTCGACCCATTCGCTAAAGCGATCTTGAAGAGTATTTGCGGAAACAGATCCTAAAGCAACGAGTGAGAGTAAAAATAGTCTTGCGATCATTTTATTAAACAGGTATATTAAAATCTACTTATATAGATTTACCCCATATGAGATTTAATATGATTAATATGATACATGTTCCACCTTATGGTGTTATGTGGTGTCATTTACAACCCTTTCTAACACTGAAATGTCTATTTCAGGAAGGGATGTATGTGCTTCCCAGAAATATCGACAGAATGCCCATGTAAAATCACAGTGGTCTGGATAGTATTCTGGACATGTCTTGAGGAGTCGGGCATAGATTTTATGTGGAAGCAACGATAGACTTCTCGGAGGGAGTACGTAGCAAAGTTGAACATGAGGTGATACAGGACTAGCGGTATTTTCGCAAATAAACTGCGTGTCGAAGTATGGTATGTTTCGTATTAGATCTTGAAGCAGGGGTGGATATTGATATTTGTATGTCCATCTCCAGTCGGGACAGGATGTTGTATAATATCTAAATGTCCATTCCAACCCTTCAAGATAGTTTCTACATATCTGTTGAATGCGTTCATCATCGGGTTCTGTATGGAATAGTGTTGTATAGTATTTGTATCTAAAAGCCGGGTCATCTGGTTGTAGATGTTTTTCGACTGTCCTCTCGTAGCATGGGATGCTTTGGAACTTATCGTATTTCATTTCGGGCGTGCTACAATCTTGTAATGCGTATCGTTTTTCCCGTTTGTTTCGAAGTTCTAATTCGGTTCGTATATAATCCGTTTCGCATTCTGCTAAAGCAGAGATTACTATCCGTAAGTTTTTCCATATGATTTTTTCCGGATCTCCATTTTTCGGTACATGTATGATACATTTGTTAGTTTTTCCTAAAGTATGTCTGTAGTGATTGAGAAGTTTGTCTATGCCTCCGGTGCGAATATTGAGTCCGGGAAAATGGGGCAAGAAATCATTACCCAAAAAGAAGCACATGAATATGTAGTCACGTATGCGCCCGTCATATAGTTCTTGTGACATGGATGTGTTTCCCATCATGTCTAATACAATATTTGTAGCCAATCGTGGAATATCTAGCATATAGTTTTGTTCTGGTTCTAGGTCAGCGCTGATAGATTTGATAAACTCTGGAGTTTCTCTAAATAGGTATATGTTTTTACATATAGATAGGTGATTAATCGACAGCATGATGAGGTCTGCATCTAGTCCATATATCACTGTATGTGCTTCGGTATGCGCATCGGCATGATCCCGAATATGTTGGAAAATCTTATGTTCTCCTTCTCCTGCCTCGTCTGTTGTTGATACAATGATATGAATGTCTGATTTATGTTTTTTGAAATGTGTCGCAATCTCTTTATTGAGTAGCTTCATGAAACCAGTTCCTGGCGTGATTGAGGCGGTGCTCCATTTTTCTTCGTCTTTGTCGAATAATGTGTTTGTGATTTTGGATTGAAACCATGATTTGTATCTGCGTGTGCGCTGTTGATCTAGTTTCGCCATGGGCGCGACCCCATCGAACGCAATGATTACTGTATCGGTGGGGGATATAATAGTAATGTATTCTTCTATCTTGACAATGACCTTATTAATCAATACTTTAGCGATATCTTTTTGTTTCTCTTCGCATGTCATGCCGTAGTATGCATCATATATGATAGAGTTGCAATCCATATATAGGTTATGTATGTCCATGTGGGCGTTAATATATTTTTGTAATATTTCTGGATGATTTTTCACGATGTACGAGAAATAACTTGGTATTCCCATTGTATATAATTATCCGTGGATGTACTAGGTAACAACTCCATAATATATCTATATCGTTTAAAGAATTATGCATTGGATGTTTGTCTCGTCGTATCCAATGCCAATAAAATATGTATATATACTACATACCCGGTCACTAGTCGATACCTGATACACATATATATTGAAATATGCAAACTCCAGACCATAACCACGCGTTAAATATTGTTCATGATATCTATCCTCCTATGACTAATAAGCTAGACGATACTCAACACCTGCTGGTAAATAGGTTGAATCGGTTTACTGAAATCATTCAACGAACATATATATACGTAACAGATAACAAAAAAAGGAAGGTTGTTAGAGAGAACGAATTAAAAATGTGTATATCTGAGTTACGCTCTGTACGAAAAAGAGGTATGGAGATACTTACTACTATTCATAAGATACAAAACTGCGAATATGACGGAGTTATATCCGATATACAGAGCATGAATACGAGTCTATCAAATATTATCAAACTATGGGGAACGAGCAGTTTTGTAGATTTTCTCTATGTGTGTTTCGGTAAGGAATATAGGACAACTATACTTAGCGATGTCGATCCTGATCTGGTAGTGTTTCTTGAAAACCAGTTTCATCCAATGCGATACGATATCCGCAAGTTGGAAAGTGTAACATCTTCAAAGTCCATTCCAGAGCTAGATGATCTTGGAGGTGGTGTAAGTATCCGCAGCATCATAGAGAATGGAAATACCTTCGACAGTTTTGACATATCTGAACAAGGTTCACATGGGTCTCTCCATGTTCATGTATATGGAATGGTAGTGTGCATCAAGAATCCCCAAAAAGGCATTGTGATGCTCGTTACTGGCATAATGGACGATATGGATATTGAGCTTGTGAATAGTGCGTATATCAACACCCGCTATATGCAGTGTCACAATTCTGTCCCGTCAGAGTTGGATGGTCAAGGTTTTACTAATTTTCTCCAATGTATGACAATGAAGGAATGGATTATTCGTAAAGATCCGTCTGCAATCTATCATGCGTACATTGGAGGTCTCACCAACATTTCCACCTTCAAGCGCAATTCCCTCATTTCAATGTCGAATGATTTTTTCGCACGTCCTATGATCGCGAAACGAGATATATTATTGTTTCTCTTATTAACTGCCCATGAAACTGGAAGTGACAACCGGTACTTAGCTTATTTTTTGTATGATTTAATGACAACAGATGAGTCTTGTGTGGGAGGTGCTACAATGGATACAGTGCGTGCCATGGATACCAGTGATCAGACGGATTTAGTTAACAGTTTTTCCTGGAAAATGCATGAGTTATTCAATCGATCTATTGTAGAAACGGTAGCATACACGAACCATATCAATAAACTTGATACATCAAAGATTAATTTGGAGCAGCAAATATGCCTTATGCGCACCCCAGATAGTGTCAAGGAGAAAGCATTATCAAAACTGCGTGAAATCAAATCAAAATCAGATGATAACGGTACAAAAGCACGTCAATATCTAGACGGTCTCTTGAAGATTCCTTTTGGTATTGTTCGACGCGAGTCAGTGATGGATATGTCGACCAAAATAAAGACTATTTTTGACGAGATTGTTCAGACATCCTCCAAAGTAGCCAAAATGGTACCTCCCGGATTGAACGTAACCCTATTAGACATTCGATACATTGTTCGCGAGTTTATGGAAGTAGATGATTGTGATATGGGTCGTGCATCTCTTTTACATGATGTGTTTGCATGGTTGAAAAAAATGCCCAAGAAGGATGTAGTCGCCATAATATCAGCTATAATCGGCCAAGAATCGTTATCATGTATAAATATGACCAAGGCACAACTTATAGACGAGGTTCGTAGTACGTTTCTGGGCGATATGGTAGATATGCGAGTGGTAGTTGCAGCACATCGTCGCATTAACAAGACACATGCAAGCACTGTAGCCAAAACAGACAAAATACTGGGGATGTTTCAAGATATAACTGAATATATGTCGAGAGTATCTGACGCGCTTGACTCTGCTGTATATGGACATACAGGTGCCAAATCACACATTATGCGCGTAGTTGGTCAGTGGATATCAGGTGAGCAAGTGGGTCACTGTTTCGGATTTGAAGGTGTTCCTGGATGTGGTAAGACGTCCTTGGCCAAGTACGGTCTCTCAAAGTGTTTGTGTGACGAAAATGGTAGTCCTCGACCGTTTGCAATGATTGCAATTGGTGGCGACGCAAACGGGAGTACTCTCCACGGACACGGATATACATACGTGGGTTCCACATGGGGATCTATTGTACAGATCCTGATAGACAATCAGTGTATGAATCCTATAATATTTATTGACGAAGTTGATAAAATATCCAAGACGGAACATGGCCGCGAGTTAATTGGTATTCTAACCCATATGTTGGATTCCACCCAGAACGACAAGTTTCAAGACAAATATTTCGCGGGGATTGACATAGACCTGTCAAAAGTGTTATTTGTATTATCATATAACGACCCCGATCAGATTGATCGGATTTTGTTAGACCGTATTCACCGGATTAAGTTCGCTCACCTATCTATGTCAGATAAGCTCCATATTGCGCGAAATTATACCCTACCTGAGATATACTCTGAAATGGGGCTATCTGGATCTGTGAGTATATCTGACGATGTTGTTCGGTTCATTGTCGATAATTATACCTGCGAGGCGGGGATCCGTAAGCTTAAGGAAAAACTTTTTGAGATTATAGCAGAAGTGAACTTGAATATGTTAACTGGGAATATTCCACAGACAACTCCTGTCACAGTGACAATCGAAGACGTTAAGAACAAGTATTTCAAAGAGTATGCGCCGGTCATTGTAACACAGGTTCCATCTGAACCTCGAGTCGGATATGCAACGGGATTATGGGCGAACTCACTTGGTCAAGGAGGCGCATTACCCATAGAGGCTTGTTTTTTTCCAGGTGGTGAGTTTTTGCGTCTCAAGTTGACAGGACAACAAGGAGACGTTATGCAAGAATCAATGAATATTGCGATGACATTGGCATATAGATTAACCCCTAAAGAACGAATTGATGAACTGGCAATCAAATACAATGGTACTGTGAAATACGGAGTACATGTGAATGCACCTGGTGGTAGCGCAAAAGACGGACCATCAGCAGGGTCATGTATCACTGCTATTGTCTTTAGTCTATTGACAGAGAGACCCATACGTGCGCGATTCGCAGCCACTGGCGAAATCCAATTAGATGGTAAGATTACTGCTATCGGTGGTCTAGAACTGAAGATATTAGGATCATTAAAGGCAGGGGTTGTTGACTATTGTTATCCTGTAGAAAACCAACGAGATTTTGACAAGTTTTATGAGAAGCATGGAGAGACCCCTGAAGTTGTTTCTGCACGATTTCATCCCGTTGAAACTATTCATGAACTTATCAAACTTATGGTAATGGACGAAGAATCTAGAACAACTGTAATAGAAAAGTTGATAGAGGCGCCATTATCTTCACCATAGATAATAACAAATATCTTATAATTTTGTTATTATAGTATATATGAGCGCCAAGTCAAGTTCTCTTGGTACTAGTAGTGAAACCGAACATTTTAAATGTGTGGTGTTCGACACAGAGACAACTGGACTTCCAACGCCACGACTGGATGAAAAGGGTGATCCCGTTTTTAGTGCTCCTGGTAAGAAAGTTTATATACAACCACGTGTTGTTCAATTAGGATATGTTGTATATGATACATTCAATCCTGAGAATATAAAAATAGTAGATACGCTAATAGATATTACAGAAGATGTGAAAATATCTGAAGGAGCCTCAGCAGTTACAGGTATTACTCGTGAAACAATATTTAACGCACCTTCCGATAAGAAGGTATCTATCTCTAATGCACTAGAGGAGTTTTTGAATGATATATCTGATTGTAACTATATTGTTGCTCACAATGTGGATTTTGATAGAAGGGTCATGTTTAGCGAGATTAATAAACTACCTGACGGAGAATTAAAAACAAGAGGATTAGAGTTATTTGATACAATTACAACTCATAGTAAATGGCATTGTACAATGAAACCAAACATTCCAGTATGTCAAGTTCAAACCCTTAAACAGCTCGAACTTGATGAACGGTTAATTAGACAAGGTAAGGCACCTAAAAAATTCTATAAGTTTCCAAGATTGAGCGATACATATAAACACTATTTTGGATACGAACCAGTAGCAGATCAACTACATGATGCAATTATTGATGTTATTTTATGTCTTCGAGTATTTATTCGATATAAAACAGGTCGTGATATTTGTGGAGAAAATGCAGTAATTACTAATTATATTCAACGGATAACTCCTGCTGGGTTCCCTCTTTCAGATAATTGCCCAATGGAAGAAAATCCTATGGCGATAATAAGAGGAGGTAAGCGTAGAAGACGTGTTAGAACCAAAAAGAGACGCACAAATACAAAGAAATCAAAACGAAAAAAGACCACCACCCGAAGGAAAACTAAGAAGTATCGCAAAAGGTAATATAGCATGATTGCGTAAATATAATGTCATGCAGTACTATATACCTGACTAAAGATGGAAAATTCTATAGGTGCTAAGGTTGTTCAACAGAATATAATGCAACCATCGAATGCTATTGTCGTAGTAACATTTTATATGCCGTTGATTATATCCCTGATTGTATTATCATGGAGTGTTATCATGCAAAGCGTAAATGGTTTCATTTACATTCTTTTTATGCTTGGTATGTCTGTAGTACGCGAGTTTGTGTTAAAGTATTCTGGGCACAGTGAAAAAAGCGCTTTAACTGGAACGGGTGGTTCCAGTATTTGTGATAGCATTAGTTACAGCAAGCATGGTAACAATACATTCAGTGTATTTGTGTTATCATTTACAACAGTGTATTTAAGCATGCCGATGTTCCTTAATTCGTCAGTGAACTGGCTATTTGTAGGTACATGTATAGCGAGTATCATGATGGATATCGGTGTACGAGCAAAGGCTGGATGTATAATGTCAGGAAAGGGCATATTTACGAATATCGTCGGAGGAATTGTATTAGCGATGTCCATTGTGGGTCTTATGTCTGCAAATGGCGGCGAGAAGTTTTTATTTTTCAATGAAATACAAAGCAACAAAACAGTGTGTTCGCGACCAACAAAACAGCAGTTCAAATGTGCTGTATATAAGAATGGCGAGATCTTGGCAGAGTCATCATAGATATGTTTTCAAGACATGTATAGCTAAATGTCTTGAAATTAGTAAAGTATACAGTTATACCGAGGTATCATCTGTTCTATCAGGGGATTCGTCAGTCTCATTATCATCGACGGGTTCGCTAGTCTCAGTATCATCAACGGGTTCGCTAGTATCATTATCATCGACGGGTTCGCTAGTCTCAGTAGATTCGGCAATGATGTTTGTATCATTACTACTATTGCTAACAACTGTATCACGAGTTGAACTAATAGCAATCACTGGAGTAATCACTGGAGTAATCGGCGAGGGGGACTGAAATATATCAGCATTTGCAAGCAACCACGTTTTAAAGTCTTTCAATATCATATTTCGTTGCATTGTATCTGCGAGTAGTCTGATGTTCCCTCTTGAACTAAATACTGAAACAAATCTGTTATACACATCCGATAGACTTTTCGTTCTATATTGGTCTAGTATGTCAATAGATGGTTCCTTGTATTTTTTATAACGATTAACCATATTATGAAACTTATGGATAAATTCTCGCAGCGCTTTTTTGGATTCTGTATTAACGCGTTGATTAGATAGGTATTTTTTTGCATGTTCTTGACATTCGGGACAAGGAAGTAGCCTACATATCCGATTTATAAATATGAATATTGTTTGTCCTGCTAGTTTAAATTTTTCTTCAGGAACATGTTCAATAATTGTGTGAAATAATGTCCATATTGGTGGCCCCCAAGTATAACTCATATCACGATAATATAGTATCGTGATATTTTATATACCCGAATATTAACGCTATACATATCATTCATAAAAGATGTAAAAAGAATCCAATACGTTATATATAGTTTAATATCCTGATATACAATGATCTCGTACAGCGATACACTACTTTTTTATGAAGAGTTGGAGAATGATACAGACAGTGATGATGACATCCTAGATAGTTCTAAATGTATGATAACCCAAACCCCACTTGATAACGATCATGTTACGTTAGAATGCGGACATAAGTTTAATTATGACGCAATCTTCAATGATATATATAATCATAAGAAACGATTCCATGATTTGGAATCATCGCGTCTAAAAAGCAATCAATTGCGTTGTCCATATTGTCGTAATATTCAAGATTGCCTTCTACCATGTCCATCTGGAAAGAAGATGGTATGTGGTGTAAATGCTATTGTGAATATACCTCGTGATCAGATCGCGCATATGCGAACCCCATCTTTGTATTGGTTAAATTACCGACAATTTGCCCGAGGATACTGTTGTCATGGGGTTAATAATATTGCTGGGCTAGCAACATCATGCATAGAAGTGAATTGCTCTGATACAATGGTCATCTACAATGACGTAGATGAACGTGTATATTGTAAGACTCATCTTAAAGAAAACTTAACACATATCTTTAATAATAATATGGTAAATGCTAAGAAAGAAATCGCTAACGAGAAACGCGAATTAGCATCTATTGTGCGGCAGGAAAAACTTCTTGCTAAGAAAAAAGCAGCTCTGGCCGAAAAACAAGATATTACACAAAAAACAATGGGGGAAGTACAGAGTTGGTATTCAAGTAAGATGTTTATAGCACAAACATCCATTAACGCTAACCCGGTTCCCGAAAACGTAGTCGTATCGCAATCTATTAATATCTCCAATGCAGCGCATGCGCCTACAAATGGAGTGACAACACCTGCAGGTTATGAAAAACCTGTAAACAGATGTCTGGCGATCACAGTTCGACATAAGACGAGATGTGCATTGAAGGCCGTTAAAGGTTGCATTTATTGTTCGCGGCATAAGGCGCTGGGAGGAAGTTGATAGAACGCGTATGTTATTGTTATGTAATTCATATAAACATTTTGTCCTGTTATTATATACTTATTATCTTTGTGGTTAATTGACTATCGCTATGGAAACAAAAGAAGAACTAGTAAATAGTATTCGTGAATGGATCTCACTTGACTCCGACATTGCAAAGTTACAATCCCAGTTGAAGGAAAAGCGACTACAGAAAAAACGTAATTCAGAGCAGTTAGTAAATACAATGAAAACAAATAATATTGATTGTTTTGACATTACTGGTGGAGCTATTTTATATAAACGAAGTGTCATTAAAAAGCCATTAACTGGAAGGACAATGCTACCTCTTCTAGAAACGTATTTTGCAGAGAGCAATGTCAAACCAGAAGACTTAGCTAAGTTTTTAATGGATAATCGTGTAGAGAAGGTTAACGAGACTGTTCGACGGAAGATAGATAAATAATACACGCAAATGAGTTAGACAAATATACTCTATACTATATAGATTTATAGTATGGAGAACAATAATATATTAGATTCAGATACATCGAAGTCTGAAGTCGATGACCTGTCCAATAACATTTTTCAAATGACAACCGATATTTCACACCTTGTAGATAATATTTCGTCTGGAGGAGTAGATGCAGTTCGGTATCCTATTGAAAAATCTATGCATAAAGATGTGATATATCATACTAGGGAATACCCTATCGTATGTATTCACCTGTGTGTATATCAACAACAGGTTGATTCACGAAAGCGTCCATTTATTCAATATTTATTACGACTTGAAAATGGCGAATTAGGGTTTTATAACAAACCATTTTTCAACTCGGTTGATGGCAACCTATATATAGAGGCAACCACCATGTTGAAAGTGCTCATGGCTCATTATGGTAAGTTCCTTGTGGACGATGATATGTATGACTATACAGGGTTTCATCAGGATGGAAATGATGTATATATGTTCTTTGATGTAACAAAAAACTGGATTGCATATCACCTACTTAACATGACAGACCCATTTTGGACTATTATGGTTCACGAGATTATAGACAATCATGCGGTATGTGGTCATCCTATATCGGCAATTACACGCGGTGTTTTTGAGAAATATCCCGAATTAAAATTTCTTATTGACAGAGACGATAATCCATATGCGTTGCCTCGAACCGGGTATTCGTTAGAAGACGCAAGCCACTTAGATCAACTTCTTCTTTTTGGAAAACATACTACTCCGTTACCTTCTTTAGGAGGGGAGTACTTTCAGTTTATGACTAGTTATGCAGATTGTGTGTACGATAAGACAAAAGATGATCTGAAAGACAAGATTGTCGTTAGGTATTATCTTATGTGCGACGATCCGATCAATCCTCCTTACGACATGACATACGAGGAAGACGGTATAGGTCATGAGGGAACTAGCTATCACGCATCTACCTCAGATGGACGATATATGTTGGCCGTGAAAAACTATTATGCACAAATAACAATTACTGCATACAATGCTATACCAATAACAATAGAAGACACATCTTTACCAATAATGGAATAAATGAGTGAAGCGGATGTATCTGCATAATATTTTCATGCGTATATGTATACAAGTTTGCGATAAACATGAAATTAAAACCAATGCAAATAATGATTACAATCGCTATAGGAAGTCTTTTAATATGGATCGCAAAACGTGTCATGCAATTTTACGCACCAAATGCAAAAGGGACTGGAATATACTACGCATTTGCACTTTTTCTAATATTTTCCATGGGGATTCTGGATATAAATGACCCAACGATATTGGCGGAGGTCAAACCGAATGTCCCCCTTGAATAAGGGCACACGTTTCATATGAAATTATTTTCACATGAAATCATAATATTACAATGTTATTATATCGGACCACGGTATCGAAATCTATCAAACATTGATTCTGGTTCAGAAGGTTTAGATATGAATAGTGGTCCGTCATACCTAAATCTATCAAACATTGATACTGATTCGTATGATGGTTCGTGTGATGAGACATTTGATGATATATTTTTTATCGATTTCCACTTATCTCTCTGAGTATTACTCTTGCGACTATGAACCTTTGGCATTTGGTCAACAACATCAGAGAGTTGAACCAATGTGAGAGAGAACTTCTCTCTTAGTACGGAGCGCAACTCGGATACGGATATATTGAAAAACTCACGAGAACCACTGACACGACATTTAGCAAGATGATTATGAATACGTCGTTCTAAATCGTGACCATGTGCTGTCAATATCATAAACTCAACTACAAATGGTGTGGGAACACCTGTAGTAAACAATTGACTGGCGCGAAGCGCTGGGTTGTTTCTCGTCCAGCCTACCTTCACCATATTATGACAAAAAGATGCGTTTGACATGCAATACACATACTCAGTGTTCAATAATTTTGTATTTGTTATAGATGCTTGCATATAATAACATAATGGTATAATAGAATATTTACGTTTATAGTGTTTTATAATTAGTATCCACAATCCAATCATTGATCAATCATACAATACTATCAAATTACAATACCGAGTTTGAAATTATCCCGACTAAAAAGAAAAATGAAAAAAGTCGAATTACTTTACGTAACCATACAGCACAATAGTTATGAACACGCCAAAGAAGTTTTTCGAAAAAAGGTCAAGTATGTTATATGATATATTCTTCCAGTCGTATGGGAGAAGTGCCGCTACTCCGTAAAGTGACCACAAAGTAAAAAACACATAAAATATCGTGCCTGTTCCTTCAACTCCTACAACATATTGTTTATAAATTATGTAAAAATATGCAAAGAAAGCAATTGATCCTAATGTAACCGCCAATGGTGTACTTATCTTTTTAATTTCATTCAGGAACCCGAATAAAAGCATGACTGCATTCAAAAAGATAATAGATAAGATTGGCCATAGTTCTTTTTTTACTATGTTTACGATACTAAGCGTTGAAGTGTCTACATTTGCATGTTTATACTTTAAAAATATAAAGTATGATATTGTTGTTATTAGCATGGTAGGTGTTGTAAACAACCAGTCATAATATCTATTTGGGGTGATATTGGATATTGTTAATAAATTATAGGTGAGCCAAATGTAAAACATAACTTCTATAATTTGAACGGCTAGTTCTGCGTACACAAGTTCACGTAAAATACGAACATTAGCAGGGGTTTTATATTGTAAAATCCACACGTTACCTAAACCAGTTAAAATCTGAACGAGGAGTGAAATATATACACTATATTTCAGAAGAGATTTTGTATCCATTGGATGTCTTGTGTATATATATATATATATATATTGAACAATAATTTTTGATACACATCTTCGGTATTGTAATTGTAATTCCAGTGGGTTTTTTTATTTTATTCTTTCACATATGATTATTACTAAAAGCCATTTAACTTTTGGTATGTATCCGTATTCTAATATATAAAATACATACCTATAGTATAGTTCTGAACAATGCTTTCAAAAGAAAACAGATTTATGTATTTTTTGCTAGTATGCATACCACTTAGAATTATTCTCGCGATTATACCGATCTACCTAGATAAAAAACATTTTCAGTTATATGGTATTCTTCTCTCTCTAATCATGATAAACCTCTTTTACTTATACTTCAATAATCTACGACTGAATGCACCAGAAGGTGGTGGAACTACTTGGTGGGCTGACTTTAGACTTCTTCATGCGTCTCTCTATATGTGTGCAGTTATTTATGCTTTCCAGAGAAAACGTATAACATGGGTTCCACTTATAGCTGACGTTCTATTGGGTATTGTATTATTTGTACATCATCACTTTTACTAAACTATTATGATACGACTAATGTCGTAACATCAATAGCATCAACCACT
>Ga0206125_10003635_pt1 | contig 14443 bp, 13 predicted proteins | sample Helgoland_Spring_4_FD_148598 | JGI IMG/M metagenome (GOLD analysis project Ga0206125, IMG submission 148598) | Pelagic subsurface seawater microbial communities from Kabeltonne, Helgoland, North Sea - Helgoland_Spring_Bloom_20160331_1 | ecosystem: Environmental > Aquatic > Marine > Epipelagic ... | reverse complement strand
TCTCTCAGGATGACAGGGAAAGTTGTCACACTGAGCAGACCCACCGTCATCGAGGAGATCCTTCGGTTCGCTTCGCTCTCTCAGGATGACAGGGAAAGTTGTCACACTGAGCAGACCCACCGTCATCGAGGAGATCCTTCGGTTCGCTTCGCTCTCTCAGGATGACAGGGAAAGTTGTCACACTGAGCAGACCCACCGTCATCAAGCATACCCACTGTCATCCTGAGCGAAGTCGAAGGATCTTACGCAGCCCACTCAGCGCTATTTAGTCGGCAGAGGCAACTCGCGGGTAAGTTTTGATTGGCGCAGAGAAAACATCGTACTCACCGAGCGAATTCCCGGGGTCTGCAACATGGTTGCGCTTAAAAACATCTCGTAGGATTCCATATCCTTTTCAACTATCTTCAGCAGATAATCACATTTGCCACTCACCGAATAGCACTCAAGAATTTCCGGGCAGGATTCCACCATTTCATTAAACGCCGCCAAGCTATCTCTGTGGTGGTTGTCCAGCGAAACTTCCGCAAATGCGACCAGCTTTAAACCCAGATGGCTGGGACTGAGCTGGGCGAAATAGTTGTCGATATAGCCTTCCACTTCCAAGCGTTTAACCCGCCGCCAGCAGGGTGCCGCCGAAAGTCCAACAAGATCTGCCAGATCACGATTTGAAAGTCGCCCATCGCGCTGTAAAGCAGTGAGTATTTTTTGGTCGTAACGATCCAAACTCATTAGCAATTTCCTTTCTTTAAATTCCATTTATTTAAAATACTATTTTAAATATAGAAGAAATTTTCGGTTATACGAAAATAAATTTCTCAGTTCGAGCGATAAACTATCTGTTCCTACATGCTGTTTAACAGCACTTATTGAACAGGGCAGGTTGCTAAAAATATGGATGTTATTGAAAGGCCAACAGAGCAGTTAAAAACCACAGATCTTTTTGATTGGCGACAGGTCAGTTATCTGCTGTTGCTATCACGAGCGATGGATACCATTGAAGAGCAGAAGTTGGTGCCGGCCAAATTGGTGTTTAATCAATTCTCAGCCCGTGGTCATGATCTGGCACAGATTTTACTGGGCAGTCTTTTAACCCATCCTCAGGATGCGGCTACTGGCTATTATCGCTCGCGTCCCTTTGTCCTTTCCCTTGGTTTGGATGTTGAAGATGCCGTGGCCGCGCCCATGGCCAAGTCTGGTGGCTACAGTGATGGTCGCGATATTGGTGTGGTCTGCAATTACCCCAATTCAAAGCGTGATGGCGCTATGTTATTTCCGATGTGTGGTGGTGTCGGTGCCCAGTACACGCCGATCTCTGGCTGGGCTCAGTCGATTGTCTATCACCGCGACCAGCTTAAAGACCCGGCTTACAAAGGCGCTATTGGTGTTTCCATGGGCGGCGATGCGTCGATGTCTACCAGCGGCTTTTGGTCGGCCTTAAATATTGCCACCACCAACAATTTGCCCCAACTATTTTTTATTGAAGACAATGGCTATGGCATCTCAGTGCCCCAAGCATTGCAGACCCCTGGCGGTGATCAGGTGGCCAATCTTAAAGCCTATAAAAACCTCAAAATTATTGATGGCGATGGGACCGATCCAGTTACCACCCCAGAGCTTATTCAACAGGCGGTCGATCATGTGCGCTCAGGCGTAGGTCCCTGTCTGTTGCGTCTCAATGTGCCGCGTCTCTGCGGACATACTTTTCAGGACACTCAGACCTACAAGCCCGACAGCCTGATAGCTGAGGAGCAGGCTCGAGATCCACTGCCCAAATTGCGCGACTATTTAGCCGAGCAGGGCGTTGTTAATAAGCAGCAGTGGCAGGCTCTCAGCGAACAGGCTGACGCGGCGGTTAAAAAAGCAGTTACCGCTGCCCAGCTGCGACCAGAACCCAGTATTGATTCATTGCAGCGTTTTATCTTTGCTGAACAGAGCCCGGTGCAGTTGCGCGGTGGTTTGGCGGCGGATCAACATCAGTTTCCGGCGTCGAACTCTGAGTCAAAGCCTCAAGGTTCGCGCTTGAATATGTTGACCGCCATTCGCAAAACCCTCGATTATGAACTGCAAACCAACTCTAAAGTTGTAGTGTTTGGGGAAGATGTTGGCCCCAAAGGTGGTGTCCATGCTGCCACGTTGGGTTTGAACGAAAAGTACGGTGATCTGCGGGTGTTTGATACCAGCCTCTCGGAAGAGGGCATTATTGGCCGTGCTGTCGGGATGGCTCTGGCCGGTCTGATGCCAGTACCAGAGATTCAGTTTCGTAAATACGCCGAACCCGCCGCCGAGCAACTCTCCGACACGGGCATTATGCGCTGGCGTACCAACAATCAATTTGCCGCGCCGATGGTAGTGAGAATCCCCGGTGGTTTTGCCCGCCGCGGTGACCCCTGGCACTCCATGTGCGATGAAGTGGAATGGGTGCATAAGGTCGGCTGGCAGGTAGCTATGCCCTCCAATGCCGAGGATGCGGTTGGCCTGTTGCGCTATGCGTTGCGAGACAACAACCCGACTATATTTTTTGAGCATCGCAATCTTTTGGATAATGCTTGGGCACGGCGTCCCTACCCAGGTGATGACTATGTGATTCCCTTTGGTGTCGCGAAACATTTATTGCAGGGCGAAGGCCTGACGGTGGTTAGCTGGGGTGCCATGGTTGAGCGCTGCGAAAATGCCGCCAACCTTTTTCAAGGCCAGATTGAGCTTCTGGACCTGCGAACATTGAGCCCATGGGATAAGGCGGCGGTGCTGGCTTCGGTTAAAAAGACTGGCCGCTGTTTAATTGTCCACGAAGATAATAAAAGCGCCGGATTTGGTGCCGAAATAGCCGCTGTTTTGGCCGCCGAGGCCTTTTTTGATCTGGATGCGCCCATTCAGCGCCTGACCATGCCGGATATTCCCAGCCCTCACAATATTCACCTGCTCGATGCAGCCGTACCCTCCCAGGAGCGTATCGCTGAAGCTATGCAGAATCTTCTGGAGATTTAGCGCCAATGAAAAACAATCTTTCTACTCTGATTGATATATGCCTCGCTGAAGATCAGCTCGAGGGCACAGCGGCCAAACTCTCGCAGTGGTTGGTAGAGCCGGGCACTGCCGTGTCGGCCGGCGACCCAGTGCTGGAGTTGGAAACCGACAAGGTCGCCATGGAAGTCTGTGCACCAGCAGCTGGGCGACTCGAGGAAATACTTAAACAGCCGGGCGATGATATTGAGCCGTGTATGGTGTTGGGGAAAATAATGCCTATGGATCGCTCGGTGCCGCTAGAAACGGATGTTGATGAAACAACTCAGGCAGTAAATGCCACCGATGCCAGTGCGCTGTTGGGGCCAGCGGTTCGCCGTTTGGTTCGCGATCACGAAATCGATATCAGTCTTATTGCTGGAAGCGGTCGCGGTGGTCGAGTGACCCGTGCGGATGTGATGAGCTTTTTAGAAAAGACCACAGGGTCGAAAGCTGAGGGCATGCAAACCGCCGGCACTTCAGTCGACAATTCAACCGGCACTTTAACTGGAAAGCGCATTCCCCATACCCAGATGCGCCAGACTATTGCACGGCATATGAGCGAAAGCCTGCTGCACACTGCGCCCCATGTCACCAGCATCTTTGAGCTGGATATGTCGAATATTATTGAGCACCGCCGCTGGCACAAGAAAGAGTTTGCCGAACAGGGGGTAAAGCTAACCTTTACCGCCTATTTTTTAGCGGCCTGCGTGCAGGCTATCAAGGCAGTGCCTGAGGTCAATGCACGTTTTCATCAGGATGCATTGGAGTTATTTGAGCAGATTAATATAGGTGTGGGCACTGCATTGGGCGATCAGGGCTTGGTCGTACCTGTGGTAAAAAATGTACAGTCAAAAAGCCTCTTTGAGATCGCGCAAAAACTTCAGGAGCAAACCGAAAAGGCCCGCAGCGGAAAACTACAGGTTGCCGATATGCAAAACGGCACCTTCACTATTTCCAATCATGGGGTCAGTGGCAGTCTGCTGGCGGCGCCAATTATTATTAATCAGCCTCAGGTGGCGATTCTCGGTGTCGGCAAGCTGCAAAAGCGGGTTGTGGTTTGCGATGAAGATGGCGCCGACAAGATGCTGATCAAACCTATGTGCTATATATCCTTAACCATTGATCATCGTGCACTGGATGCTTATCAGACCAATCAGTTTTTGACTCTATTGGTGGATGTGATGGAAAACTGGGGAAACTAAGGACTCATTATGGAAGATACTAAAATGGAAGACGCTAGTTTAGCTGCTGTATCAACAGCCACATCAGATCAGGCAAATAAAGCCCCAGGGTTAAAAACCTGCAGTTATGTCTATGGCCAATGGATTGAGGGGAAGGGCGCAGGCACTCAAGTTTGTCATGCGGTAAGCGGTAAAGTGATTGCGCAAACCAGTAGTGACGGCATCGATTTTGATCGTGTACTGCAATACGGTCGCGAGGTTGGCGGCAGGGCACTGCGAGAGATGACCATCCATCAGCGCGCTCAATGTCTAAAAGCGCTGGGTAAGCATCTTCTGGAAAACAAGAAACAGCTGTATAAAATTTCTGCCTATACCGGCGCCACCAAGTCCGATAGCTGGGTGGATATTGAAGGTGGCGCGTCAACCCTATTTAGCTTTTCTGGTATTGCTCGCCGCGAATTCCCCAATGAAAAATTTATTGTCGAGGGGCCTGTCGAGCGTATTTCCGCTAATAACACCTTTGCTGCACGGCATATTCTGACGCCAAAGTTGGGTGTCTCTGTACACATTAATGCGTTTAACTTTCCCTGCTGGGGAATGTTGGAAAAGATCGCCCCAAGCCTAGTGGCCGGTGTTCCGGTAGTGGTTAAACCGGCAACCCAATCTGCTTATTTAACCGAAGCCATGGTGCGGGAAATTATCGCTTCTGGCATTTTCCCCGAGGGTGCCATCCAGCTAATTTGTGGCAGCGCTGGAGACATACTCGACCACTTAACCGAGCAGGATGTTGTTACCTTTACCGGCTCTGCCTCCACTGGGCAGATGTTGCGCGCCCACCCGAATATTATTGCTAAAAGTATTCCCTTTAATATGGAAGCGGATTCTCTTAACTGCTCTATTTTGGGAGAGTCTGTTGGGGGAGAGGATCCCGAATTCGCTCTGTTTATCAAAGAGGTCGTTCGCGAGATGACGGTTAAGGCGGGACAAAAATGTACCGCGATTCGGCGGATTATTGTCCCTGAGAATAAGCTCAATGCGGTGATTGATGCTTTAAAAGCGCGTCTAGCAAAAACCACCATGGGTGATCCCGCTGAAGAAGGGGTGCGCATGGGGCCACTGTTAGGTTCGGCGCAAAAGGCTGATGTACACAAAAATGTTCTGGCACTGGCCGAACACTGTGAGTTATTACTGGGTGGCGATAATAGTTTTGAGCTAGTCGGTGAGCATGCAGTCCCGGCAGCCTTTTATCCACCCACTTTACTATTGTGCGAAAAGCCTTTGGAAACTGAGGCGCCTCATAGTATTGAAGCCTTTGGTCCCGTCAGTACGATTATGCCCTACCAAAATATCCAGCAAGCAGTGCAGATTGCCGGTCTCGGTAAGGGCAGTTTGGCCGGCTCGGTCTTTACCTATAACGACAGTGAAGCCGCTGAACTGATTCTTGGTTGCGCGCCCTGGCATGGCCGCATGTTGGTGATTAACCGCGACTGTGCCGGTGAGTCCACCGGTCATGGTTCGCCGCTGCCCAGTCTGGTTCACGGTGGCCCTGGTCGCGCCGGTGGTGGCGAAGAGCTGGGCGGTGCCCGGGCAGTTAAACATTATATGCAGCGCACATCTATACAGGGTTCGCCAACCACCTTGATGGCCATTACCCGCGAGTATATGGATGGCGCGGCAACCACTGGGGATGCCGTGCACCCCTTTAAAAAATACTTTGAACAGCTACAGATTGGCGAGAGACTAACCACCCACCGAAGAACTGTTACCGAAGCGGATATTGTTAACTTCGGCTGTCTCTCGGGGGATCATTTTTACGCCCATTTCGATGAGCAGGCGGCGGAAGATTCATTTTTCGGCAAGCGCGTTGCCCATGGCTATTTCGTTATCTCGGCGGCGGCGGGAATGTTTGTCGAGCCATCACCAGGTCCGGTGTTAGCCAATTATGGTCTGGAAAATCTGCGCTTTATCGAGCCGGTGGGTATTGGCGATACGATTCAGGTGAAAATCACCGTTAAGAAAAAAATTAAAAAAGATCAGCGCCCCGAAGAAAAGCAGCCGACTGGCGTGGTGGTCTGGGATGTACAGGTGTTTAACCAGCACAGCGAAGTTGTCGCTCTGTACGATATTTTAACCTTAGTCGTGCGACAGGAAGACTGATATGGAATTCGAGAATATTGTCTATGAAGTAAAAAATGGCGTCGCGATTCTTAAGTTAAATCGCCCCGAGAGCTTAAACAGTTTTACCGTTGCCATGCACCTTGAAGTTCAGCGTGTGATGCTAGATGTCTGCACCAATAAGCAGGTTCGCTGTTTGCTGATCACTGGCGAGGGGCGTGGTTTTTGTGCCGGTCAGGATTTAAATGATCGCGCGGTGAAAGTCACTGAACAGGCACCAGATCTCGGTGAATCTGTTGAGAAATACTACAATCCGTTGGTACGCGGCATTATGAATTTGGACAAGCCGGTGATCTGCGCGGTTAACGGTATAGCCGCGGGTGCCGGTGCCAGTATTGCTCTGGCCTGCGATATTGTTATTGCCGCTAAATCGGCTGCCTTTGCCTTTGTGTTTTGTAAAATTGGCTTGGTGCCTGACAGTGCCGGCAGTTGGAATTTACCTCGCGCTGTAGGTCTCGCCCGAGCTAAGGGTCTGGCTCTTTTAGGCAACAAGCTATCCGCGGAAAAAGCTGAGAGCTGGGGCATGATTTGGCAGTGCGTTGATGACGATAACCTAATGCCAGAGGCCCTAACGTTAGCTGAATATTTAGCCACTCAGCCCACCAAAGGACTGGGCAAAATTAAGCAGCTGCTCAATCAATCATTTTCGACTTCCTTGGCGCAACAGACCGACAATGAAAAAGAGGCCATGCGCCTATTGGGCCGCTCGGACGACTATCGTGAAGGAGTGGCTGCCTTTATGGAAAAACGCCAACCCGAATTTAAAGGCCATTGACCATGAACGAAGCCTTTATTTGTGATGCTATTCGAACCCCCATTGGACGTTATGCCGGCTCACTCTCGACGGTGCGCGCCGATGATCTGGGGGCGATTCCACTGCGCGCCCTAATCGAACGCAACCCCAGCGTCGACTGGCAAAAGGTTGATGATATCTATTATGGCTGTGCCAATCAGGCCGGCGAAGACAACCGCAATATAGCCCGAATGAGTGCGCTGCTATCCGGCCTGCCGATGCAGGTGCCCGGCAGTACTATCAACCGTCTCTGTGGTTCAGGCATAGATGCGATTGGCCTTGCCAGTCGTGGTATTAAAACCGCTGAACTGCAGTTGGCTATTGCTGGCGGTGTTGAGTCGATGTCGCGCGCGCCGTTTGTTACCGGTAAGGCTGAAAGTGCTTTTAGTCGCACCACCCAGAGCTTTGACACCACCATGGGTTGGCGTTTTGTAAACCGCTTGATTGAACAGCAGTACGGTATTGATTCAATGCCTGAGACCGCTGAAAACGTCGCCGAGCTATGCGGGATTAGTCGCAGTGACCAGGATATTTTTGCCCTCGAAAGTCAACGCCGCGCCAGCGCCGCTCAGGACAGTGGAACCTTTGCTGAAGAGATAGTGCCGGTCACGGTTACTCGCCGAAAACAAGCGGATCTGCTGGTCGACCGAGATGAGCATATTCGCGCCGATACCAATCTTGCCAGCTTGGCAAAATTAGCCACGCCTTTTCGAGAGCAGGGCACGGTTACCGCCGGTAATGCCTCGGGTATCAATGATGGTGCCTGTGCACTTTTAATCGCCTCCGAGCAGGCCGCAGCGATCCATGGATTAACCCCCAAAGCCAGAGTTGTCGCCATGGCTACTATAGGCCTCGAACCGCGAATTATGGGTTTAGGTCCGGCGCCAGCCACCCGCAAAGTACTGGCTCTGGCTGGCCTGACACTGGAACAAATGGATGTTATTGAAATCAACGAGGCCTTCGCCTCGCAGAGTTTGGCGGTAATACGCGATCTGGGTCTGGCCGATAACGACCCGCGGATAAATCCTAATGGTGGTGCAATTGCACTGGGCCACCCATTGGGGATGAGTGGCGCAAGGCTGGTGACAACAGCGACCTATCAATTACAGCGAACTGCAGGACGCTATGGGCTGTGCACCATGTGTATCGGTGTGGGTCAGGGCATCGCAATTATTATTGAAAGAGTGAGTTAAGAGGCATAACTAACTATGACAAATTTCAAATTATCTGAACCAGAATTAGAGGCTGCTTTTCAGCAGCGAGTGGATAACGAGCAAAAGATAGAACCCAAAGATTGGATGCCAGAAGGCTACCGAAAAAATTTGATTCGGCAGATGTCACAGCATGCCCATTCGGAAATTATCGGTATGCAGCCAGAGGGCAACTGGATATCCCGTGCCCCAACTCTGCGTCGCAAAATAGTCTTACTGGCCAAGGTGCAGGATGAAGGAGGCCATGGCCTCTATCTTTACAGTGCCACTGAAACTCTCGGCATTACCCGCAAAGAACTGGTCGATGCACTTCACGAAGGCAGGGCTAAATACGCCTCTATATTCAATTACCCTTCATTGACATGGGCAGATGTCGGCACCATTGGCTGGTTGGTAGACGGCGCGGCGATTGTTAATCAGATTACCTTGCAGCGAACGTCCTATGGGCCCTATGCCCGCTCTATGGTGCGCATTTGTAAAGAGGAAAGCTTTCATCAGCGGCAGGGCTACGAGGCGCTAATGGTGATGGCCCAAGGCAGTGCGCAACAGAAGCAGATGGCACAGGATTCACTCGATCGTTGGTGGTGGCCCTCACTGATGATGTTTGGCCCCCACGATGCAGAATCTGCTCATAGTGCCAAATCGATGAAGTGGAAAATCAAACGCAATACTAATGATGAGTTGCGTCAGGCCTTTGTTGATCAGACGGTTCCCCAGGCGGAATATCTGGGACTGAAAATACCCGACGCAGATTTAAAGTGGAATGAGGCACGCGGTCATTATGATTTTGGTGAGATTGACTGGGCTGAATTTGAGCGAGTAATCAATGGCAATGGTCTCTGTAACCGACAGCGTCTGGATCACCACAAACGGGTCGACCAAGAGGGCCAGTGGGTGCGCGATGCAGTTGCAGCCTATGAAGATAAAAAGCGCGCCAGACAGGTAGCCTGACTGATATAAAGGAGAAAGATGTGACTGATAAGCAAGCCAAGCCAGCCTTATTGTTCGAGGTATTTATTCGTTCCAAACGCGGTTTGGATCATAAGCATGTAGGTAGTTTACATGCACAGGATGCAGAGCAGGCGCTGGAATATGCGCGAGACTGCTATACCCGGCGCAGTGAAGGGGTGAGTATCTGGGTGGTTAATTCCAGCGATATTGTCGCCTCTCAAGAAGAAGACGCGGCAAGTTTTTATGACCCCATGGAAGACAAACCCTACCGTCATGCGACTCACTATGTACTGCCTGACCCAGTAAAGAATATGTGAGGGAAAGATGATGAATGATAAACAACCGCTAATTAATTATGTTATCGCCCTCGGCGATGATTCTATGATTTTGGGTCAGCGACTCTCTGAATGGTGTTATCACGGTCCTTTTTTAGAAGAAGATTTGGCGATCACCAATGTTGCGCTGGATTTTATTGGCCGCGCACAGATGTTTTATGAGTACGCATCCAAGCTGGAAGAGGGCGCAAGAAGTGCTGATGATATCGCCTTTCTGCGGGATACTCGCGACTACCGCAATCTGCTAATTGTCGAACTGCCGGTAGGTGATTTTGCATTTACTATGGCCCGTCAATTAATTGTCGATCTATTCAATCAGCTCTATCTTGGCCAGTTAGCAAAATCCGCCGACCCAACTCTGGCGGCGATTGCCGTCAAGGCCCTTAAAGAAACTGACTACCATCTGCGCCGCAGCCATGACTGGGTGTTGCGCCTGGGTGATGGCACTGATGAAAGCCATCAACGCATTCAGCAGGGGTTTGATCAGCTGTGGGGATATGTCAGTGAATTATTTGTCATGACCGCTGATGAAAGCCAGCTTTTGGCTGAGAAAATAAGTGTTGATCGAAGCGCACTTCGCGATGATTGGGATACTCAATTAAACAGCCTGTTAAACGAGGCAACCCTGCTGCGGCCTGATACTGACTGGCAGCTATCTGGTGGTCGCGAGGGTTTGCACACAGAGCACCATGGCCATTTGTTGGCTGAGATGCAGTTTATACAGCGCGCCTATCCGGGCTTGAAGTGGTAGCGGCGACAGTGGGTTCGAACATTATTCCGATACTGCCGGAGTTATTTAACCGACGGCAAAAGAAACGTCAGTCCTCTGCTTGTCCAGAGCTTTGGGCGCTGTTGGATCAGGTTGTGGATCCAGAGATTCCAGTTATATCACTGTGGGATTTGGGCGTACTGCAAGACATTATTAAAGAGGATCAGCAAATTAACGTCGTGATTACGCCGACCTATTCTGGATGTCCGGCCATGTTCGAAATGGAGCGGGATATTGTGCAGACACTCAGTGCAGCGGGTTATCCATCGGTGGCGGTTGAAACCCAACTGTCTCCGGCCTGGAGTACCGAGATGATCAGCGCCGAAGGTCGTCAGCAACTGTTTGATTATGGCATTGCGCCACCGTCGGTTGCGAAAATAATTATCTGCCCTCAGTGCAGTTCGAAAAATACTCAGCTACTTAGCCAGTTTGGATCAACCGCCTGCAAAGCACTTTATAAGTGCAATGATTGCCTAGAGCCATTCGATTATTTTAAGTGTCTGTAAGCGGTAAAAAATTAACGGTAGAAGCTTAACTGTAGAAAAAAGACAAAGAAAAGAATAGAGGAAAGCACATGAGCGACAGTACTTTTTATTCATTGCAAATTAGCGAGATTGAGCAAGAGACAGATAGCGCAGTCTGTTTAAGTTTTGCGGTGCCTGCTGAATTAAAAGACAAATTTAATTTTACTCAGGGTCAACATTTAACGCTCAGGAAAACCATCGATGGCCAAGAGATTCGCCGCTCTTATTCCATCTGCTCGGGCATTCACGACAGTAGTCTAAAGGTAGCCATTAAAGCTATTGATGGCGGAGTGTTTTCCACCTATGCCAACAGCCAACTAAAAGCTAATGACTACATAGATGTCATGCCACCGCAGGGAGACTTTAATACGCCCCTGAGTGCCGACAATGCCAAAAAATATATGTGCATCTGCGCTGGCAGTGGCATTACGCCGATTTTGTCGATTGTTAAATCCATATTGTCCAGCGAACCCGAGAGTCAGGTGACGCTGTTATTTGGCAATAAAAACTCATCGACGATTATGTTTAAAGATGACCTGGGGTTTTTAAAAAATCGTTACCTAACACGCTTTAACTGGTTAAATATTCTTAGCCGCGAAGAGCAGGATACGGATATTTTATTTGGTCGTTTGGATAATAAAAAAGGCTCGCAACTTCAGGCCAGTCATCTTATTGATATACCCGGCAGCGATGAGTTTTTTCTCTGTGGTCCCGAGTCGATGATCTCTGAAGTCTCTCGGGGTCTTCGTTCATCTGGTGTCGATGAAGCGCATATTCACTATGAACTGTTTTTTGCTTCCGCAGAGGATGCTCAGGCCGTGGTTGAAAAACACCATGCCCGCGCTGCGCAATATGCGGGCCAGCAGGCGGAGGTGATGGTCACAGTAGGTGGCCGGTCATCGCGATTTAAATTGGCCGCCGACGGTGAAAATATTCTCGATGCAGCCCTTAACAATGGCGCTGACCTACCTTTCTCTTGCAAGGGTGGCGTCTGTGCTACCTGCAAAGCGAAGCTGGTTGAGGGGGAGGTGGAAATGGATTTAAATCATGCGTTGAGTGACAGTGAAGTGGCCGAGGGTTTTATTCTCACCTGTCAGTCTCACCCGGTTTCGGACAGGGTAGTAGTAGATTTTGACTAATATAAATAAGCTGGTATACCAGCATAAATCTGGCGAAATTGCAGTGCTGACTATTGATAATGCACCGGTGAATGCGCTGTCACAAAAGGTTCGTCAGGGTTTAATGGATGGCATTGTAGAGGCTAATCGAGACAGTCAAATCAAAGCTATTGTGATCTGTTGCGCTGGCCGAACCTTTATCGCAGGCGCGGACATATCCGAGTTTGGAAAACCGCCACTCGAACCCCATTTGCCGGATGTTTTAAATGCTATTGAGCAGAGTACCAAGCCGGTAGTTGCGGCATTGCATGGCACCACTCTCGGTGGTGGTTTTGAATTGGCGCTGGCCTGCCATTATCGTATTGCCCTCAGCGGCAGCAGGCTGGGTTTGCCTGAGGTTACCCTGGGCTTAATTCCAGGGGCTGGCGGAACCCAGCGTCTACCGCGGCGGGTTGGTCTTGAAAAAGCATTGCAGATGATCACGTCGGGTAAGCCTGTTACGGTTGAGAGCATGCTGAGCGTCACTGAAACTGAAAAGCCGCTTATAGATGCAATAGTCGAACAGGACCTGTTGGCCAGTGCCATAGAGTTTGCCGAAAAGATTGTAGATAAGCCATTTATTCGAGCCAGCGTTCTCCCGCTTGCTAGGATAGAAAACCATCAGCAAATATTTGCTCAATGGCGCAGTCAATTAGCGAAAAAATCCCCCGGTCAAATTGCCCCGCAAAAAGCTATTCAGGCCATAGAGAGTTCACTGCAGATGCCATTTCCTCAGGCACTTAAGAAAGAGCGTGAGCTATTTATAGAGTGCCGAAATTCTCCGCAGTCAGCCGCCATGCGTCACGCCTTTTTTGCCGAGCGTCAAGCGTCGAAAATTGAAAATATAGATAGCAGTATTAAACCTCAGGCCATTGAACGAGTGGCTGTTATCGGTGCCGGCACTATGGGTTGCGGAATTGCCAGCTGTTTTGCCTCGGCGGGTTTTGATGTCTGCCTGCTGGAGATAAAGCCTGAAAATCTGCAGGCAGGGCTGAGAGTCATTCGAAATCGTTATCAACAGTCTGTCGATAGAGGCCGAATTGATCAGGCGACTATGGATGTCTGTATCAATAGAATTCACGGCACCTGTGATTATGCCGATCTGGCCGAGGTGGATTTGGTGGTCGAAGCTGCTTTTGAAAGTATGCAGGTAAAAAAAGCCATTTTTGCTGAGCTGGAAAAACACTGTAAACCTCAGGCAATACTGGCCACCAATACCTCCTATTTGGATATTGATGAAATGGCTTTATCGACACAGCGCCCGGGAAACATTATTGGAATGCACTTCTTTAGTCCGGCCGACGTGATGAAGCTGCTTGAAGTGGTTCGAGCCACGAAGACCGATAGTCAGACCTTGGTGACGGTTGTGGCGGTGGGTAAGCGGATTGGCAAAATAGCGGTGGCCGTGGGTGTCTGTTATGGCTTTGTCGGCAATCGTATGTACAGCGCCTACGGTGCAGCTGCCAATGCACTTTTGCTGGAGGGGGCAACTCCGGATCAGGTCGATAATGCCATGCAAGATTGGGGAATGGCGATGGGGCCTTTTGCTGTGGCTGATCTGTCGGGTATAGATATTGGTTATAAAGCTCGCCGCGAAAGGCCGGGTGCTGCTCAGCCCGAAGATTATTTTCGCCCAGCGGATCTGATGGTTGAAAAAGGTCGTCTGGGGCGCAAGTCAGGCGTTGGGTTTTACTCTTATAGGGACGGTAAAAGACAGCCTGATCCAGCAGCAGTGAAGCTTATTCGCCATGAAGCCCAGCGACTTGGCATTACTCAGCGCAAGATCAGCGATCTGGAAATACAGCAGCGGTTAACCGAGTCACTGGCAAAAGAGGGCGAGAGCATTCTTGCCGATGGTATTGTCTCTAGAGCTGGGGATTTAGACGCGATCTGGTTAAATGGCTATGGTTTCCCCCGTTTTCGTGGAGGGCCTATGTGTTATGCCGATGAGATGGGTTTGGTTAATGGTGGTAGGACGGTAAGGCGGTAAACTGGAGGAGGTCCTTCGGTTCGCTGCGCTCTCTCAGGATGACAGTGGGTAGGTTCTCCTTCAGAGCGGGCCGACTGCCATTTAGAGCGAACCCACCGTCATCCTGAACGAACCCACCGTCATCCTGAGCGAACCCACCGTCATCCTGAGCGAACCCACCGTCATCCTGAACGAACCCACCGTCATCCTGAACGAATCCACCGTCATCCTGAACGAACCCACCGTCATCCTGAACGAATCCACCGTCATCCTGAGCGAACCCACCGTCATCCTGAACGAACCCACCGTCATCCTGAGCGAACTCACCGTCATCCTGAGCGAAGCCGAAGGACCTCATTGAGTTCACTCCGACTT
>Ga0206125_10003630_pt1 | contig 14466 bp, 7 predicted proteins | sample Helgoland_Spring_4_FD_148598 | JGI IMG/M metagenome (GOLD analysis project Ga0206125, IMG submission 148598) | Pelagic subsurface seawater microbial communities from Kabeltonne, Helgoland, North Sea - Helgoland_Spring_Bloom_20160331_1 | ecosystem: Environmental > Aquatic > Marine > Epipelagic ... | reverse complement strand
TTCCTCAGCGGGGGCTTCCTCAGCAGGAGCTTCCTCGGCAGCAGGAGCTTCCTCGGCAGCAGGAGCTTCCTCAGCAGGAGCTTCCTCGGCAGCGGGGGCTTCCTCAGCAGGAGCTTCCTCGGCAGCAGGAGCTTCCTCAGCGGGGGCTTCCTCAGCAGGAGCTTCCTCGGCAGCAGGAGCTTCCTCGGCAGCGGGAGCTTCCTCGGCAGCAGGAGCTTCCTCGGCGGGAGCCTCAGCAGCAGGAGCTTCCTCGGCAGCAGGAGCTTCCTCGGCGGGAGCCTCAGCAGCAGGAGCTTCCTCAGCGGGAGCTTCCTCGGCAGCAGGAGCTTCCTCGGCGGGAGCCTCAGCAGCAGCTTCTTCGGTTTTGACTTCTTCGGATGGAGCCTCTTCGTTAGACGGTGTAGCGTCTTGGGCTTCCTGCGGCTGGTCAGCCGCTGCACCCTCGGGTGCATTTGCCTGATCTTCAGGCTTTTGATTTTCTTCGGTCATGAGGACTCGAAGGTCTAGTTGTATCCGTTGGATGCGCCGTCCTGACGGAGAGATGAAAAAAGCCCACTGACGCTGGGCAGAATAAGGCGGCAAAAGTAGGGTGAATCACCCGGTTATCAGTCAAATGGACTAAAAATCACACTCCCTCTGTTATTCCTGAACCAACTGGGCATTTGTGAAGCCTTGAGCTTGGGCAGCAATGAGCCACCGCTGAGCTTGCTCCTCGGCGACAAAAGCAGTCCGGTAGCGGGTGAGTCCCTCGCTTCTGACGGATCGGATTTGCCATTGCAATGGCGCATCCAAGATGGCGTTGGCCAGCCTCACAGGAATGGTGCTGTTGAACACCCCCAACTGAACGCTCCACGAAGCATCCTCCTCCTCAACCGGGGAATCTGTCACAGCTTGTTCAACCGTTTCAACAGACCCCTCGTTTGGGGCACCGGGAAGTGACGCCACAGAGGTCAAAGAAGCTTGCGACAGAGGGATTCTCCTTCCATTGATATACACGACAATAAAGGCGTCGGCCCTTCCCTGACTTCTCAATTCCCGGCGGTGCTCCTCGGCCTCGGATTGCGTCACAAACCTTCCCGAGAACAGGCGCAACCATCCATCGGAGCCTGCGTCCTCTCGTGTCAATGTTCCCAATGCGGCCATGGCCTCTGCATCTGGGACGCCTCGGAAGGCCCCCACCTGGACACTGTATACCCGACCGGAGATGCCATCCCAAGTTGGAATGTCCTCCCGGCGGGTCGGCAGAGGCTGGCTGCCTGCTTCAGCACTACCGGATACGGTTGACCTGCCGCCATCCTCGGCAGGGCTCACCTCAGACAAAGCAGCACCCACAGGACGGGGCGAAAGGACATCTGTGCCCGCAACAGAAGCGCGCTCCTCTTCCAAAAGAGCAGGCTCCGGACGAGAGGCACGCACCCTTTCACCGTCGATAAACCTGACTACAAATGCATCTTCATAACCCAAAGCCCGAATGGCATCCCGGGCAGCCACAGCAGGGTCGTACAAATCAAAACTGCCTGCCATGTAACGGGTAATCCCATTGGCAAGCTCCTGCGCCCACATGGGGTCGAATGCTGCAAACAAGGCTGCCGGAAGCGCTTTGCGGAACGCCCCGATTTGAATCTTGTATTCCACGCCTTCTTCTGCCGGCGCTCCCAATGCATTGTTAAATCGGGCTGCTGCCGCATCTTCCGTTTCTGCAGAGAATGGTTGAGCCAAAATGGTGCGCTCAAGGGCAGCCCTGTCAATGGGCCTGAGCGTAAGTCCACCATTACGGCCACGGTTCGAAGCGCTGCCCCACACTTCAGCTTCAGGTAAAACCAAGCCATAGGCGGCCACGTCTGCGTCTTGGCGGGATACAGCTTCCGATGCAGCAGCCTCAGATGCTGCTCCTCCTTCGGGTTGTGTGCGGTCCGCCTCTTCCTCAACAGAGCGGTTCGCAGATTCGACTTCCACTGTGGAACCTTCAGACATAACGACGTCTGCAGTTGCCACTTCACTGGGCACCTCTGTGTCCGTTTCTGCAGAAACAGCTGCGGTGACTTCGCCACCCGAAACCCGGGCCTCTTCGAATACAGAAACCGAGACTTCTTCTTCCTGAACAAACCCTCCGCTGAGCTTCCGTTCAAGCTGCTCGACATCAAGCGCATTCAATGCAGTACGCAAGCGCCGTTCATTGAAAAACATACGCTTGTCCCATGCCATCCTCGCTGCGCGTCCTGCAGTCGCTCCAGGGTCATTGCCCAAGACATCGAGGCGTTCCCTCCACGCCGCAAGGGCTTCCTGTTCTGAAGGCTCTAAAACCAAAGGAGACCCAGATTTTTGCGCAGCATCCATGGCCGTCATGACGGACGATACGCGCTCCAACCTTTCGTCGGTGCTGTTCTCTAACACCTCCGTCAAATCCAAAGCCACAGGCCCCGTATTCAACGGTTCAACAGTCTCATTAAGTGGTGCCAAAGGGGAAGGCGTTTGATCGGTCTGCGGTTCTGCTGCTGCAACCGGCTCTTCGGCCACTTCCTGCCCCATGCCATCGGCCACCGCTGCATCCGTCAAATCCTCCTCATCCTGATTTGCACCATCGGCAAAATTCGAAGCCGTTGCCCATTCCTCTGCATCCTGCGGATCTGAAGGTTGACCGTTGGACGTTTCTTCCGATCCAGTTTCTTCTAGGCCGGGCTCAGTATCCGCCGCCTCTTCTTGTACCAGATCCCCTTCCGGATCCAATGAAACGGGGACGGTTTCCTCCCCCTCTTCGAGAAGGGCTGCTGCTTCCAGAACGTCATTCCACGCTGACTCCCAAGCGCGCCATGCGGTTTCCGCAGCGGACAAGGCTTCCCTTTGAGCCAGCATCCTGTCAAATTCTGCAGCCTCTCCTTCCCTCCTGCCGCGCTGCAAGGATTCTGCCCGCTCTTCTGCTTGCTGCGCCGCTCGCCAGAGCTCCCGTACCTCAACCATAGCATCGCTGTTGCCCATACCAGCAAACTCTTTTTCCTCCCATTGGGCCACCAAAGGGTCGCGCTCACGGTTCCATTCTGTCCGCAATTCCAGAAGCTCGTCCATCACAGACTGCACCAAGCCAGAGTAAGCACTGCGCAATGCCGGCGACAAACCTTCCAAGCCCTCTCCATTGGCAACAGGAGCTACACCCCGACCACCAGAAGCCCTAGACAAACGTTCCCATTGTCGGGAAACCTCTTTGGATCCAGAGACCGCTGCATCCCAGTCGCTTGACCAGGCAGCTTCACCTGGTGCAAGGGCGAATTCAGAACCAACAGATTCAGCTTCGCCGTCCACAGATGGGAGCAATTGAGCCACCAGTGAGGCGTTGGCGTCACCTTCGATAGGGATGCGGAAACCGCCTTCTCCTTCAACATCCAAAAGCACCTCTTCGGACACCTCCGCACTTTCGGATGGATTGACCTCAGTTCTTTCGGGTTCAACTTGATCGGTTTCTGAAGCTAAAGCAGTTGTTGCTACAAGCTCCATTTCATTCTCCCAGAAGTCCTGGTTGAGCTTTAGCTCTACCTGCTGGCGACCCAGCCAATCCCCTCGCCAGCCGCTTCGCTCTTTGCGACTCCAAGTCTCATCCGCAGCCATCAATACGCCGTTCCAACGCCCGAGCAACAACTCCCCGTCCTCTACCGACAAGCTGGCATCTGATGGCCGTGTTCCTGGTAACCCTCGGTTGGCATCCCTCCAGTCGGACCAACGCCCCTTTAATGGTGTCAAGTCCAATTCTGAAGCCTCCCACAATTCACGAATGGCGAGCCTTTCCCTGCGAAAGGCCAAAGCCGCCTCCCCAGCCACTTTTGCCAAAGAAGCTTTGGATGCCGATTGGACAGCAAAACTCCACTCGTCGAGCATGTCCCGCATGTCAGCAATGTCAGCCCCGTCCTGAAGCAGCGGAGTCATCATCTCACCTTGAGGGACCCAAGACTCCATTTCATCCAATAGGTCGTACAACGCTCCAGCCTTGTTGAAATCCGGCTCATCCAAAAACCCTTGTTCCAGCGTCAAAATCTGAGCGGCCCTGGCCTCCCAGATCTCCACCACCAACCCAGGCTTGGAAGCCAGCATCTCCTCCACCACTTCTGGGCCTTCAGGAGTTTGTGTCATCAGAGATTCTACATCTCCTGTATCCCATGATTCCAAAGAAGTTATGGCTTCATCCGAATTTTTAGGTGCTGCACTTGATGCAGATGTTGATCCTGTAGGCTCCTCTGCGGAGCTTTCTGAGGCGCTGTCCGAATCAGGAGCGACATCCCCAATGGCGGCCGCATCTTCCGGCGCAGCCGCAGAATCCGACTCACTGCTGGTTGTAGCACCTTGAACTTCCTCTGCAGCCTCAGTCTGATGAGGAGTGTCCCCCTTATCGAGCAGCACAGACAAGTCAGAGCCTCCAGCTGCATCATCAACACCCTCCACAGACATCGAAGCGACAGCGTCATTGTTTCTGTTGCCAATCCAAGTTGCCCATCCTCTACCAGCTTCACCTTGTGCCAAGTCGCTGTCTGCATCCGTTCCGCCATTGACCGACGTTGCAGGTGCAGTAGACACATTTCGAACAGACGCTCCAACCTGCAGGTCGGACAGCACCGCCCAATCGGCCAAGACGTCCGACTTGTCTTCAACACTCCACCCTCCCGAAGATTTTTTGAGCTCCCAAGCGCCCTCGCCTGCCCCAAAAGACTCCGCCAAGACTTGACCTGCAGCGTCTTCCAAAACAATGCGCACACTCGCGTCTCCTGAAAAAGCGAGGTGTGCCACAGCATCGCCATTCAAGTCGCCTGCAGCAACCTCCTCACCACTGGCGAACACCCTGAGTTTAAAACCCTCTCCCTCAACTTCGTCGGCAGACCAAGCAATGGAACCCGTGGCCATTTCTCCTTCACCCAATCCAATCCGATAGGCGTGCACCTTCCCCTCAATGGAGGCCCTGTTCGAAGCCATCCATGCACCGCCAGCGGCTTCCGGGATAAAGAAGACGTCATCGTTGACAGAATTGATGGGATAAGGCAACCTGTACGGTTGTCCCGTGGGCATGCCATCTAAACCACAAGTGACCGCGTAAATGTCAAAGCCTCCCAATCCACCGGGGCGGTTCGAAGCGTAATACAAGATACCTTCCTTGGACAGGTAGGCGTCCTTTTCGTCAAACTCTGAGTTGATGGTGCCTTGAAGCAAAGTAGGCTCTGTGTAAGCGCCCTGCTGGATGGACACCCGATATAGGTCCCACCCCGTAGCGCCCTTTTTGCCCAAAGAAGCAAACACCAGGACCGTATCGCCATCGTGCAATGCCATGCGCCCCTGCCCCCATTTAATGTCGGCCTTAGAACGCAATGAGGCCGGAGTGGACACCAACCGCAATCCTTCAACTTCAGGGTCGTAATAACGAAACGCCGCATCGGGATCAGACGGAATGCGTTCGAAGACTTCCAACGAAACCGCTTCAGTAGGATTCCAATCTGCATTCTCGCAAAAAAGCGCTCCTCTTTCGGCCTCCGTTTTGAACCTCGCCTTTTTTCCTGCGGCGGTCAAATAAGCGGCGTAAAGGTCACGGGCACGGTCAAAATCGTATTCAAGTTGTGCCAACCGGGCCTGATGAAAGCCAAGGTCGATATCGCTGCACCCCATGCGCAAGGCGATGCGCAGATGCCGCCGGACCAAAGACAAGCGGCCAGGTTCCTTCAGAGCACATCCTGCCAAGCGCCCGTGCAGGCAAGCCTCCTCGGGAAAAAGGCTGACCAACCGCTCATAGTCAGGCAAAGCGCCCAACAGGTCACCTGCAACATAGGCGGCTTCTGCACGTGCTCGCACCTCGGCTTGGACGGCATCGCCCTGCCCCCAAAGCCCTGACTCAAACGCTCCAAAAACAAGGCAGAGCATGGCCAAACAAGGCCGCATATGGCATTGAAAAATTGAGCGCGCGATCCCGAATGGATGCATGACAGCAAATTCACACTGAGAGCAACACCAATGCGTAGGAGCCGCTCGGTTTTTCAACAGGAAAGGCCTGACCTTTTGCCGCCGCTCTCGCCCACTACCTTTGCGCCCAGATTCGCACCACATGTCCAACGCATTTTTTCAAGTCCCCTACCCCGAAAATGAACCGGTCTTGGGCTACGGCCCAGGAAGTCCGGAACGTGCTGCCCAATTGGCAGAATATGAGCGCATGCTCAACCAAGACCCTGTAAAGGTCCCCATGGTAATCGGCGGCAAAGCCATCTTTACCGATGACCAGCGCCCCCTGACCCCACCCCATGACCACAAACGGGTCATCGGCCATGCCCACTTTGGCAAAACCGAACACGTTCAGTCTGCCATCGATTCGGCGCTTCAAGCGCGCAACAGTTGGTCCGCCCTCAGTTGGGAGCACCGCGCCAGTATTTTCTTGAAAGCTGCCGACATGCTGGCAGGACCATGGCGCACCCGCATCAACGCGGCCACCATGCTCTCGCAAGGAAAAAACATGCACCAAGCAGAAATCGATGCGGCTTGTGAGTTCATCGACTTCTTGCGCTTCAACGCCCATTTCGCTCAAGAAATCTATGCCCAGCAACCCGAGAGTTCACCTGGGATTTGGAACCGGTTGGAATACCGCCCACTCGAAGGCTTTGTATTCGCCATTACCCCATTCAACTTCACGGCCATTGCAGGAAACCTGCCCATTGTCGCCGCATTGATGGGCAACGTGGTGGTGTGGAAACCATCGGACGAGCAGATCTATTCTGCCCACGTCATCATGGAACTGTTGCATGCTGCCGGACTGCCCGATGGGGTGATCAATTTGGTGACCGTAGACGGTCCTGTTGCAGGCGATGTGGTCTTCAATCACCCCGATTTCGCAGGCCTGCATTTCACAGGCAGTACCGGCGTCTTTCGCCACCTGTGGCAAACCATTGGCCAAAACATCGCCCAGTACAAAACCTACCCACGGATTGTCGGTGAAACCGGTGGAAAAGACTTCATCATCGCCCACAAATCAGCAGAAGTTGATGAAGTGGTCACCGGAATTTTGCGGGGATCGTTTGAATTCCAAGGGCAGAAATGCAGCGCCGCAAGCCGGGTGTACCTGCCGGACAACATCTGGTCTGAGGTTAAGGAGAAATTGGCCGCCGAAGTCTCCACCATCAAGGTGGGCACGCCTGGCGACCCTGAGAATTTCATGGGCGCTGTCATCAGCCAGCGGTCCTTTGACAAAATCAAAGGCTACATCGATTACGCGAAAGAGCACCCTGACGGCGAAATCCTGTGCGGTGGAACCTATGACGACAGTGTCGGGTACTTCGTGCAGCCCACTGTGATCGTGGCTTCCGACCCTCATTTCAAGTCAATGGAGGAGGAGATCTTTGGCCCAGTGGTCACCATCTATGTCTATCCTGCTGACGATTTCGAAGGCGCACTCGAACTGGTGGACTCTACCAGTCAATATGCGCTCACGGGTGCAGTCTTCGCGCGCGAGCGTTATGCCATTGACGATGCCATGCGGGCGTTGGAAAATGCTGCAGGCAATTTCTACATCAATGACAAGCCCACAGGAGCTGTGGTTGGCCAGCAACCCTTTGGCGGAGCCCGTGGGTCAGGCACCAACGACAAGGCAGGATCTTTGCTGAACTTGCTGCGTTGGGTCAGCCCAAGGACCATTAAGGAAACTTTGGTTCCTCCAACAGATTACCGTTACGCCTTTCACCAGAAGTAAGGCAAAACTGCTAAGAATGAAAAAGGGCGCCAAGGCGCCCTTTTTCATTGGAAGTCAAACGGATTAAGCCAACTCAGGCTCTTGAACCGTTTTGGCCACCTTCTTCCGAGACACCGTCTTTTTGACTGCCGCTTTTTTCACCGGTGCCTTCTTAGCAGCCGCCTTCTGAACAGGGGCCTTTTTCGGAGCAGGCGCAGCAGCCTTCATGCGTGCCTTCACCTTGGATTCCGCCCGAGAAGTGGCAGATGGTCGGCGCGGTTTACGTCCACGGTCATCCATAGGAGTGTCCACCACCTCTGCAAGCAACTGATCGTAAGGTGCCTTGAGCGCTCCTTGGTCTTCCATCCAAGAAGTCAACACCAAAAACCGCTCCTTTTTGCCTGGCATTCCAACAGTTTCCACCTTTCCCAAATGCGTCCTCAAGCGGAACGCAGCATTGAGAATGCTCGCCTTGGCATTCTTTTCCTTCGCAGCCGGAAGGTTGTGCATCACCATCGCATCGCGGATCAATTCCGAATAACTCAGTGGGCGGTCGCACTGGCGCAGCCTGCGAAGAATGAAATTGCCCCAAACACTCTTCGGACCTCGCTTCTTCGGTCGGCCCGCTTTTTTGGCCTTGACCTCCACCACTTCTTCCTTTCGAGGGCGGCCTCTCTTTCGCTTGGGAGCAGGAGTCACATCTTGGGGCGCAGCCGCAATGGCAGGGGCCAAAGGCATTGTTGGCGATGGTGCAACCGGTGCAGCCATCCTTTCTGTAATCGCAGTTGTGCCTCCATTGAGTCTTGCGATGACCTGATCAACATGTTGAAGTCGGGAGAGCAGTTGAAATCTTTCCTGCTCGTAAAAGCTGCGGATGTACTGCAGCTCGGCGTCCTTGAATTGGACCTTGGCATTCTTAGCCATTGATTTTCAAAGTTTTGTATTGAGTAAACACGATCATTGCGCATTTGCTAGGACGACGAAGAAACAAAATTCAGTGTGAACGGCAACTTTTTAAAGGGGTAATAAAAACAAATCCCCGGGGCAAGCCCCGGGGACGTCAAGGCCATAAGCCGGATTCTGTTGTCCCGAAGGACTTCCACCATTGATCTGCGCAACCTACCCTCCAGCATCGGACGGGTCGCCCTCAAACACTGGTTTACATGGTCTTGCAGCCCGAAAGGTTTACCTAAGCCGTGTGGTCACCCAACACGCTGGTAGGCCCTTACCCCACCTTCTCACCCTTACCTGTGCCCGAAGGCCATCGGCGGTCTAAATTTCTGAAGCACTGTCTGTCACCCTTGCGGGCGCCTCCCCTTTCAGAGAGTTCGGTACCCTGCGCTGTCCGGACTTTCCTCACCCCAGTAAACCGAGGCGCGGTGGAAAACCTTGAAGGCCAAAGATACCCTTCAATCCCAAGTCACCTCCACCACCAAGGTGGATTCACCGCGGCGGACTTCAACGTCTGTGGTTTGGCCCTCTTCAAACTTGGAAAGGCCTTCCATATATCCCATCATATCGGCGACCTCCACATCTCCAATGCGAACAACAACATCTCCTTTTTGAAGCCCTGCGAGTTGCGCAGGCCGTTCTTCACTCACACCATCAATCCGCATTCCTATTCCAGAATACAGGTAGTCTGGGACAACGCCTAAAGTGACCTTAAATCGAGGGGCGTCGTCATTGGAACTGTCCTTTGTTTTGGTAAAAGGAATGGAATCCAATGCAGACAATTCAGTCACAATACACGCTGCAAAATCAGCCACACGCACCATGCCTTCGTAGTTCAATTTGTCTGCAGTGTCCGAGGGTTTATGGTAATCCTCATGTTGCCCGGTAAAAAAGTGCAATACAGGAATGTCAGCAAGGTAAAAGGACGTGTGGTCTGAGGGCCCCACTCCACTTTCACTCAATACCATTTCAAACCCCGCTCCTTCGCGCGCATTGCAAGTATCTAAAACACCGTTCCACACCGGGGATGTCCCATTGCCATAAATGGCCAGGGTGTCGCCTCGTAACCGTCCAACCATGTCAAAATTGATCATCCAATCGATGTGGTCCAGACCTACTGTAGGCTCATCTGTAAAATGGTTGGACCCCCAAAGGCCCTTTTCCTCCCCACTAAAACTGGCCATGAGCAATGGGTGGTCTGCCAACGGGGACGCTGCATGGCGAGAGGCCAACTCCAGCACTGTGGCAACTCCACTCGCATTGTCATCGGCGCCCGGGTGAAGGGTGGAGTCCCCTTCCTCGACTCCCCGCCACAAGCTGTTCTCATCGCCCCAACCCAAGTGGTCATGGTGGCAACCAATCACCCCCCAGCGCTGGGCCGTGTCGGCCAAAGGAGCCGTGGCACCTAAGACATTGCGGCCCACGATTTCTCCGACAACAGCCATTCCCATGGTTTTCATGTCCTGCCCGTGCACCTGCATCGGCGGGTGTGGTTTATAGCGAAACGTTTGAAAGAATCCCGAGTCCCCTGCTGCAGAAAGTCCCAATTGTGCCATGCGACCTGCCAGCCACTCGCCAGCAGCATAAGCACCAGGCTGGCCCGTTTCTCTGCCTTCGAATGTATCGGACGTCAAAATCTCAACGTCTTTTTTCATCGCAGAGACCGTCGCCGATGCCCCCATGTCTTGAACCACAAGGTCTGAATCGCCCCCGCCTTTACAACCCATCAGGGCCATGGCGACAATGGCCGTGCCAATGGAAAGAACATGAATGTGCGCTGGCGCAACACTGGATCGAAAATGAATCATGCGGTATGGACTGAACGTAGTGCCGCGAAGTTCTACATTCGCTTCGCTTTTTCAACCCATGCGGTACACAACCTCCCTCCACCCTTCTAAGGCCCTTGCATTTGCTTGCACCTTGCTTCTATTTTCATGCGCCGAATCCGGCACAGAAGAAGCCGCCAACGACAGCAATACCGTAACGGCAACGGCGATTTCTGCCCCAGAGCCCTTGACAATGCCGCAGCTTCCCGACAGTCTGGACCGCGGCTATGAACAAGAGGTTCATTTCGACAATGTGCGCCAACTGACTTACGGCGGTGACAACGCAGAAGCCTACTGGTCCTTTGATGGACGCAGCCTGGTCTTTCAGGCCAGCAATCCCAGTTGGGGCACAGAATGTGACCAGATCTACGTGATGGACCTCTCAGATGGCACGCCTTCCAGCACCCCGCCTGCACCGGTCAGCACAGGGCTGGGACGCACCACATGCGCGTTCTTCATGCCTGGCGACACTGCAGTGCTGTATGCCTCCACCCATGCAGCCGATACGGCTTGTCCTGAAACGCCACGGCGAGGCCCAAACAACGAATATGTCTGGCCCATTTATGAGGGATACGACATCTACACCGCGCCTATTGGAGGTGGTGAACCCACTTTGCTCATCGGTGGCGAAGGGTATGATGCCGAAGCCACATTGAGTCCCCAAGGCGATAAAATTGTATTTACCAGCACCCGCGACGGTGATCTGGACCTTTACACGTGCGACATTGACGGCAGCAACATCAAGCGCATCACCCACAAACTCGGCTACGATGGAGGTGCATTTTTCAGCCCGGACGGAGAGTATCTCGTCTGGCGTGCCAGCCGTCCAGAAATTGGCGCTCCGGTGGATGAGTATGTAAAGTTGCTCAACAAGGGCTTGGTTCAACCTACCGAAATGGAACTCTATGTTGGCCGTGTTGACGGCACTGAAATCCGTCAAATCACCAACCTTGGCGGCGCCAATTGGGCCCCTTACTTCCACCCTGACGGCAAGCACATCCTCTTTAGCTCCAACCACAAGACGGGGGCTTTCCCATTCAACATCTTCATGACCGACGTCAACGGAATGGAGCCAGTGCAAATCTCCTTTGACAACGCGTTTGACAGCTTTCCGATGTTCTCCCCCGATGGCAAGCGCATCGCTTTTAGCTCCAACCGCTACAACGGCCGCACACGTTCGACGAACGTCTTCATCGCCGATTGGATCGAATAACCATGGCGACTTACGCGGTCATCAAACCCTTCGGGATGCTGAGCCAATTCACGCCCGAAGCTGGACACCCGGCCCTGGGAGAGTTGGGTGAATTCCCCAAAAACGTGTATCCAGTTGGCAGGCTGGATCGCGATTCCGAAGGGTTGCTCCTTCTGACCGACAACAACCGACTTAAGCGCCGCATTTTGGAGGGCGAGGGCTCCGAAAAAGTGTGGAAGACCTATCATGTTCAAGTCGAAGGCACCCCGACCCAAGAGGAGTTGCTTGCATTTGAACGCCCTATGAGGCTCACGGTTAAGGGGAAATCATACACGACCCTGCCAGCCAAAGCAAACCTGCTTCCTGCCGAATATGTTGCTCCTTGGGAACGTACCCCGCCCATTCGCTTTCGCGCCAACATCCCAACAACTTGGATCGAGATACACCTCAGCGAAGGAAAAAACCGCCAAGTGCGGAAGATGACGGCGGCCATAGGCTTTCCTTCCCTCCGGCTGATCCGTTATGCCATCGGCGACTTCAGCATTGGTGCTATGGGAGAATCACCCTACATCTTGGGCAATGCAGCCTTGGAGCAACTGACCTCCCATTGAACCGCTTTCAAGGAATGGGCGGCTCCTTGCGGGCTTTGCGGGCCACAACGTTGACTGTTCGTTGCGCTTGTTGGGCCCTGCTGCACAACGCAGGCCATGAGGAGGACGCCGTACGGTGCGCTGTTCACGACATGTGGGTCCCCGGGCTTCAACGCATCACGGGCCCCTGGACCCTAAAAGGAGACCCCAGAGCCATGCGCCGTCTTCAGGCGGGAGGTGCTCTTGTCATCGCCAACCATCAATCCATGATTGACATCCCCTTGCTGATGTCAGCTTGTGGGCCAGTGCCCAGATTTACCGCCAAAGCAGCCATTCGACATTGGCCTGTCCTCGGCACCTTCCTCAATGCCACCGGAACCTGCTTCATCGACCGGCGTCATCCGCGCGCTGCCCGCATAGCCATGATGAAATGGGGACGAACCGCCGCCTCGAATCCCGGCACCCTCATCGCTGGATTTCCCGAAGGAACACGGTCCAAAAAAGGACACTTGCGTTCATTCAAATCGGGCCTCTTTCGCACAGCTGCTGACGCGCAACTGCCCATAGTCGTGGTCATCTTGGACGCAGACGCACTGAGCGTAAATGCAGCATGCATTATTGAACCCAACCCAGATGCCAACGTTTTGCGCAGTCGCGCACACCAAGCGTTCCAAGAGGATCAGCGGTTCGCTGCCTTGAACTGAGTGCCGCACCCTAATTTGGGACCATGCAGCGACGGAAATTTCTGAGGGGTGGACTCCTCGGCCTAGGCGGCCTGGTGGCCTCCCGCGGACTCAAGGGGCAAACGCCCAACGACGACTTCAATGCCATTCTCCAGGACCGCGTGGCCCAAGCCGACCTCCAAGGTTCTGTATTTGACCTGGCCACCGACGGCATCCCTAAGGTGCGCATTGCCCTCATTGGGCTCGGCAACCGCGGTTCGAGCCTCATCGACATGCTCGAATGGCTTATCGGCGAAGGCCACGCCGAAATCACTGCCATCAGCGACATCAACCCCGAGAAAATCGACAAGGCCCTGGCCCGCATTGGCCAATTCCAAAAGACCGCACCGCAGGTCTTCACAGGAAGCGACGGCGCATGGAAAACGGCATGCAACACCGAAATCGCCGACATGGCCTTGATCTGCACCCCCTGGGAATGGCACGCCCCCATGGCCATCCACGCCATGCGCCAGGGCCTGCACGCCGCCAGCGAGGTGCCCATCGCCACGACCTACCAAGAAACCATTGACCTGGTCCAAACCGCCGAGGAGACCCGGCGCCATTGCATCATGCTGGAGAACTGCTGCTACAATGGCGAGGAGCTTTGGATCATGCAGATGATCAAGGAAGGCGTCTTTGGCACCCTCACCCACGCCGAGTGCGCCTACCTGCACGACCTGCGCGTGATGATGCTCGACCCCACCTACTACGAAGACCGCTGGCGCCTGAAGCACCACCTGCACCGCAACGGCAACCTCTACACCACCCACGGCCTTGGCCCAGTGTCGATGTACTTTGACATCCTGCGCGGCGATACCCTGAGCCACCTGGTGAGCATGAGCTCCAAGGAGGCCGCGCTGAGCGAGGCCCTGGCCGCCACCGACGAAGGCGCCCTCCAAGACATGGCCCAGCGCGTCAAGTGCGGCGATGTGAACACCACCCTCATTGGCACCGCCAGTGGCAAGAGCATCATGCTGCAGTTCGACACCCACAGCGGCCGCCCCTACAGCCGCCTCGACAAGGTCGTCGGCTCCAAGGCCGCCCACTACGGCTACCCTTCGCGCCTTTATGTGGACCACGGCCCCTCGTGGGGCCACAGCTGGCTCGACGACGCCGAGACCGCCGAGATGCGCGACCGCTACGCCCACCCGCTCTGGACCAAGCTCCAAGCCCTCGCCGCCGACCACAAACAGGGGCACGGCGGCATGGATTTCGTGATGATGTTCCGTTTGATCCGCTGCCTCAACCAGGGCCTCCCGCTGGACATGAACGTCTACGACGGCGCCCTGTGGAGCCTCACGGGCATCCTCGGCGAGGAGTCCGTCTCCCGCGGCACCTTCCGCGTCAACATCCCCGACCTCACCGGCGGCAAGTGGCGCAACACCGCGCCCCACCCCGTCCACCGCGACATCGCCTGACCCCCTCTGCGCCCCGCAGCAATTCGCCCACTTCAAACATCCACTCTTGCCCGCCGGATTTCGCGCCGGCGCGAAATCCGGCATGT
>Ga0206125_10003627_pt1 | contig 14475 bp, 6 predicted proteins | sample Helgoland_Spring_4_FD_148598 | JGI IMG/M metagenome (GOLD analysis project Ga0206125, IMG submission 148598) | Pelagic subsurface seawater microbial communities from Kabeltonne, Helgoland, North Sea - Helgoland_Spring_Bloom_20160331_1 | ecosystem: Environmental > Aquatic > Marine > Epipelagic ... | reverse complement strand
CACGAAAAAAGGGATGGCCAAGTTTGGTCATCCCTTTTTTGTTTTTCCCCGCCGCTTGAAGCTCAGGACCGGTATTATTGGCTTAATATTTTATTCAATGTGGCTGACGGCCGCATGATCTTCTGCGCCTTTTTCGCATCGGGGCGGTAATAAGCTCCGATATCGGCAGGCGTTCCCTGTACACTGATTAATTCTTCGATGACCGCAGACTCAGCAGTTTTGAGTGATGACGCCAGGGTAGAAAAGTCTGCTTTCAGCTCGGCATCTTCCGTTTGAGCGGCCAAAGCTTCCGCCCAGTATAGAGCAAGGTAGAAGTGGGATCCACGGTTGTCAATTCCACCGAGACGGCGTGTTGGACTCTTATCTTCATCTAGAAAGCGGGTGGTCGCGTCGTCGAGGCATTGCCCCATGATGCGTGCCTGTTGGTTTCCAGTGTGTTCCGAATAGTGTTCCAATGAAACCGCAAGGGCAAGAAATTCACCGAGGCTATCCCAACGGAGGTAGTTTTCTGCTTGCAACTGTTGAACGTGCTTCGGGGCTGAACCGCCCGCGCCCGTCTCAAACAATCCACCTCCGTTCATCAAGGGAACGATGGAGAGCATTTTTGCTGACGTCCCAACTTCCAATATGGGGAAGAGGTCCGTGAGGTAATCCCGGAGAACATTTCCCGTGACTGAGATGGTGTCTTCTCCTTGAACGATGCGTTGAAGAGAATATTCGGTGGCCGCAACCGGGGAGAGAATGCTAATGTCCAGTCCGACAGTATCGTGTTCCTTGAGGTAGGCTTCAACCTTCTGGATCAACTGGGAATCGTGGGAACGGTTGGAGTCCAGCCAAAACACAGCAGGATTGCCTGTTGCTCGCGCGCGCTTAACCCCTAGGCCAACCCAATCGCGGATGGGCGCATCCTTAACTTGGCACATGCGGAAGATATCATCCGCTTGACCGGATTGCTCCAGTAGAATGGTTCCGTCTTTGGCGACAACTTGAATGGTTCCGTCTTCAGGAAATTCAAATGTTTTGTCGTGCGAACCATATTCCTCTGCTTTCTGAGCCATCAAGCCAATATTGGAAACACTGCCCATGGTTTTCGGATCCAAGGCACCATTGGCCTTGCAGAAATCAATGGTCGCCTGGTACACACCGGCGTAGGATCGGTCGGGTATGACCGCTTTGGTGTCTTGTGGATTTCCGTCCTTGTCCCACATGCGACCCGAATTCCGAATCATGGCAGGCATCGATGCATCAATGATGACATCGGAAGGAACATGCAAATTGGTAATGCCTTTGTCGGAGTTGACCATGGCCAAATCAGGCCGCTTGGTGTAAGTCGATTCTATGGCCGCGTTAATGGCGGTTTTCCGTTCCTGAGGCAAGGCGTTGATTTTGTCCAACACATCGCCCCAACCATTGCGCGTATCGGCTCCTAGTCGATTGAGTTCTTCTCCAAATATGTCGAATACGGGCGCAAAGAAGGCTTCGACGAATGCTCCAAAAATGATGGGGTCAGAGACCTTCATCATTGTTGCCTTGAGATGCAGGGAAAATAAAACACCCTGTGCCTTGGCATCTGCCATTTGCTCCTCTGCGAATGCACGTAATTTCGTCTTGCTCAATGCTGCCGCATCAATGATTTCGCCCGATTGAAGGGGGAATGCGGACTTCAGGGTTTGCTCACTTCCGTTCGTGCCCTTGAACACGATGGTCGCTTCGGTGGCTGCTGATAGCGTTTGACTTTGCTCAGACCCATAAAAATCTCCTGTTGCCATGTGGGCAACGTGGGATTTCGAATCGGACGACCATTCTCCCATGCTGTGCGGATGCTTTCGGGCATATGCTTTGACGGCTTTGGGTGCCCTTCGATCGCTGTTCCCTTCGCGCAGAACAGGATTCACCGCCGAGCCTTTGACGCTATCATAGCGAAACTTGGCATCCTTTTCGGCCGCCGTCGTTGGTTCTTCAGGATAGGTAGGCAAGGCGAATCCAAGTGACTGCAATTCGTCAATAGCGGCTTTCAACTGTGGGACAGATGCGCTGATGTTGGGCAACTTGATGATGTTGGCTTCCGGTTGTTTTGCGAGTTCACCGAGCTCTTTCAATGCGTCATCAACACGCTGTTCAGTAGGCAGCAAGTCATTGAAGGCTGCTAAAATTCGACCGGACAAACTGATGTCACGAGTTTCCAATTCCACGCCTGCCTTGGCCGCAAAGGCCTGTACGATGGGTAGAAACGAATGGGTTGCCAACGCTGGCGCTTCATCGGTCTGGGTGTATATGATTTTTGCCATGTTCAATCAATTGGTTCTCCGTCCTTGTAGACGACTCGTTTTCGTCTGTTGCAGGCAGTTGTGCCTGCCTTTTGGAGCGGGCGCAAAGGTCGTTCAGAAAAGCAAATAAAGCAATGATTTAGAGCTCTTCAGGTCGTTGCCACGTCAAGTAAGCGGCCACATTCCAGAAATTCATTGCCGCATCGGTGTAACGCTGGGCATCCGGCACATCGATTGTTAGCTGATGCGTTCCTGCTTCGAGCTTTCCCAGATTGAATTTCATCGCAGGTACATCGCTCCCAGGGCACCATCCAGAACGCGAATAATCCGAAGATGCAATGCGCTCATCAATGCTGTCTCCCTGCCAATAGGTTCGCTCTGTCCAGACACCAGAGGATGGATTGAAACGCCTGAAACTTGCGCAATCATCTCGCCAGGGAGTGAATTGGGCTATGGTATCAAGGTCCAGTGAAAGAATGTGGCGGCAAGGGACAAATTCATCTCCTGCAGAGTGGCCTCCGTGTCCCGTTGGCATATAGTGCAACACAGCATTTGAAGCAGACTCGGACAAATGGAAGTCCAGGTTCAGAGGGTTGGTCGCAAACCCATCAAAGGGGGATTGATTGGCGTGAAATTTTGTGGTGTTGACAAGAGTCAGATGCTGCATCTGTGGCGGAGGTGGCACGCGAGCGGACTGGCCTTTGAAGGTAATATTCAGGTCAAGTTCATGCCCTTCAGCACTCCATGTGTCGATGTAGACGGCGAGGGTGATGGAGTCTTCCATCGCGCTCCAAAGATGTGAAATGTCATTTTGCCAGCTCACTTGTTGTTCCCATTTGGGTATGTATACCGGGCGGTATTCGTCAGAGCGTTTGGTGTCGCTGAAGTGTCCCACACCAAACGGGGTGATGAATCGCAGGAGTTCGAGTGCAGGCGTGAATCCATTGCTTGCATTGGGTTCGATGCCCGGCCACGCCCTCGAATCTTGCTCAATGTGCTTAGCCCAATCGTCTTGAAGCAGAAGAACCGCTCCAGACTTGTCCCATGGGTCTCCCGTGGATTTGAGGGAAAGGGTCAATGTGACCTCAGGAGCATTCTGAAATCGGGGCACTTCAAAAGCCTTGGTCACCAGCCTCCCAGCATCCGTTCGCTTCCAACCATCTGCCAAAAGCAGCGAATCGGTGTTTGCTCCGGGCAAGAAAGCGATGTTGAACCCTTCCATGGCTTGTATGACATGCTCAACGACCATGTCATTCATTTTTGACGGGCGATTCAAACAACTATTCAAAGCAATTGCACCGGCGAGTGAGCAGCAAAAAACCTGGACTTGAAAAGAATACAGTTGACTTTGAAACATCGGAGGCATTATGGTGTACTATTGACACGAAAATACACCGAAAGACGATGAAATTCATACTTCCTTTTTTAATCGCGATCCTGATAAATGTGCCTCAAACTTCGCTTGCCCAGTCAGATTGTGATGGCACGCGCTATCGTTTTGCATCTGCATTTGAATCGTTCGAAGTCACATCGGATGTTGTTTATGGCAATTCGATCAATTCAACAGGATTTGGTCAAGACTTACTTGTAGACATCTACGAGCCACAGGGTGATGTCATTGAAGATCGTCCGCTGATTATCATGGCGCACGGCGGGTTTTTCATTGGAGGAGAAAATGACAATCCCGACGTTTTGGCTTTGTGTCAGGATTTGACGCGCATGGGGTATGTGGTCGCTTCTATCACATACCGCCTGGGGATTGACAATTTCTTTGATATTCCCAATGCGATGGTGCGTTCCGTTTGGCGAGGCTACCACGATGGAAAAGCCGCGGTTCGATATTTTCGGAAATCCGTCGCAGAAGATGATAACCCTTGGGGCATCGATCCCGATCGCATCATGATTGGAGGCGTTTCTGCAGGCGCTTTTCTGGGACTGCATTTGGCTTATGTGGATGAAGAATTCGAAATTCCTGAGCAAGTGGACCAAAGCGCACCGGGTATGGCAGGTGGCCTGGAGGGTGAATCAGGGAATCCAGGTTATAGTTCTGAAGTGATCGGTGTCATTAACGTTGCAGGGGCATTGAAAACAGCAGATTACATCAGTGAAGGAGATGAACCAATGGTATCCATTCATGGCACCTCCGATCAAACCGTTCCTTTCGGATCAGGTGTGATCAGCCTCAACGGACTTCCTATCACAGAAGTGGATGGGAGTTCAACGATTCATGAAGTAGCCGAATCGTTGGGGGTTTCGAGTTGCTTCACAATTTTGGAGGGTGCTGATCATGTGGCGCACGTTGGAGACGCAGATGCCTACTACGAAACACTTGGAACCATCGCCAGTGCCACGTCCAGTTGGGTTTGCAGTGGTTACGAACCACTTTGTGGCCCGTATGATTACAACGCGGTAGAAGTCCAGGAGTGGCTGCGAAAGTTGGATGGGGATGTTCGTGTTTTTCCTACTGTCACGGATGGTTCTGTGCCTTTGCAGGTGCAATGGCTCAATGGCAACAATGCGGCGAAGTCTTGGCGCATATTTGATGCATCGGGCAAACAGGTTTCCGCGGGAATGTGGACCTTCGGTCAAAACCAAATCCCAGTGTTAGATCTTGCTGCCGGGATGCACATCCTTCGATTCCACGATACAACGGCAGCAGCCAAATTCTGGGTGCGCTAATCATGGAATGGAGCAAAGAATGTTCACTGCTTCAATAGGCGCAACGTTTCTTCTTGGCCCGAAGTGTATTGCAGGTGCAGAAAGTTGATTCCGATCGGCCAATTGGTTGCGTCGAATGTTACGCGTTCGGTTTGTCCGTTTCTCTTTAAAACCTCGATCGTTTTGCCGTCGCTGCCAATTACCCTGCACTCCCTCCAAGGCATTTCACTGTCTAGGTTCAATTCATCGGTGAATGGATTTGGAAATGCTTTGAGCGCATTTGGTATCCGTTGCACTGTATTCTGCCCCGACGTATCAACCGGGTTGATCGATTCAGGAACGATGGAATCCAGAGGAAAACTGAGTATGCTTCGGGCAAATGTTCCTGCCACGAGGCGGTCTGTGATGGTATCAGCAGCCAAATCATAGACAGGAATTACAGGCAACTCACCGACCGGCTGCCAAGCATTTCCCCAGTTGTTCGTTGCAAAGACACCGGCATCGGTGGCCACAGCCCAAATGCTATCGGTGAGCGGTAGGATTTGATTCACCGGATGCACCGGTAAATTCCCTTGAATGGATTGCCATGGGCCGCCAATGGCTGCCCGAAAAATATAGGGCTCATAATCGGCGTTTCGGTATCCGCTTACGGTGCAAAACATGGAGTCAGGGAAATGTGGGTCAAATTCCACATCGGTGACAAATTGTCCTGGAAGCCCCGTTTCCATGGGCGTCCAATTGCCACCGCCATCTTCTGTGATCCATAGATGGCCGTCCGTAGTACCTGCTGCCATTTTATTTTCATCAAATTGGGATCCCGCAACAGTGCTTATGCAGCGGTAAGACAATCCGGGTTCGGTGTTTTCAGTAAGGTCAGGGCTGACGGCCTGCCAGAAGTTTTCCGGTGCATTGTTCATCCGGTAAACGCGCTGGGTGCCTGTGAGCATTACATCGGGATTCGCGGGGTGGTACGCCAATGGCGCATCCCACCAAACGCGGTCTTCTTCGTCAATGCCATTCAGAAAATCGTTCCAAATCGGTTCTTCATCGGGTCCGGTCATGCTGAAGCGCCAATTTCCCCATTGATAGCCGGCATAGCGCAAGAATGGATTTTCGGGATGGTAAATGCATGCGAATCCATCTCCACCCAGATCGCGTGTCCATTCATTCGGCGCCAAATAAGAACCCGTGGTGGTCCCATTGTCCTGGGCACCGCCCGTGTACACTCCAGGATTGTGTGGGTTCCACGTGACGCGGTAAAACTGGGAGACGGGTATGTCTTCAATGTCGTCCCAAGAGAGACCATGATCGTCTGTTCGGTACAGGCCGCCATCCGTAGCTAAGACACATGATTCCGGTCCAATCCATTGCAGGTCATGTTTGTCTGCATGTACTTCATAGGACCACCATTCGGGTCCCATTAGGCTCCAATTCGCACCACCGTCCATCGAATTCCAGAGGTTGACTCCGAGAATGGTGATGTCTTGATCGTTGAATGGATTGATTCGGATTTTCGAAAAGTACCATCCAAATCCACCCAATGCGTTTTCAGGGATGTTTTCAATCGGAATGAGTGCTTCCCATGAGGTGCCGCCATCTTGTGTTCGGTAAATGTTGTCCAGTTGACTGTTTTGCCCCACGACCAATGCGTGAACACCGGAGTTGGAAACGGCAAGTCCAATGCGGCCGCGCTCGTCCGGTCCCCATGGATTTTCCAAAGCGAACCAATTTTCACCCTGGTCAGTCGACTTCCAAATGCGGCAGTGTGGTCCCGAAACAATGCTCTCTGTTGATGTCCTGGTCCGATGCCAGGCGCTCGCAAATAGGTCACCACTGGCAGGATCCTGAATGATGTCTGTTATGCCTGCGGAATCATTGGGCAAAAGAACTTGCTCCCAATCCAATCCATAGTTGAGGCTTTTGAAAAGCCCACGATTGGGCCCAGGTATGGCGGGATTCCCCATGGCACCAGCAAGGAGGGCCTGTTGTTCTCCATCGAGGTACAATAATTTACTAATGACCCCCATAGAATCGAGCCCTGCAGACTGCCAGTTGGCTCCTCCATTCATGGAACGAAAAACCCCCGCACCGATGCGAGGGAAGCTGCTAATTTGTGGGTCTCCGGTAGCAAGAAACATGCGTTCCGGGTAGTCCGGATGAAAAACCAAATCGCCAGTGGACATGGCGGGCAAGTCTTCTGTAATGCAGACCCATTCATCGTCTCCAGGGGTCATCCACAGTCCACCGGAACTGCTACCTGCAAAAAACTGGAAGGGTTCGGAAGGGTGTTGTTGAATAAAATTAAAACGTCCACCAATGTTATTCGGTCCTTCGGTACGCCACGCTCCATCGATCAAACGTGCAGTTGAAAGAACCTCTTCATCATGCAGCCAGCGCTCAATGTTCTTCCATTTTCGACTCGCTTCATCGGCGTTCCAGACGTCTTCAGGATACGACCACTTCCAAGCTTCCGCCAATGCGGGACGCATTTTTTTGTGCACGGATGCAACCGGTTTTTCGGGTACTTCTGGGTGCAGTGTGGCATATCGGCTTTGGGCGGCTAGTAGGATCAAAAAACAGACGAGGACGCCAGCCAATGTGCGCAGTAGTTTCATGCGAGAAAGATAAGGTTTATCGAATCAAGGCAATCGAACCTTCCATGCTCCGGACCTCGTAATTGTCTCCCCGCAGCACAGCGCGGTAGAAGTAAATCCCATTGGACGCGAAATGCGTTCCACCTTTCACATCACCCATCCAGAAATCATGTTTGTCCTGTGTTTCGAAGACCAGGTTTCCCCATCGGTCGAAAATGTGCAATTCAAACGACTTGACAGCATCGTTGCAAACGATTTTCCAAGCATCATTTCGGCCGTCTTGATCGGGACTAAAGGCATTCGGTGCATAGGCCGTAATCCCTTCATCAAGCGAAATGCTCCGGCATTCAATCGCCGTGCAACTGAGCTCATCGGTTACCTCCAAACAGACTTCAAATTGGTCACTGCCAATCGTGTTGAGCTGGATTTCGACTTCGATTCCATTGGTTTGGATCGCTCCTCCAATGTCCCAATCATAGTTGTGGTTTGTATTGGCGCCACTGGCGGTGAGTGTCATGAATTCGTCGAATAAACTCGGGTTGGCTGGATTGGTCTGAAAATTTGCCTCGGGAGGTGAATTCAAACAAAGTAAATCGGCGGCTTGAGCTGTGTTGGTGCAGCCCGTGTTCCCATACACCGTGTGACTCAATTCAAAACAGCCTCCTTCGGGGATTTCAAAGGTGGAGGAATTGCAGTCAAAACTAACGGTCGAACCGTTTTGTGAATAGGACCATTGGCAATCCGTGGCATCGGGATTTACGGGTGCTGAACAAATAACCGTCGCAGGGGCACAGGAACTTTCCGTTGCGAATTCAAAATTGGCATCGGGCAGCGGAATGATGAGGATGCTTTGCGTAGTACTCGAACCGCAAGCCCCTGGAATGGTGTATAGAATGTCGAGCGATCCGCTGCCTGCTGCACTGGCGTCAAAATCTCCGTCGTTGCTGAGGCAATTGGAACAGGAAGCGAGCCATTCGCCCCCCGAAACGTCTGGAGTGAGCTCAACGACTGGGGCATTGGTGCACAAGGAAGATGGTAAGGCAAAGGCACTGCTCAGATTCGGTGTCACGGTAAATGAACCATTGGATGAAATAGGGCATAGGCCATCGATGGAATAAGTGACCTGCCAATTGCCTACTCCTGCAAGTTCGGTGTCGAACAGACCGCTTGCGTCGGCACATGTGCCGCATTCCGCGTTCCAGGTTCCGCCGGCTTCATCCGCAATCATGAGTACCTCGCCTTCTCCTTCGCATGCCGTGAAGTCACTAAAATTCGAGCTGGGCGTCAAGATGACTTCAATGATTGCGGAAACAGATGTGGCGCAAGGACCTGAAGAATTGTAAGTGACCTCGATGTTGCCTGCTGCAGCTCCTTGAGCATCGAAGTTACCGGAGTTAGAAAGGCAGTCCGTACAATCCACACTTGTCCAGTTACCAGAATAGGTGTCATCGGTTGTGAGGTCGATTGGCGCGTCGGCCGAGCAAACAAATGCGGGAGCGGAGATCACCAATCCTACAGGTTCGACGACATCCAGTTCAATGGCATCGCTGACCATTGGACATCCATTGTTCGAGCCCCCTAAGGTGTAAGTTCCTGCATCTGAGGCAGCGACGGGAGAGAGTGTCAATTCTTCGGCATCGATCTCGGAGCCGTCCGGCAATGTCCATGTCCAAAGCGCTCCGGGAAACGCCTGATCTGGACTGAGTGTCCAATCGCCTCCAGCACAAGCAGATTCGGTGGGGGAGTCAAAACCGACAATGACGGTTTCATTGACCACCACATTGAACATTGCTGCCTCGGAAGCACAATCATTCGAAGTCACCACCAGTGAGAACAATCCCGCATCACTCAAATTTGCGCCGCTCCAGGTGACAACGCTATCGGTCGCGAGTACATTTCCATCTACATCCAGCCAATTCCATTCATCTGCTTCGGTCAAGGCGACCCAGCTCCAAGCGTCACCCTCGCATAAATCGGGTATGGCCATGACGGAAGGTGTGCCGGGTTGCTCGTTGATGACCAGCGCTAAGGTGTCGGGTAGTATTTCACATCCGTTGACGATACCAGACACGATGTACAAACCGGTGTCGGCCATGGTGATTGGCCCAAATGAGATGGCGTCTCCTGAATCAGTGAATCCATTGGGGCCTTGCCAATCATAAGTCGCTCCAAGAATAGGGTTGCAATACAGTTCCGCCAATTCGCCCTCGCAGAGGTTGTCGTCGGTGACGAAGGTTTCGTGCTCAAATTGCGTAAATGCACTGAAAAATCCGTACCGCGTGCCGCTTGCGGCGCCACCGTTGATAATCCCAAGGTGAAATTTAGAAGATGAATTTTCAATCCGTGAAGCCCCTCCCGTTGGAATGAATCCTGTGGCGGTGATGTTGGCATATTTCCAAGCACCTCCTGTTCCGGGAACATCTGAAAACACCCCAGTGCCCACGTTTGCAGCAGAGCCGTTCAGGAGGAAATCGCCTTCACCGCCCGAAGGGACAATAATTTTTATCCCAAAAAATTCTGAAGTAGAGCGCACAAACGCCACTTCATTCGATCCGGTGCATGAGATAGGGGGAAGGATGGCTTGCCCCACTTCGCAGCCAAAACCCGTTAGATGCAATGCAATAACAGGTGCGCTAGTCTCGTAATAGCCCGCGGTGCCTGTTAGGTTGTGGCTGAAGGTCTCGCCTGTGTTCAAGGTGAGTCCGGTCACCAAATTTCCATTGACGGTCACGCTCGTACCGTCCTCAGTGGCCACGAGGTATACCTTGTCTGGACCGCTGAGGTTGCCTTTGACAGCGATGTGCTCCTCTCCTGCGAGAGAAGCAGGGATGATTTGGTCGCCCATCATGTCCCAGCATGCTCCATTGAGCACAGAATCGTCGCTTACGGTCACCGCGATGGGGTGGTTGCTTGTGATCAGTGTGCCCGAAGGGTGTCCAGGACCGTTGGTTGCGCTTGCCCGCATCCCATAAGTTTCGCCCGCATTCAGGGTGAAGCTAAAGGCAACGCCAGCGGGATGTCCGTTGAGATTCTCCGTGGGTACCACCGTTACCTCGGTTCCATCTGAGGTCGCGATTACGTCGATGCCGGCGGTGGATTGCGTGAAGTTATTTGTCAGGTTGGTCTGAAAGGGTACGTAAAATTGGGTGCCCAGCGAGGCACCTCCTTTGAGTGTGAAGATATCCGTGTTCTCCGGGTGATTCACTTCGTAGTAGGCGGTGATCGGAGCACTGGAAACAATGCGCAATCCTTTAGTCAGAACTTGGTTGCTGGGTTTGTTTTCGATGATCCCAAGCCAGGCGGTCAAGTCCAATGTGGCTGTGCCAGTGGCGGGGATCGAAAGGCTTTGAGCGGGAAAACCAGGATTCGCCGGTTGATCGACGGTCACATCAGCGGCTTCGTCCAAAGTCGAAAACCGCAATAAAATTGGGGCATCGCCGTGGTTGGCCCAAATCTCTGGAGCAACGAACCAAAATTCAGTATCCAGTTGTGCCTCGGCTTCTAGCGGGGAAGACAAAATGCACAATGCGACAATCGGCAAAAACAAAGCGGTGCGCATGCATCGGGCAATGTGCTCCAATTGATTCCGATTGGAACTAGATGCGGTCTTTGACCTGATGAATGAAGCGATGGGATTCAACAATGTGTGGAATACTGATGCTTCCAAGAAACGCGAAAAACCATCCGACAGTTGCTTGGAAAGAATGGGTTTCATTGAACCCGAACAAATATATGCCTCCAATGATGATTGCCCAAGCCCCGAGGTGGAATGGCGCAGCTTTCATCCAAAGCTGTTGATTGCTCATTTTTAGGCCATTTTTGAGGTGTGACCAACCGGCTATGCTGTGTTGCCCAACGAAGAAAATCATGAATGCCATCAGCACAGGTAAAAATGGAGTGGTGGCCAACATCAATAGACTCCAAATCCATGGGGTTTTTCGCAGATGAATGGCAAAGGCCAGTGCCAAGATCCATCCTGCAATTGTGGTAATCTCGATCCAATAGGAAGCGCCGCGTGCTCCGCTCAAGACAACTTCGGAGACGCCAATCGGAAGCAAGATGGATTGCACTTCATCCAAGTGCCAGCCGAGGATCATGCTCAGCACAAAAACCCCCCAAATCATTTCGCCTCTTTTCACGTCCCAAAGTTCAAAGTCGGCTTGTCCAAAATGCCACGCACTCAGGAGTAGGAAACCAATCAGCGTGATGCCCGGCACGAACAACCAGCCCATCAATACCAATCCAATCGCTGCAAGGTATTTAGCAATGTAAACCCATGAGGTGGTGGTGTTATTCCGAAAGCTGTGAGTCACAACGTCCAGCGCGCCGTGAGGAATGCCGACCAGAACGAGCCCGACGATTGCGATTCCACCGCTGACCCACCAAGCCAAACTTGGCGCAAAATAAAATGCACCGGATGTGGCTAAGGCGAAAAGAAAAAGTGTGGCCGCATAGCGGTTGGCGGTGGATTCCGTCATCGCACCAACGTCAAATTGCCCGTGAGCTCGATGGCACCTTCTTCGGTGTAGGTCACCGATCCGGTTTCCGTAACAATGGTAAGGTCACCTTCTGCCCGGTTGATCCGAAGGACGAAGTAATAAGTGCCATCTACGGCTTCATCTGGGGTTGGTTGCCAGCCGGCTGAATTGCCAAAATCAGAGGATTGAAACACAACTTGGCCCCAGCGATTGTAAATGGTGCAAGAGCTGTTCGGGAAGTACGACAAATCGGGCAGCTCGAACCGCTCATTCAAGCCATCCTGGTTCGGGGAGAAGACGTTCGGAATAACCAAATCGCAAAGCACTGTTTCTACCTCAAAAGTCCCGTTAGCTTCCAAGTTGCAGGGTGCTCCGGTTGTCATGTAAACGGCATAGGTGCCATCGGTTGTGGCGGTGATTGCCGGTCCTTCTCCATAGGAAGTAGCGTTGCCTTCTTGGTCAAAGAAATCCCAGGAAACATTGTAAGCCCCATCGTATTGGGGCAAGTTGAGCAATGGATCCATATCGGGACACCGCTCCACGAGCAAGGCCTCAAACGAATCAATGATGTCTTCCGGCAATGGAATCACAGTTAATTCACCTGTGACCACGGCAGAAGGACAATTTTCGAAGGACGTATATGCTTCATAACTGCCATTTGCCTGCAATGGCGCTTCTTCCATGATCAACGAGTTTCCTGAAAAGCTCCCCCAATAGGGGTGGAACCATTCCAGCGTCCCTTCGCCGTCGGGTGCTCCCCAGATTTCCCACGGCGTCCCTTCGCAGATCTCGTCAAAGCCATTGATTGTGGGCGGAAGTGGCGTTGGGATCACTTCCAACCAGAAGGAGTCAGGGACCATTGGACATCCGTCGATACTTCCGTTGATGGTGTACCAACCCGATTCATTGGGATGGGCATTCATCACGCTGAGTTCAGCTGCATTGGAGGTGAATCCGTTGGCTGCACTCCAATTCCATTCAACGAATTCGGGCCCCACTGCCAGGGCTTCAGTGGCTTCTCCTTCACAGATTTGAATAAATTCGACCGGTTGGTCGTTTCCATCCAAAATTTCGAGCAATCCAGGCGGAACAATGTTAAACGGAAAGTCGAGTGGTTCTGACAAACAGCCGTTGAGTGAGGCCACGACGGAGTAGTTTTGTTCATCGGCCCAATCGGTTTCCAAAATGATCCACGGATTGCCTTCTCCTAAGAAGGTGCCATTCCCATTATACCAGGTGAACGTGGCGTCCGTTGCATTTGAAGAGGCCGTGAAGTTGGCCTCGTTTTCAAGGCACGCATCCGGCGCTATAACCTCCATCACAACAGGGTTTTCCAATACTTCAATCCAGATGGAATCAGGGATGAGAGGACAATTATTTTCTTCCCCGCTTAACGTGTACCAACCTGAATCTTCCGGCAGGAGATTGGTCAGTTGCACACCGGACAGATTGCCGAGCGATGTATTTCCCGGTCCAGTCCATGCATAACTGGCACCAACTTTGAACGTGGTTTCCAGCGTTAAGGAACTACCGGCACAAATGGATGATGGAATCGAATTGATTTGCGCTGCTGCCTCGGCGATGATTTCCACATTGAAAAAATCAGGTTCCGAATGGCATCCATGATCGGTGAGGGTGAGGCTGTAAAGACCAGAGTCAGCCGCCTGGGTGGTTTCGATCTGCAAGTTAAAATTGCCGTTCAGGTCTCCATTGGGTCCGCTCCAATCGTAGAATACGGGTCCTGCGCTGTCCGTTGATAGCCAGAGTGGCTCTCCTTCGCAAAGCACTGGAATGCCCGAGATTTCAGGGGCATCGGGAACGGCATAGACCAGCAGGTACATCGAATCACTTTCAATCGGACAGGCACCGACATAGCCTGAAACAAAGTATTCTCCCGCATCGTCAAATGACGCGTTGCCGAGGTCGATGCTATTGCCTTGACCTACAAACCCATTCGGCCCTGTCCAATCATAGGTGGCATCATTCAGAATATTGGAATTCAATGTGACAGGATCTCCGTCACAAATGGTGTTGTCCTCCAATTGAATCGCATAAGCCTGTTGGCCATAATTGCTGAAATAACCGTACCGTGTGCCTGAATTAGCTCCTCCATTGATGATTCCGAGGTGAAATTCCGAGCTTGAATTTGACAGGCGTGAGGCTTGAAGTTGAGGCACAAAAGAAGTGGCTGTGATGTTGGCGTATTTCCATTCCCCACCTGTTCCCGGCACATTGTAAAAATCCGATGCCTCAACGAGGTTGGCATTGCCGTTGAACTCAAAGTCATCTTCCCCTCCGGCAGGCACTAATATTTTCAATCCCATGAATTCGTTGGTGGACCTTATGAATGCCACTTCTTGTGATCCCGTGCAAATAATGGAAGGGAGCAAGGCTCCACCAATTTCGCATCCAAAACCCGTCATGTGCAATGCGTAGACCGGCGCGCTGGCCTCGTAGTAAGCGGCATTGGCACTTAGC
>Ga0206125_10003611_pt1 | contig 14523 bp, 10 predicted proteins | sample Helgoland_Spring_4_FD_148598 | JGI IMG/M metagenome (GOLD analysis project Ga0206125, IMG submission 148598) | Pelagic subsurface seawater microbial communities from Kabeltonne, Helgoland, North Sea - Helgoland_Spring_Bloom_20160331_1 | ecosystem: Environmental > Aquatic > Marine > Epipelagic ... | reverse complement strand
GAATTCTCAACCGAGACGCGTGAAGAGTTATTTTACGACAAATCCAAACTGCTAGAAAATGGCGACCGTTGGGAAGCTGAGATTGCCCGCAATCTCGAACTCGACGCGCCATATCGCTAAGCGGCCAAGGGAAGGAATTACGATGGGTATCGCGGAACTCGCGTTTTACGCATTTTCAATGTCCACTTTGATCGGGGGCATTTTCACAGTCGTGGCGCGCAACCCGGTGCATTCGGTTTTGTGGCTGATTTTGGCTTTTCTCTCGGCGGCGGGCCTTTTTGTCCTGTTGGGGGCGGAGTTTGTGGCCATGCTGCTGATCATCGTCTATGTCGGCGCCGTGGCGGTCTTATTCCTCTTTGTTGTGATGATGCTTGATGTGGATTTTGCTGAACTGAAAGCAGAGATGGCAAAATATCTGCCTCTTGGGTTGGTGATTGGCGTGATTGTCCTCATGCAGTTGATGTTCGCCTTCGGGGTTTGGGACTATTCGGCCGGATACGAGGGACGCTTGGCCGCTGAATTCGGCGCCGGCACCAACACCGGCGAGCTGGGTGCCATTCTTTATGATGACTATATTTTAATTTTCCAACTGGCCGGCTTGGTGCTCTTGGTGGCCATGATTGGGGCGATTGTGCTCACTCTGCGCCACCGGGTGGACGTCAAGCGTCAGGACGTGATTGCGCAGATGATGCGTGATCCAGCCAAAGCTATGGAATTGAAAGATGTAAAACCGGGGCAGGGACTATGATCGGACTTGAACATTATCTGGCCGTTGCGGCGGCCCTGTTTGTGATTGGCATCTTTGGACTGTTTCTGAATCGCAAAAATATCATTATTTTGTTGATGAGTATCGAATTGATGCTGCTGAGCGTGAATATCAACTTCGTCGCCTTTTCGGCCTTTCTTGGCGACTATGTTGGGCAGATTTTCACGCTCTTTGTATTGACCGTGGCAGCGGCCGAAGCTGCAATCGGCTTGGCGATTTTGGTGTGTTTCTTCCGTAACAAAGGCTCGATTGACGTTGAAGACGTCAACGTAATGAAAGGGTAAGGCGTTATGGAAACTATACTCCTTTTTGCCCCATTGGTGGGGGCTCTGATTGCAGGCTTCGGTCACGGGGTTATTGGCGATAAGGCGGCGCAGGTCTTGACCACCGCGCTGTTGTTTCTCTCGGCGCTTTTGTCTTGGGTGCTGTTTCTCAGCTTTGATGGGCAGACCGAAAGTATCCATATTCTGCGCTGGATTGAGAGCGGCACCTTGTCGACCGATTGGGCCATTCGCATGGACCGGCTGACGACGATTATGTTGATTGTGATCACCACCGTCTCGGCCTTGGTGCATCTTTATTCCATGGGCTATATGGCCCATGATGATCATTTCCGGGACGGTGAAAGCTATCGTCCAAGGTTCTTTGCCTATCTATCGTTTTTCACATTTGCCATGTTGATGCTGGTGACCTCTGACAACCTGTTGCAGCTGTTCTTTGGCTGGGAAGGGGTGGGCGTGGCCTCTTATTTGCTGATTGGGTTCTACATCCGCAAACAAAGCGCAGGGGCGGCGGCAATCAAAGCCTTTGTGGTTAACCGGGTTGGCGATTTCGGATTTTTGCTGGGTATCTTTGGCCTGTATCTCGTAGCCGATAGCATCAAGTTTGAGGATATCTTTTTGATCGGTCCACAACTGGCCACGATGGAGTTGCACTTTCTTTGGCGCGATTGGAATGCGGCGAATTTGATTGCCTTCTTGCTGTTCGTCGGCGCGATGGGCAAATCGGCGCAGTTGATCTTGCACACTTGGTTGCCGGACGCGATGGAAGGCCCGACCCCTGTGTCCGCCTTGATCCATGCAGCCACTATGGTCACTGCGGGTGTCTTTTTGGTGTGCCGCATGTCTCCGATTATGGAATTTGCACCTGATACGATGAATTTCATCGTCTTCCTGGGCGCTTCGACGGCCTTCTTTGCGGCGACCGTTGGACTTGTGCAAAATGACATTAAACGGGTGATTGCTTATTCAACCTGCTCGCAGCTGGGATATATGTTCGTGGCGGCCGGGCTTGGGGTCTATTCCGTGGCAATGTTCCATCTTTTGACCCACGCCTTCTTTAAGGCGATGCTATTTTTGGGTGCAGGCTCGGTTATTCACGGGATGCATCACGAGCAAGATATGCGCAATTACGGCGGTTTGCGCAAAAAACTGCCCTATACTTTCTGGGCTATGATGATCGGCACGCTGGCGATTACGGGTGTTGGTATCCCCCTCACGCACTACGGCTTTGCCGGCTTCCTGTCGAAGGATGCGGTGATTGAGAGTGCCTATGCGGGGACAATGGGAGGTTATGCCTTCTGGATGTTGGTTATCGCGGCGATGTTCACCAGTTTTTACAGCTGGCGCTTGATGTTCTTGACCTTCTTCGGCGCGGCGCGGGGCGACAAACACACCCATGAGCACGCCCATGAAAGCCCAAAGGTCATGCTGGTGCCGCTTGCGGTGCTGGCGGTTGGAGCGATTTTCTCAGGCATGGTCTTTTACAAGCCGTTTTTTGGGGACCACCATAAAGTGGAAGTTTTCTTTGGCATTGTTGAGGCAAATGCTGGCCATGATGAGGGTCATGCTCAGGGTGGATTTAACCTGATTGCGCCCGCCCATGCCGCCACAGCCAGCGCAGAGACCGATGATGCGGCCGGTCACGGCGCAGGGGATGATGGCGCTGAGGACAAGCTGGGTCGGGGGGCGATCTATATGGCGCCCAGTAACACTGTGCTGGACGATGCGCATCACGTCCATTGGTTGGTCAAATTGTCCCCATTTATCGCTATGGTCCTGGGCTTTGCAGGGGCTTGGGCATTTTACATGACCAAGCTGGACCTGCCGCGTCGGGTGGCTGAGAGCAATCCGGTGCTCTATCGCTTCCTACTGAATAAATGGTATTTTGATGAAATCTACGATGTGATCTTCCTGCGCCCGGCGCAATGGCTGGGGCGGACCCTTTGGAAGGTTGGAGATGGCAAAATCATTGATGGTGGCATCAACGGTCTGGCCATGGGGATCATCCCCTTCTTCACCAAATGGGCCGGCCGCATGCAGTCGGGTTATATCTTCACCTATGCTTTTGGCATGGTGATCGGAATCGCAGCCTTGGTCACCTGGGTGACCATCGCGGGAGGTAAATAATGAGCAACCTTCTTAGCCTAATTACATTCATTCCTTTGGTCGCAGCGGTCATTTTGGCGCTTTTGGCCCGTGGGGATGGTGAGGCCTCGCAAAGAAATGTGAAATATCTGGCGCTGGCCGCGACAGGGTTCACCTTTCTGGCCTCCCTCATGCTGCTGTCGGGTTTTGAGCCAAATGATACAGGCTTTCAATTTGTTGAAGAGCGCAGCTGGCTTTTGGGCATGCAGTATAAGATGGGGGTTGATGGGATAAGCCTGTTGTTCGTTTTGCTGACGACATTCACAATGCCCCTGGTCGTTGCAGCCTCATGGAATGTCACGCATCGTCTCAAAGAGTATATGATCGCCTTTTTGGTGCTTGAAAGCTTGATGATCGGGGTGTTCTGCGCCTTAGATCTGGTGCTGTTTTACATGTTCTTTGAAGCCTGTTTGATCCCAATGTTTTTGATCATTGGGATTTGGGGTGGCAAAGAGCGGATCTATGCGTCGTTCAAGTTCTTTCTCTACACGTTTTTGGGCTCGGTTTTAATGCTGGTGGCCATGGTGGCCATGTTTGCTGATGCCGGGACCACGGATATGGTGGTGCTTTTGAGCCATAATTTTGGATCAGACACGCTGACTGTGGCAGGGTTTCACATTATTGGCGGGGCGCAGACGCTGATGTGGTTGGCCTTCTTTGCCTCATTCGCGGTGAAAATGCCGATGTGGCCGGTGCACACTTGGTTGCCAGATGCCCATGTGCAAGCGCCGACGGCCGGCTCTGTGGTGCTCGCGGCAATTTTGCTGAAAATGGGCGGCTATGGGTTTCTGCGGTTCTCTTTGCCGATGTTCCCTGTGGCCTCTGACCTGCTGGCGCCTTTGGTGTTTTGGATGTCGGCGATTGCGATTGTCTACACGTCATTGGTCGCCCTGGCGCAGCAGGATATGAAAAAGCTGATCGCCTATTCCTCGGTGGCGCATATGGGATATGTCACCATGGGAATATTTGCGGCCAATCAGCAAGGGATTGATGGCGCGATATTCCAGATGCTGAGTCATGGGTTTATCTCTGGCGCTTTGTTTCTCTGTGTTGGGGTGATTTATGACCGGATGCACACCCGCGACATTGACGCCTATGGCGGCCTCGTAAATCGGATGCCGAGCTATGCATTGATCTTCATGTTCTTCACCATGGCCAATGTTGGCTTGCCGGGCACATCGGGATTTGTCGGTGAATTCCTCACCTTGATGGGGATCTTTCAAGTCAATACTTGGGTGGCGCTCTTCGCGGCCTCTGGTGTGATCCTATCGGCCGCCTATGCTTTGTGGCTGTATCGCCGCGTGGTTTTGGGGGATTTGATCAAGGAAAGCTTGAAATCCATTACCGATATGGCACCGCGTGAGAAGATGATCTTTGCCCCTCTCGTGGCGATGACGCTGATCCTGGGCGTTTATCCCGCGCTCATCCTTGACATCATTGGGCCGTCGGTTGCGGCTTTGGTTGAAACCTATCACAGCAATGTGGCCGCTCACGGCATTGTGAGTTCGGCCGCATCCACTGCGTCCCATTAAAGGGGAATTTTGGAACATGATCGCTTCAGATTTCACGACTGTTCTACCTGAGGTTCTTCTGTCGCTCTATGCGATGCTGGCTTTGGTTGTTTTCGTTTATACGGGCAAGGATCGCCATGCCGTGCTCTCGATTTGGTTGACCAGCGGTGCGTTTTTGTTTCTGGCGCTGATCTTGGCGATGGGCACGCCAACCGGCACGGCCTCCTTTGGCGGGATGTTCATGGATGACAGTTTTGCACGATTTTGCAAGATTGTGATCTTACTGTCCGCGGCTTTGGTTCTGGTGATGGGCCAAGATTACGCGGCCAAGCATGATATGCTGAAGTTCGAATATCCCCTTTTGGTGGCGCTTTCGGTTGTGGGCATGATGGTGATGGTCTCCGCTGGCAGCCTTTTGACCCTCTATATGGGGTTAGAGCTGCAGTCTTTGGCCCTCTATGTGATCGCGGCCTTCCGACGAGACAGTGCCAAATCCACCGAAGCTGGGTTGAAGTATTTTGTGCTGGGGGCTTTGTCCTCTGGTCTCCTGCTCTATGGTACCTCTTTGGTCTATGGGTTTGCCGGAACGGTTGAATTTTCTGGGATTATGGCCGCAACAAGCGGTGGGGATCTGTCCATCGGCTTGCTCCTGGGCCTGGTCTTTGTGATCGCTGGCATGGGCTTTAAGGTTTCCGCCGCACCATTTCACATGTGGGCGCCAGATGTCTATGAAGGGGCGCCAACCCCTGTCACCGCCTTTTTTGCCACGGCGCCAAAGATGGCGGCCATGGGGCTATTTGCCCGTGTCGTGCATGATGCATTCGGCGGCGTAACTGCAGATTGGCAACAGGTTGTGGCGGTTCTGTCGCTGTTTTCTATGTTCCTTGGTGCTGTGGCGGCGATTGGGCAAAAAGACATCAAACGTCTGATGGCCTATTCCTCAATCGCGCATATGGGGTTTGCTTTGATGGGGTTGGCCGCGGGCACCGTGTTCGGCGTACAAGCCATGCTAATCTATATGGCGATTTATATCTCCATGAACATCGGCATGTTCGCCCTCATCCTCTCTATGGAGCGTGACGGCCGGCCTGTGAGTGATATTGCCTCCCTCAGCATGCTGTCAAAATACCAACCTTTAAGAGCGCTCTGTGTCGTATTCATCATGTTCTCTATGGCTGGGGTTCCCCCGATGGTTGGGTTCTTTGGCAAATTCTATGTGCTGCGCGCCGCCTATGAGGCCAATATGGCCTGGCTCGCGATAGCCGGGGTCGTGGCCTCTGTGATTGGCGCCTATTACTACATCCGCATCGTGTATTTCATGTATTTTGGCGCGGAAAGTGAGCCACTTGATACGCAAACGCCGCGTAGGCTGACTGTGATTTTGGTGGCCTCCACCGCTGTGATCACTGTCGGTGCGGCCTTTAGCCTGTTTGGCATTGAGCCATTGGCGCAATTGGCGGCGGAGTCTCTTGCAAATTAAGTTGCCCTCTGGCGTCAGCGCCAGTTTTCATGCGCGGGCTGGATCCACAATGGATTTGGCCCGCAGTTATGATGGGGCGCAGGGTTTTCCGCATTGGATTTTGGCTGGCACACAGAGCAAAGCCCGGGGACGGCAGGGACGCAGTTGGTTATGTCCCGCTGGGGCCTTTGCGGCCAGTTTGGTCATGCAGCCCCGTTGCACCCCCGCAGAGGCCGCGCAACGCTCCTTCGTGGCTGCCTGCGCCTTGCGGCGTGCCTTGTCCAGCCTGGTGGGCGCGGGGGCCTTGGCTCAGAAATGGCCAAATGATGTTTTGCTCAATGGTGGGAAAGTGGCTGGGATCTTGCTTGAATCCTCTGGGTCTGGCCAGCTGGTGGACCGTTTGACCATTGGGATCGGTGTGAACCTCGGGCCTGCACCTCAAGATGTTGCACAAGCCAGTTTCCCGCCAATCGGCGTGGCGGATGTGACCGGCGAAAGCCTTGCGCCCGAAGCCTTTCTTGCAATCCTTGCGGCAGAATTTGCAGCGGTCGAGGCGATTTTGCAGCAGCAAGGCTTTGCTGAGATTCGCGCCGAATGGACCGCGCACGCGGCCCGTTTGGGTGAAGAAATCACCGCACGCACAGGGCGAGAGGAGATCATCGGCCGCTTTGAGGGGCTGGATGTGCAGGGCAATTTGCTGCTGTTGACGGCAGGCGGCAAGAGGGTCATACCAGCCGCTGATATCTATTTTTAGGGCCTATCCAGATGCTACTCGCGATTGACTGCGGAAATACCAATACAGTGTTCTCTATTTGGGATGGCACGCAGTTTATCGCCAACTGGCGGATTGCCACCTCTCATAAACGCACAGCGGACCAGTATTTTGTCTGGCTCAATACCTTGATGACCCTAGATGGCATAGCCAGCGACATCGATGAGATGGTGATTTCGTCGACAGTGCCGCGGGTGGTGTTTAACCTCAGGGTTCTGGCGGATAAATATTTTGGCACGCGGCCGCTGGTGGTGGGGCGCACGGATTGCCAGCTTCCGATTGATGTGCGTGTCGATGCCGGCACGGCGGTCGGGCCGGATCGGTTGGTCAATTCCGTCGCGGGACATGATCTGTTTGGTGGGGATCTCATCATCGTAGATTTTGGCACAGCCACCACCTTTGATGTGGTCGACAGCGATGGCGCCTATATCGGCGGCTCTATTGCGCCGGGGGTGAACCTCAGCCTTGAAGCATTGCACCAAGCGGCGGCCGCTTTGCCACATGTGGATATTTCAAGGCCTTCATCGGTGATTGGCACCAATACAGTGGCCTGCATGCAATCGGGCGTGTTCTGGGGCTATGTTGGTCTTGTGCGGGAAATCTGTGACCAGATCAAAGCTGAACATGGCAAGCCGATGAAAGTCATCTCTACCGGTGGCCTTGCGCCACTGTTCCAACAATCAGTTCATTTGTTCGACGCGTTCGAAGATGAGCTTACAATGCACGGTCTCACCGTGATCCATCAATTCAATAAGGAAATTTGATGAGCCAAAAACGTTTAATGTATCTCCCTCTCGGCGGCGCCGGAGAGGTGGGAATGAATTGTTATGTCTACGGGTACGGACCGCGCGATAAAGAGCGCCTGATTGTCGTTGATCTCGGTGTGACGTTTCCAGATATGGACAACTCACCCGGGGTTGATTTGATCATTCCGGATATTGCCTGGCTTGAGGCGCGCAAAGACCGCATTGATGGCGTGTTTATCACCCATGCACATGAAGACCATGTGGGCGCTGTTGGCCATACCTATGCGCGTCTGGGTGCGCCCATCTACACCCGCGCATTCACCGCCAATATTGCCAGGCGCAAGCTGGAAGAGCATGGGGTTGCCGCCAATGCGGTGACAGTCATGAGCGCTTGGCCAGATCAAGTGGCATTGGGGCCGTTTAAGGTGGGGTTCCTGCCGATTAGCCATTCTATTCCTGAAAGTTCGGGTCTGGTGATCGACACGCCAGAGGGGCGCGTTGTGCATACGGGCGATTTCAAATTGGACGAGACACCTTTGGTTGGTGAAGGTTGGGATCCTGTCCTTTGGGGCGAGATTGCCAAACCAGGCGTCAAGGCTTTGATCTGTGATAGTACCAATGTGTTCTCTTTGGCGCCGGGACGGTCTGAGGCAACTTTGGGCGACAATATCACACAATTGGTGGCATCGGCCGATCAATTGGTGGTGGCCACCACCTTTGCCAGCAATGTCGCAAGGGTCAAAACCTTGGCAGAGGCGGCCCGCCGTGCCGGGCGTTCGGTCTGTCTGATGGGGCGGGCGATGAACAAAATGGTCGAGGCGGCGCTTGAAACGGGCGTTTTATCAGATTTCCCCCCGGTGATTAGCCCAGAGGAAGCTTTGGATGTGCCGCGTGGCAATCTGATGTTCTTGGTCACGGGCAGCCAAGGCGAGCGGCGTGCAGCCTCAGCGCAATTGGCCAATGGCAAATATCGGGGGCACAAGCTGAAAGAAGGGGATTTATTCCTCTTTTCGTCAAAAACCATTCCGGGCAACGAGCGTGGTGTGATCAAGATCATCAACCAACTGTCTGAAATCGGCGTGGACGTCGTGGATGATTCCACTGGCGCTTATCACGTATCGGGCCATGCCAACCGCCCGGATCTTGAGGCAATGCATGCGTTGATGCAGCCGCAGATCTTGGTGCCAATGCATGGCGAACACCGCCATCTGCGCGCACATGCGAATTTGGCCAAGGCGAAGGGGATACAATCGGTTGTGGCGGTCAATGGTATGGTGATCAACCTGTCAGGCAATGCACCGAAAGTTGAGGAATTTGTTGAGACGGGTCGCACCTATATTGATGGATCTGTGCAAATCGGCGCTTTGGATGGCGTGGTGCGTGACCGTATTCGCATGTCGCTCAATGGTCATGTGATGGTGAGTGTGATTTTGGATGATGACGGTCCATTGGGTGAACCTTGGTGTGAAATCAAGGGCCTCCCAGAAATAGGCAGCAGCCGCGCTGGCCTGGCCGAAGTTCTGGAAGAAGACTTGAACCAATTCATGATGCGTGCGGGTCGCAAAACATTGGGTGATGATAAGAAACTCGAAGACGAGCTGCGCCGTATTGCACGGCAGTCAGCGCAGTCTGAGATCGGCAAAAAGCCAGAAGTCACGGTTGTGATCAGCCGTTTGTCGTAACCAGGCGAAGACCTCTGCATAACCCAGCCGCCAAGCCAAAACACTTAGCCCGGTGTCATCACCGGGCTGGGCCTGCCTGCCGCCCGGCAGGCGCTTCTCTTATTTCATGTTGAAATGGCGTTATGCAGAGGTCTTAAACGGGGTAAGACCTCCGCCCAGCGTGAGCGCCGGGCGGGCCTGCTTTGTCCGTAGCCGCGCTTTATGCGTGCTCGTCCTGAGAAGCGTTGCCGTCCTCTGGTGCCTCGGTCGTGCTGAGATCTTCGGCGTCACCTGCAATGCTGGGCAATTCATCGCCCTGGGGCGTGTCCTCGGGCGTATCATTGGCCGCTGATGGATCTCTGCCTTCGGCCTTCAAACGTTCTGTAAAACTCTGCGCAATAAAATTGGGCATGGAGGCGTCCAGAGTTGCCCCACCACGCGCGTTGTTGCGGGGCTCTGCATCGCGGCTGCGACCACGGCCACGGCCTCGTCCACGGCCATTGGGCCGGTTTGAGTTTTCTTCGCGCTCGGGGGCGGTCGGTTGCGTGTTATCCTCGGCTGTGGCGACGATTGCGGGTGCTAAATCTGTTGGCGCCGCTGCCGTATCGATGGCATCGGGCAATGCCTGCGCGTCGGCAGGCTGCTCGGCTGTTGATTTCTTTGATCTTCCTGCGCGGCTGCGTCTTGCGGGTTTCTTTTCTGCATTTTCTTCTGAGAGAGTTTCGGGCTCAGCGGTCTTGCCGGACATCGCGTGTTCCATCCGGGGAATTTCCATTTTCACCAGCCCCTCGATGGCGGCAAAGTTCTTTTCATCTCGGGGGCTACAGATCATCATGGCAGTGCCAGACTTGCCGGCCCGGCCTGTGCGACCGATCCGGTGCACATAGTCTTCCGCATGGCTGGGCACGTCATAGTTGAAGACATGGCTCACATTTGGGACATCCAGCCCACGCGCCGCCACATCAGAGGCCACAAGAAAACGCAGGGTGCCAGATCGAAAATTATCCAAAGTTTCTGTACGTTTGGATTGATCCAGATCGCCATGAATTGGCGCGGCATCAAGGCCGTATTTTTGCATGGACTTGGCCACCACATCGACATCCATTTTGCGATTGCAAAAGATGATGGCATTGGTGCAATTTTCCGCTTCGCTCTCAATCATACCGCGTAAGAGCGCGCGTTTTTCGGTGCCTTCGCGATCTTTGCGGCTGGCTTTGAACATCACGACCGATTGGGTGATTGTATCAGAGGTGGTTGCAGCGCGGGCGACTTCTATTTTGGCGGGCGCTGAAAGAAACGTGTTGGTGATCCGCTCAATTTCCGGCGCCATTGTCGCGCTGAAAAATAGAGTTTGACGGGTGAAGGGTGTGAGTTTGAAGATCCGCTCAATATCTGGAATGAAACCCATGTCAAGCATCCGATCTGCCTCATCCACCACCATGATCTGTACGCCGGTCAAAAGTAATTTGCCGCGTTCAACGTGATCGAGCAGCCGCCCAGGAGTTGCAATCAAGACATCTACACCGCGGTCAATCAGCTTGTCTTGCTCCTTGAAGCTTACACCACCAATCAGCAGGGCCTTGGTCAGTTTGCTGTATTTTGTGTAGGTGTCGAAGTTTTCGGCCACCTGTGCGGCCAATTCGCGGGTCGGGCAAAGCACCAAGCTGCGCGGCATGCGCGCGCGGGCACGGCCGCGCCCCAGCAAGGTGATCATGGGCAGGGTGAAACTGGCAGTCTTGCCGGTTCCGGTCTGCGCGATGCCTAAGACATCTTTGCCTTCGAGCGCTGGAGGGATGGCCCCGGCTTGAATAGGGGTGGGGGTGTCATAGCCAGCTTCGGCAATGGCTTTAAGGACTTTGGCGTCCAAGTTTAGGTCAGTGAATTTTATCATGTACGTCCATCAAGATATGTCGTGGCAAGAGATTTGCACAACGGGGGTTGGACGCAGGTCATTCGCGTCCATCGCAGGGTTGGCCCCATGCCAACTCCGTCCGTATAGGCGGTAATCTGCCATAGGTCAAACCCGCATACTGGCATGGCCGCCGCCTAGATTTGGCCCTTAAACCATCATTTCTTTCGTCGCGGTTAAGGCCACATCTGGGTAATCGCGCGCCACGCGGTCAATGTCCCATTGCAGCCGGGTCAAAAACACAATGTCGTCGTCATTGTCGCGCGCCATATGCTGTTTATTGGCCTGTGCGAAGGCATCGACCTTGGCCTGTGGCCCCGAGACCCAGCGCGCTGAGGTGAATTGACTGGGCTCCATACGCACCGGAAGCCCGTATTCGAGCTCAATGCGGCTGGCCAACACTTCAAATTGTAGGGCGCCAACCACCCCGACAATGAAGCCTGATCCAATCATCGGTTTGAACACTTTGGCCGCACCTTCTTCGGCAAATTGCATGAGGGCTTTTTCCAAGTGTTTGGCTTTTAGGGGATCACCAGCGCGGACAGATTGCAGCAATTCTGGTGCAAAACTTGGAATGCCTGTCACCCGCAGTGTTTCGCCTTCGGTCAGCGTGTCGCCAATGCGCAACTGCCCATGGTTTGGAATGCCAATGATATCGCCGGCCCAAGCCTCCTCTGCCAACTCGCGGTCGGCGGCAAGAAAGAGGACCGGATTGGAAATCGCCATTTGCTTCTTGCTGCGCACATGCGTCAATTTCATTCCCCGTTTGAAATGCCCGGAGGCCAAGCGCACAAAGGCCACGCGATCGCGGTGTTTGGGGTCCATATTGGCCTGCACTTTGAACACAAATCCCGCCACTTTGAGCTCTTCCGGGGCGAGAAAACGCGGTTCTGCCCTTTGCGGCTGTGGCTCCGGGCCAAAATCAGCGATGCCCTGCATCAATTCCTGCACACCAAAGGAATTGATGGCCGAACCGAACCAAATCGGAGTCATGGTGCCATCGAGCAGCGCCTGATGGTCCATTTTCGGCAATAGTTCTTTGGCCATTTCAATTTCTTCGAGAAACACCTCCAGAAGTTCCGCAGGCACATGTTCCGCCAAGGCAGGGTCATCCAATCCATTGATTTTGATCGATCCAGAGACCTTGTTGCGATCTGCCCTGTCCATAAGTTCCAATTGATCGCGCAAGAGATCATAGGTGCCAATGAAGTCCCGGCCGCGTCCAATCGGCCAAGAGGCGGGCGTGACATCAATCGCAAGGTTTTGTTGTATCTCATCAATGATATCAAATGTATCACGGCTTTCGCGGTCCATTTTGTTACAAAATGTCAAAATCGGCAAATCGCGCATGCGGCAAACTTCGAAGAGCTTCTGAGTTTGGCTCTCAACACCCTTAGCGCCGTCGATAACCATAACCGCCGCGTCAACGGCTGTGAGGGTGCGGTAGGTGTCTTCAGAGAAATCTGAGTGACCTGGCGTATCGACCAAATTGAACCGAAAGGTCTTGAAGTCAAATGACATGGCGGAGGCCGAGACAGAGATGCCCCGATCTTGTTCCATTTTCATGAAATCTGAGCGTGTTCGTCGGGCCTCGCCCTTGGCGCGCACTTGCCCGGCCATTTGGATAGCGCCGCCATATAGAAGAAATTTCTCAGTCAAAGTGGTCTTACCTGCATCAGGGTGGCTGATGATGGCAAAGGTGCGCCGGCGCGCAATTTCTGGCGGAAGTGTGGGGCGGTTGTCTAACATGAGCCGCGTATAGGTTGGGATGATACCATTGGCAAGAAATCCTGTGTCATACAGGAGTCATCGGCGCGTTTTACTTAGGAGCGCTAGTCGATGTTTTTATAGGGCAGGCCACTGGGCAAATACAATGCACGCCGGCTGGGTTTTGCCGGGTGCCATGACGATTGCACCGCCCGGGGCAATCTTTCGACAGCTTCGCTGTCCCGATCTTCGCCGCGCAAGTGAGATTGCACTGCGATGCCATTGGCAAAAATCAAATGCTCGGTGGCAAAACGTATTTTAACGCATTCCACAAAACCGGCCTCAACCCAGTCGATGGTTGTGCCATTGCGTAATTCCTCGGCTTTAATGAACCGTCCGCCATAGCTGCCATTGGTTTGGGGATATAAAATGCGGTGTTCTGCGCTGAGGATGAGATCATGATCTGTGCCAAAATGGGATTTTGAAATCCTTATTGGACGGTTCTTGCCCTGCGCACGTTGGGTTTCGATCTCAACGCATGTAACTTTCTGCTGCGCGAAGTCATGGGTGAGAACCTCTTGCCCTGGTTTGAGATCTTCGGCAGCGCATTGGCGTCCGTCAGCCAGGGTGATTTGCGTACCAGGATAGAAAATTGGATCGCTTAGCTCGGCCAATTTGTGTGGATTAACGTGGCAATCTATTCCAATCAGGCGATAGTCTGTATCGGGCTGCAACGCAGAGAATGCAGATAGATAGACTTGTTTAATCTCACCCAGCTCAACTTCAACAAAGATCAGAGCGTCGAAGGTTTGCCCCGCCTCGGACATCAAGGTGACTTGACTGTCCAGATGGACAGCAGCGCCAATGGCGCCAATGGCACTATGGGCCGCAACACGATGCCGCCGACCGGAGGCTTCTTCTTGCAATGTCAATCGGGTGGGTTGGGCATTTGTCTTGAGCCGATAGACGTCATCGAGATAAAGCTCGCCATTGACCGACAACGGATCGCCATAGTTTACGCCTTGCACCACCGAAAGTTGCGCGCTTGTATAAATTGTGAAGTCTTGCACGTGTGCCATCATTTGAAAATATTTAGGTGTTAAAAATCTACCAAAGTATAATTGATCTCATATATGTGAGAAAAATTTTATATATGCAAACTCAAATTTACATTTTGGTAACTTTTTCGGTAAAGCTGTTCATATTTCTTGTCGATAGCTAGTGTCATGCGCCCTTCTCCAATGCTAGGCTTGGGAAATTCTTAACAAGGAAACAGACAATGGATATGGGAATTTCTGGCAAGAAAGCTTTAGTGTGTGCCTCTTCAAAAGGTCTTGGACGGGGCTGTGCTGAGGCTTTGGCCGGTGAAGGGGTTCATCTGGTGATCAATGGGCGGAATGGTGATGTGTTGGCCGCCACGGCCTCTGAGATTCGCTCTACCTATGGGGTATCTGTCACAGAGGTGGCCTGCGATGTCACCACGCCCGAGGGGCAGGAGATGTTGCTGAGCGCAGCCGGGGATGTCGATATTTTGGTGACCAACGCCGGAGGGCCGCCGCCAGGGCT
>Ga0206125_10003609_pt1 | contig 14532 bp, 14 predicted proteins | sample Helgoland_Spring_4_FD_148598 | JGI IMG/M metagenome (GOLD analysis project Ga0206125, IMG submission 148598) | Pelagic subsurface seawater microbial communities from Kabeltonne, Helgoland, North Sea - Helgoland_Spring_Bloom_20160331_1 | ecosystem: Environmental > Aquatic > Marine > Epipelagic ... | reverse complement strand
GAGGGGCAATAAAGAATGTACTTAGTAAACTGCCAGTTGGTGATTACGTAATTATAAATGGTGATAGCTATAATGAAATAAATTATACTAAATTTTTTAAAAGACATGAATTTTTAAAAGCTGATGTTTCAATATTAACAAAATATGTAAAAAATATTTCAAGATATGGGACGTTAAAGCTTGATAATGATAATAGAGTTGAAAGATTTTTAGAAAAAACTGGTCGGGATGTCCCAGGAATTATAAATGCTGGGGTATATGTGGTGAAGTCAAATATATTTGACAATATACAAAAGGAAATATTTTCATTCGAAATATTTTTAGCGGATATAGTTTTAAAACATAAAATAATCTCTATTCCATCAAATAGTTATTTTATAGACATAGGAACACCTGAAGATTTTTCTATATTCAAGAAATTAAAGGAATAATTATTATGATATCCAGCAAAACACCTTATCGTGTATCTTTTTTTGGTGGGGGAACTGATTATAAAAAATGGTATCAAGAAAATGAAGGAGGCTTTATTTCAATGGCAATAAATAAATATTGCTATTTATATTGTAGAAATTTGCCCCCATTTTTTTCTTATAAATCGAGAATAGTTTGGTCAAAAATTGAACAAGTCATGCAAAATTCTGAGATAACTCATCCTGCCATTAGAGAAGCCCTAATTAGGGAGGCTATTGAGAACGTTGAAATTCACCACGTTGGTGATTTACCGGCCAGATCTGGATTGGGTTCAAGCTCTTCATTTTCTGTGGGAATCTTGAACGCGCTCAGAGCCATCAAAAATGTTGAGACTGATAAAAAGAAGCTTGCAATTGACGCAATAAATTTAGAAAGAAATATCTTGAATGAATCTGGTGGTATTCAGGATCAAATTGCTGCTTCATACGGTGGGCTGAATTATGTTGAAATCAAAAAATCAGGTGATTTTATAGTAAATAAAATTAATTTATCTGATGATCAAAAAATACAATTTGAAGACTCTATATTACTTGTTTTTACTGGTATATTTAGAAATTCTTATGAAGTCGCGCAAGATCAAATTAAAAACTTTTCAAATAGAGGTAAAGAATTAGAAAAAATTGCATCAATTACAAATGATGCAAAAAAACTTTTTAATTCTTCTAATTTTATTGAAGATTTTGGCGGATTGTTAAATGAAACTTGGAGTTATAAAAAACAGCTTAGTAATAAGGTGTCGAATCCAATAATTGATGAGATATATTCTGAGGCCATTGATGCAGGAGCATATGGTGGAAAATTATTAGGAGCAGGTGCAGGTGGGTTTATGGTTTTTGTAGCACCGGCTATCAAAATTGATAATATAAGGAATAGATTAAATAAACTTATTCATGTTCCAATTAAAATTGATGAATCAGGTACTGAATTAAGTAGAGGAAAATTTGAATAATGGGGAAGTTGATGTCAAAAAAAGTAATTTTAATATGTGGAGCTACTGGTTTTGTTGGCCGCAATATGTTGGAATATTTTGGGAAAAATTCTCATTACAAAATTCGTGCAGTCTATAATACTAGAAAACCTTATGATACTTCACATTTATTATCTGAAATAGAATGGATAAACGCAGATTTAAGGGATCCAAATCAAGTAAAACAAGCTGTCACTGGAGTTGATTATATAATTCAAGCTGCTGCAACGACTTCGGGAGCAAAGGATATAGTCACCAAGCCATATATTCATGTTACAGATAATGCAGTTATGAATAGTCTTCTACTTAGATTTGCATATCATGCTAATATAAAGCACTTTATATTTTTTAGTTGTACAGTTATGTACCAATCTTCAGACGAAGCTTTAACAGAAAAAGATTGGGATGAAACATCGCCTCTACATCCAAGATATTTTGGGGTTGGATATACAAAAATTTACATTGAAAAAATGCTGGAATTTTTTAGTAATATTTCAGAGATGAAAACAACAGCAATTAGACATTCAAACATTTATGGGCCATATGATAAATATGACTTTGATAGAAGTCATGTTTTTGGGGCTACGATCTCAAAAGTGCTTTTGGCTGATAAAGAAGTTAATGTATGGGGTACAGGTGAAGAAGAAAGAGACCTGCTTCACGTTGATGATTTGTGCTCTTTTGTTGAAAAGGCCTTGGAAAATCAAAAAAAGGACTACGCGTTATATAATTGTGGTTTGGGTGATAAAATTTCTATACGAAAATTAGTAGAACTCATTATCAATAAAAGTGGAAAAAATCTCACAATAAAACATGATCTTTCGCAACCAACTATAAAAACAAGTTTATTTTTAGATAATAGTTTAGCTGAAAAAGAATTAGATTGGTCACCCACTATTGACTTAGATCAAGGTGTCGAAAATACAATTAATTGGTGGCGGCAAAATATTGATAAGAAATCTTTAAAAGTTAAGAAAGTTTGAATATGAAATTTTATGAAAATAAAAACATACTTGTCACTGGTGGCACTGGTATGATTGGCCAGGCGCTGTGTAATAAACTACTAAATGCAGGTGCTAATGTAACAATTGCAAGTCTTGATAGTTCGGAGAGAACACCTAACGGGGCAAAATTTAAAGAAATAGATTTGCGATCATTTGAAAATTGCATGGAGGTTGCAGAAGGTCACGATATTGTTTTTCATCTTGCGGGCGTAAAAGGTAATCCAAAAATGACATCAGAACGTCCGGCTAGTTTTTTTGTTCCTACATTACAATTTAGTTTAAATATGATGGAAGCTTCAAGAAGATGTGGTGTAAAAAATTATTTATTTACCAGTAGCGTGGGAGTTTATGAGCCAGCTGATGTTTTCAAAGAGGATAATGTTTGGAGCTCATTTCCAAGTCCAAATGATAAATTTGCGGGTTGGGCTAAAAGAATGTGTGAACTTCAAGCGGAAGCTTATAGAATAGAATATAATTGGAGTGAAATTTCCATAGTAAGACCAGCAAATGTATATGGCCCCTTTGATAATTTTGACCCTCAAAATGCAATGGTTATTCCAAGTTTGATTCACCGAGCTTTAAATGAGGATGGTCCATTAACGGTTTGGGGGAATGGGTCTGCAATTCGTGATTTCATTCATGCAGATGATGTAGCTGAAGGTATGATGATATGTATGGAAAAAAGTATTAATATACCGGTAAACCTTGGGTGTGGTGGAGGTGTTTCAATAAAAGAAGTTGCTGAAACGGTTGCTAAATTGACAGATAAAAAAATTAAATGGGATACGAGTAAGCCTTCTGGTGATAAACTCAGAATAATGGATACTTCTAGAGCAAGAAATATAGGAATATATCCTAAAGTGGATTTAAAGACTGGAATATCACAAACAATAGAGTGGTATAGAAGTAATAAAGCATTAGCTTCTGCAAGGTATAATTCGTTTACAGAAGAGGCTTTATTACCATAAAATGGCTAATATTTTAATTTCAGGAACATCAAGTGGCCTGGGTGCTTCTTTAAGCAATTTGTTAGGTGGTGATTGTTTCGACCGAAATAATATTAAAAAATATAAAAACATATCATCACCTTTCGATTTAACAATACATTGTGCATTTGAGCGATACGATAGAAACATTAAGGAAGTTGATTACATTAATCGTGCAACAGAACTAACCAGTAATTTTATTTCTATACCTTCAAAACGAATTATATTTATTAGTTCCATTGATTGTAATTGTTCTGTTGTAACCAACCCATATGTTAAGGCAAAGAAAGAGTGTGAATATTTGATAACAAATATGAAAAATGCATTAAGTTTGCGTGTACCTTCTATGTTTGGTCCAACAATGATAAAAAATCAAATATACAGAATTGCCACTGAAAAAGAACCAAAGCTAACCTTATCACAAAAGTCTACTTTCAGCCTTCTAAGCCATTCTGATTTATCTAAATTTATTAAATTGAGTGAAAATACAGGCACGCTTAGTCTAGTAAGTGATTTATTAAAGTTAGAAACTATTGCAGATTTTTTTAATTCTAAGCCGCACTGGGGAGAACATGTTTATAATACGAAAGTTGTTAAAGATAATTTACTTCAAATAAATATGGGAAAATCTTTAGATTTATATAAAGATTTTATATTAGCATATCCAACTGAGTTACTATAAAATTTACTTAGGGTACTTCTAATTTTTGTAATACTATTTAGTAGGTGAAGCGAAGTGTTAAAACAAACAAAATATATATTTTATAAAATAATTAATAATCTAATATATAATATTAGTGAGACATTATGTATATTTAAATACTCTAAAAATTATAGAGATTATAATGGTATTTTTCTAGATTTGGATCATAGTACAACTCACTTAGGCGATAGATTGTTTTTGTGGGACACAATAAAACTTATAAATTCTGTAAATAAGATTTTGTACGTATCTAAAAATGATACGCTAACTATAGAATTTTTGAAAATATTTAATATTAAATTTGAAATATTTGATGGAAAGATTGAAAATATACTTACGGTTAGTTTGAAGCCAATGTTTTTATATAAACTAATGAATAATGGATGGAATGCTTTAAATATAAAATATCTTGATTACTTTGCATATGATGGGCCACTTTCAAAATCAATAGCTTATGAATTTAGTTTGGGTCAAGATTTACATACAAAAATACCATTCAAGATGAATGATCGAAACAGCTTCCAAAGAAATGAAAAGATTGTATTGTTTAATAACTATGTCGATAGTGGTAGTTTTCGTTTAAAATTTGTTGACGAAAAATTATTATTTTTTAAATGTAAAAAATTTAAATCAATGGGATATCAAATTTGGCATGTAGGTTCAGCATCTGATAAAAAATCCGATAAAAATTTCTATGAATTTGTGGACTCTGATTTGCGAGGTAAAACAAATATTAAAAATATCATAAAGTATTTTTTAGAAAACAGAATTACAGAAGTAGTCTCATATGATAATTTCTTTCTGCATTTAGCTGAACTATTTGAAATAAGATCTCATATATTATTTAGGGGTAGATTTACTAAAAAAGCTCGAAATAAGCATTTTAACAGTGTTAATTTGGGGCTTTCACGAGAAAATTCAAAAATTAACTATCTAACTAAGCTATAAAGATGTTATATAGATTACAATAAAGATGTCAAAATGATATGGACATGGATAATTAGCCTTACCGTCTTAAATATTTATATATAAATGTTAATTACAAATTTTAAATGAATGGATAGTTAAAATGTACCGTATTTGTGTTATTGGAGATATAATGTTGGATCACTATGTTAATTGTGCTTCTGATCGCATGAGCCCAGAAGCACCAGTACCAGTTTTAAATCCAAAATCTGATTTTTTTCGTTTAGGTGGTGCCGCAAATGTAGCAGCGAATATTTCTCGATTAGGTGCTGAAGTAATATTGATAGGAGCAACTGGAAACGATAATGAAAATCAAAAAATTATAGAAGAATTAAATAATTTTTCGGTCAATTATATAAATATAAGTAATGACTATGAGACAATATGTAAATCACGCTATTTAGTGGGTAACCACCAAATTATGAGAGTAGATAAAGAAACAAAATTTCAAAACGAAATCGATAGTGCAACAAAAGAAATAATTCTTTCCCAAATATTAGCATCAGATTTAATAGTAATCTCTGATTATAATAAAGGTGTAATCTCAAAGCAATTGATGAACATCATAAGGTCGTCGAATATTAAATTCATAGTGGATCCAAAACTTAATGATTGGTCAATGTATGAGGGAGCATTTTTAATCAGTCCCAATAAGAATGAGATAAAACTTGCAGGAGATAGAAATGATAATGAATTTGATGTCATCAAAGTATCTGAAATGCTTTGTAATAAATATAATATTTCCAACATTGTTGCTACGCTCAGTGAAGATGGCATGTGTGTATACACAAAAGATGGTAATGCTGAATATATAGATGCTGATATTAAAGATGTTGTTGATGTAACTGGAGCGGGTGATGTTGTCATTGCTGTACTTGCAGATCAAATAGTTCGAGGTTCAAGCATTGTTGAAGCTGCAAAAAATGCAAATATGGTTGCTGGTTATTCGGTTCAACAGCTTGGTACATATGTTATTAAGAAAGATTTATTAATAAATGGCCGAAAATTAAAAGAAACAGTTGTATTTACAAATGGGTGTTTTGATATTTTACATATTGGGCATATAGATTATCTGAAGAAAGCAAAGGATTTGGGTGATAAGCTTATTATAGGGTTAAATTCTGATGCATCAGTAAGAAAAATTAAAGGTAGCTCGAGGCCAATTAATAATTTTAACGATAGAAAACAGCTTTTAGAATCCCTGACTTTTGTTGATGAGGTGATTATTTTCGAAGAAAACACACCAGAGTTTCTAATAAGGGAAGTTGAACCTGACATATTGGTGAAAGGATCTGACTGGAAAAATAAGGATGTAGCGGGTGCAAATTTCATAAGAAAAAGAGGAGGTGAAGTTAAATTTATAGAATTTAAGCACGAGATTTCATCTACTAAAATTTTAAATAAAATTAAATCTATTTAGTTATTAATTGATAAATTTCATAACATGATAAACCAAACAATAGAAAATATTTTGTATATAATAATTAAAACAAGTAACTATCTTGGGCAGTAAAACTTTTGTCATTTTAGATATTTAGTTCAATTAATAAGGGAATATTGAATGAAAGTTGTAATTCTAGCCGGCGGTTTAGGCACACGCATCATGGAGGAGTCTAATACTAGACCAAAGCCAATGATTGAAGTTGGTGGAAAGCCCATACTTTGGCACATAATGAAAATGTATTCATATTATGGTATAAATGATTTTATTATCTGCTGTGGCCATAAGGGATATATAATAAAAGAATACTTTGCTAACTATTTTCTTCATATGTCTGATGTCACATTTGACATGAACAACAATAAGATGGAAATCCATAAAAGGCGTGCAGAGCCCTGGAAAGTTACATTGATTGATACTGGTGAACTATCAATGACAGGTGGGCGTATACTTCGAGTGTCAGGTTTGTTGAAAAATGATGATGCTTTTTGTTTAACATATGGTGATGGACTAAGTGATATAAACATTGCTTCGAGTATAGATTTTCATTTTAAGCATGGAAAAGCTGCAACATTAACGGCAACGTATCCTCCTGCTCGATTTGGTGTTTTTGAAGCAAAAGATGGAAAAATCAAAAAATTTATAGAAAAGCCGAGAGGTGATGGATCAAAGATTAATGGTGGTTTTTTTGTGCTATCACCAAAAATTTTTCAATATTTGGAAGACGACGATACTGTATGGGAAAACCAGCCATTACAATCCTTGGCTAAAGATGGCGAACTAATGTCTTTCGATCATGAAGGTTTTTGGCAACCTATGGATACTATGAAGGATAAAAATTATTTAAACGATTTATGGGATACTGATAAAGCCCCATGGAAGGTATGGTAATGTCAGAGGTTACTAACCCAAATATTAGTTTTTGGAATGGAAAAAGAGTTCTAATTACAGGCCATACTGGCTTTAAAGGTGGCTGGCTAAGTTTATGGCTGCAAAAAATGGGTGCTAACTTGAGTGGTTTAGCATTAGAGCCACCCACGTCGCCTTCTCTTTTTAATGTTGCAAACGTTAAAGGTGGAATGGAACATCAAATTGTTGATATTCGAGATTACAATGCTCTCAATAGATACATAGCTAAATTTAACCCTGAAATAATTTTTCATATGGCAGCACAGCCTCTTGTTCGATATTCTTATAAAAATCCAATAGAAACTTATGCAACTAATGTCATGGGAACTGTTCATGTTTTAGAAGCTGCAAGAAAATCTGGATCTGTAAAAGCTATAGTAAATGTAACTACTGACAAATGTTATGAGAATAATGAATGGCATTGGGGGTATAGAGAAAATGAGCGTATGGGTGGAGATGATCCTTATGCAAGTAGTAAGGGTTGTGTCGAACTATTGAGTAATGCGTACCAGCGATCATTTTTTGAATATGAAAATATTGCTATGGCTACTGCACGTGCAGGAAACGTTATTGGGGGTGGAGATTGGGCAAAAGATCGATTGGTGCCTGACATTTTGAATAGTATAGAAAAAAATAAATCTATTTTAATACGAAATCCAAAATCCATCCGTCCATGGCAACATGTATTAGAGTGTCTATCAGGATATCTAATATTAGCAGAGAATCTATTTAATCATAAACAAGCATATTCTGAAGGTTGGAATTTTGGACCTAACGATCAAGACGCAAAGCCAGTATGTTGGATAGCTGATAAGTTAATCGAACTTTGTGATAGTAATATTTTTTGGGAGCTAGACAAAAAACATCAATTACATGAAGCTTCTTTTTTAAAACTTGATAACTCTAAGTCATTACATAGACTTAATTGGAGGCCGCGTTTAACACTTGAAGAAGCATTATTTTTCATAGTTGATTGGCACGATAGTTGGCAGAGTAATGTTGACATGAAATTAAAATGTTTCAATCAAATAGATAATTTTAATAAAATTTCCTAAAACACATATACATAGAGATAAATTATGATTCCAAGTAATGATTTAAATTATATTTTTGCAGGTATAAGTGAGCAAGAGTGGGGCTTTTTTAAAAAAAAGCGTATTTTTATTACAGGTGGCTCAGGCTTTATAGGTAAATGGCTTGTTTCAGGGTTACTTTTTGCAAATGAGCGATTGGACTTGAATTGTGAAATTGAGATATTAACTCGTTATCCTGAAAAATTTTGTGAATTAATGCCTCAAATAACAAACTCTAAAATTGTGATTTTAAGAAAAGGGGACATTAAAAATTTTGAATTTGGAAACAAAACGTTTGATATTATAATTCATGGAGCAACAGATGTGATTAAACCATCTTCTGCATTAGAAACATTTGATACATGTTTTCAGGGCACAAAGCGTATATTGGATTTTGCAAAACGCTGTAAAGCATCTGACTTTCTCTTAACTAGTTCTGGGGCAGTTTATGGCAAACACCCATCCGATCTTTCTGGTGTGAATGAAGGTTTTTTGGGCGCTCCAGATGTAACATTAGCGACTTCCGCATATGGGGAGGGAAAACGTGTGTCTGAATGGCTCTCATTTATGGCTGCTGAAGATACTGGCATGAATGTAAAGGTTGCAAGAATATATGCACAAGTTGGTCCATACTTACCTTTGGATAAACATTTTGCTATAGGAAATTTTATACAAGATGCGTTATCTGGTCGGACAATTAAAGTACTAGGAGATGGAACGCCAATAAGAAGCTATCTTTATGCAGCTGATACAGCTTTATGGCTTTTAGCAATGATGATTAGAGGAAAACGAAATAGAGTTTGGAACCTTGGAGGGGATGAAAAGTGTTCGATAGCTCAATTAGCTAATAAGGTTGCAAATATTCTCAACTCTTCAAAAGGTGTTTGCATATATAAAGAAAGTAAAAAAAATAAAAAAATAGAATGTTACGTACCGGATGTAAGGCGCGCAAAAAATGAACTTCGTTTACCAAATATTGTTAGTTTAGATGACAGCATCTTGCGAACAGCTGATTGGGTGATTAAAAATAAAATACTTAAGTAATGGAAGACAAACTATGAACTTAACTTGCCGTATATGTGAAGAAAATCTTCATCAAAAAATTTTTCACATCAAGGATATGCCTCTTACAGATGATTTTATTGATAAAAATGATGCGAACAGGCAGGAATACTTGTCTGATATACAAATTTTTAGATGTTCTAATTGTGGAGTAGTTCAAAATCCAAATGATTTTAATCATGAAAATTATTATAAAGACTATCAATATAGTACTGGTCATTCAAAGTTTGCCCAAAATTTTATGAAAAAATATGCTGATGTAACTTGCTCAATATTTAGAGAATTTAATAAAAAGTCAGCGAATTCAGTACTGGAAATTGGTTCTGGTGATGGCCAACAATTATTATATTTTAAAGATTTAGGTATTAATACGGTTTATGGCGTTGAGCCAAGTGAGGTTCTTGCCTTGCAAGCTGAGAAATTGGGGGTAAATACTGAAATTGCTCTATTTGATACGGACATGATTTCTAAGCTTCCAAAACCTTTCGATATTTGCATTTCTTCATATACATTTGATCATGTAAGAAATCCTTTGAATTATCTTCTAGCATCGAATGCGTCTCTAACAGATAATGGTATAATAGCTTTTGAGATTCATGATCTTGAAAAAATAGTTGATCGGACAGAGTTTTGTTTGTTTGAACATGAGCACACAATCTATTTAACAAAGGAAACAGCAACGAGTTTAATGGAGATGTGTGGGTTTTCGGTAATATCTATTAACCCATTGCCCGAAGTTGACGTCAGAGGAAATTCACTAATATTAATTGGTAAAAAAATTAAAAATATAACAAAAAGTAGTTTAATTTGTAGGAAATTTACTGATGAGAGAATTAATGGTTTGCAAATTGAAATAGAAGAAACTGTAAAAAGATTAGATACATGGATACAAAAGTTACCGGAGAAATCTAAAATTGTTGGTTTTGGAGCTGGTGGTAGAGGTGTTATGACTTTAGCTGCTCTAAAAAATGCTTCAAAAATAAGAGCTTTACTTGACACAAATTATAAAAGTAACGAATTGCTTGCACCAAAAACTAGGATTCCAATAGTTGGTCCTAATGAATGGAAAGAATATGATGATTGTTTTTGTATAATATTTTCATACGGATATTATAAAGAAATCACTGAAAGCTTGATTGAGCAAGGATTTGATGAAAAAAAAATATTTTCATTACTTGATTTTTACCCTAAATAAATCGAATTTATTTTATAAGAAATAGAGATTTACTATGATTGATATAAAGAATTTTGCAAATGATATTAGACGATCGTGTTTGAATATGGTTCATAATGCAAATGCCTCCCATATTGGCAGTGCCTTATCTATTGCTGATATAATAGCGGTTTTATATAAAGATGTATTAAATGTTGAACCAAAAAATCCAGACATGTTAACTAGAGATAGGTTCATTTTAAGTAAAGGGCATGCTTGTGTTGCTGTATACTCCGCGCTAGCAATTAAAGGATTTTTTCCTAAAATAGAATTGAACACATTTGCAGAAAATAAATCAAAAATGATGTCGCATATTAGTCATAAGGTTTCTGGGGTTGAATTTTCTACGGGTTCACTAGGGCATGGATTGCCATTTGCAGTTGGTAAGGCCCTAGCTGCAAAAAAAATGGAGTCCAATTGGAGAACATTTGCTTTATTAAGTGACGGAGAGTTAGGGGAAGGCTCCAATTGGGAGGCATTAATGTTTGCTGCCCATAATAAACTGGATAATTTAGTTGTAATTATTGATTATAACAAGCTTCAAAGCCTTACGTCTGTAAAGGATACATTGGGAATCGAACCCTTAACTGATAAAGTAAAAGCTTTTGGTTGGTCTGTTCGGCAGGTTGATGGCCATAACCATAATCAATTAAAGAATTTATTAGGCTCAACGCCATGGGAAAGTGAAAAGCCATCTTTTTTGATTGCAAATACCATAAAAGGTAAGGGTGTAAGCTTTATGGAAAATAAAGTTGAGTGGCATTATAAATCTCCAAATACTGATCAATTAAAATTAGCCTTAAAAGAATTAAAAGATTAGATAGTCAAAAATTAAAAAATCTTGGAAAAGACTACTATATAATAATATATGGAAAAAAATGCGAAATACTTTTATAGAAGAGTTAGTTAGTTTTGCTCGAAAAGACCCACACATAGCTTTGGTGGTTGGAGATTTAGGGTATTCTGTAGTTGAGCCGTTTGCCGATGAATTTCCAGATAGATTTATAAATGCAGGTGTTGCGGAACAGAATATGGCCAGTTTATCAGCTGGAATGGCTTCTGAAGGCTATCATGTTTTTACATATTCTATTGCAAACTTTCCAACATTTCGTTGTGCAGAGCAAATTAGAAATGATATTGCTTATCATGACTACCCGGTAACTACTGTTTCTGTGGGGGGTGGGTTAGCTTATGGAGCATTAGGTTATTCTCATCATGCAGTACAAGATTACGCTTTAATGCGTTCATTTCCAAATATGCTAATTGCTGCACCTGGTGATCCTAATGAAGTTCGTGCAGTTATGCGTTATCTTATTGATAATCCGGGACCTTCTTATCTAAGGTTAGGAAAGGTTGGAGAGGCAACGCATCACGATAATATACCTCAGTTATCTCCGGGCCAGTGGGTGCAAATTAGAAAAGGTAAAAGTAATAAGGCTATATTAACAACTGGAGCTACACTTCAAATTGGAATTGATTATTTAGCAAATAAAAAATACGAAAACTTCTCATTATATTCATTGCCAATCTGGTCTATGAATTCTAAGGTATCTCAAATTGATATAATAAAAAAATTTGATGAAGTTGTTACTATAGAAGACCATTTGTTGGATGGAGGTTTTGGATCTTGGCTGTTGGAATCATGCATTAGTGCCTCTGATGTTATAGGAAAAATAAGGCCAATTGCTTTAGATCCCGTAGTATGTGGAACTGTTGGCGTGCAAAAGATATTAAATCAAATTGGGGGCATAGCTCTTGGTAAAAGTTAGATTTTTAGATGGTTTCGGAATAAGTTTTATAACTGATCTATGTTTAATTAAAAAAGAAGCAATTTATTGATTATCTATAAGGACAATATGCTATGCAAATAATTATTTCTTTGAATGGACCAAATAACATCTTACCTGTTGAAACAGAACTAAGAGATTATCTCCTAGCCTCTAAAAATAATTCAATTCTAGAAAAAATTTTAAACCCCCTTTTATTAACTTTCGAGCGGAATATTCCTTTGAATATTATAATGGGAGAAAAAGATTGGAGATATAGGGATTGGGTATTGAATAAAACAGAAAATTTATTTGATAATGTGAACATATTTTATGCAAAAAATTGCATCACCCAAATCCAAAGTATTGATGCATTTATAAATAATACGACATTAAATGAAACTGATGATTTTCTGGTTATTCCGAAGGATACCATAATAAGCAAAAGTTTTTTTGACAAAATAAAAAAAAATAAACACTTAATTGAATTAGGTCTAGGTACCTTTAGAAGTAATAATCCTAAATATGGATATATTTTAAATGATTCTGGACGGATAATATTTTCAGCTGATAGGGTTATCTCAGACTTAGCATTTAATGGAGTATATTTATTTAAAAATATATCTTTATTAAAAAAGATAATATCACATGGCCCTCAAGAGCGTTTATTGTTCGATATATTTGCACATTTAGGTGAAGAAGTGAAAATTACATTATTAGAGGCGTTACCACAAACAGTTACTACACTAGACGATTTAACTGAGTACACGGCGCAATTAAATGGATTATAAATTTTCACTTAAAGGGGGATCTTTTAGTTCGACTGATGTGGTTGAATATAAAGGTGAATTATTGGTAAGAAAAAAAATTTCTTTTTCTGAAGATAGAGAGTATGGTTTTTATAGATGGTATGGACAATACAAAAAAATGCTATCTATGAGTAAAAAATACCCAGAACTAATACCAGCACCAAATAATTTTAAAGTAGATGATAAAACATATTCTTACACAATTCCTTATTATAAAGATTTTATAAATGCTTACGAATATTTAAATGGTCCATCTGCCAATGTAGAGAAATTTGCAAATGGATTATTCAAGATTTTATTAAAATTTCAAGAAAATGTACAAAATGTTCCTGGTGATTGGTTAAAATTATATTGGAATGAAGAAGTTTCTTTAAGAATAGATTTCGCTTATAGGTATTTTAAGGACATTTTTGATGGCAAACCGTATCATATAGATGGAAGAGTTGTTGAAATTTCGACAAAAGAAAAATTAGTCTCTGTCTTTAATTCTGAAATACCAATTAATATTAACTTGGTTGATACGCATGGTAATCTTACGTTGGAAAATATCTTATATAACCCAAAAGAAGATAAAATCCTTTTTATTGATTTATATGAAGAGAATTATTTTGATGTGGCTGTAAATGATATTTCTCAATTACAACAATCGTGTAAATACTTTTACGAAGATAGAAATATTGCTAATTGTAAAGAAATTGACAGAAATGTTGTCTGCAATTTCAAGTCTTCAAAAAATTTATACCTTTTTAACGATTTACTTGAAATTTTTATTCATAGGAATTTTTCAAAGCAGGATGAAAAACTAATTAAATTATTCGCTGCTTCTCAGTTCTATCGTATGATACCTTTTAAATTCCATCACTCTAAGGTTCATGCAAAGTATTTTTTCCTTTTGGCTTGTAAAATTATGGAGGACTTCCGTGCTTGAAACTACAGTGTCTGAGCAGAGTGTAGACTGGGATGTTAAAAGTCCAATTTATTTTGAATATAAAGTGAAGCTTTGTAATAATTGTTTTGATTTAGAAGATGATTTTCTAGCAAGCTTTTCCGTATATGATGATATCAAAGAGAGACTGTTAATCGTTGACGATGGTTTACCAACTGAATTTATTCAGAGTTTTAAGAATTATTTGAAGAGTTTTGGCCAAGAGGCTGTGATCAT